>Ga0213866_10002693_pt1 | contig 12346 bp, 14 predicted proteins | sample PICome_11_FD_160079 | JGI IMG/M metagenome (GOLD analysis project Ga0213866, IMG submission 160079) | Coastal seawater microbial communities near Pivers Island, North Carolina, United States - PICO284 | ecosystem: Environmental > Aquatic > Marine > Coastal | place: USA: North Carolina... | reverse complement strand
GTACTGGAGCTTCACCAGCTCCTCCTGCAGGCCGTCGAGCTGACGTTCGTAGAACGCCTTCTTGAGCTTGCCTCGGGAGTTGTAGTGCTCCGGACCGGCGGGAGTCTCGAGCAACAGGGCATCGGATGCCTTGTTGGCGGTCGGATCTTCTCGGTGATCGGTCATGGGTTGCCCCTCCACCCCGAGGCTACCCGGGCTCGGTGAGGGAGAACGTCAGCCGGGGCCAGCCAGGGCGGTGTCGAACATCGCGACCGTCTTGGTCCAACTCGTCTCGGCCGCGTTCTCGTCGTAGCTCGGATAGCCGGGCCAGCTGTAGCCGTGGTCGGCGCCCGGGAAGGTGGTGACATCGACATGGTCGAGCCCGGCCACCGCGTCGAGGAACGGCTGGTGCATGGCGATCGACTGCACTTCGTCGGCCTCGCCGATCCCGAGGTAGAGCGGCCGGTCGAGCGCGCCGGCGGTGAGATGGGGTGAGTCGGCTCCGTCGTCCACCAGGAACGACGGATGCCATGCGGCACCGCACACGACTCGGTCCGGGTTGCGCTCCATGGCCCGATACACGGCCCGGGCGCCGAGGCAGAAGCCGACGACGGCGTAGGGGACATCACCCCCGTGGCCGACCGCCGACAATGCACATTCCGCGTCGTGCTGGATCTGGTCGTCGGTCATCGACGCGATCCAGCCCATGACGGTGGGCCGGGCATCGGCGTGGGCGGCCATGTCGGCCGGCTCGTAGAAACGCAGGCGGCCGTGGCGGTGGTGGAGGTCGGGGGCGACCACGCGGTAGCCGTGACCGGCCAGCCGGGCCATCCAGTCGCGGGTCGCCGGCCGGAGGCCGGGCGCGTCGATGAAGAGCACCACGGTCGGCCACGCCCCTCCACCCGCCGGGTCGGCGACCGGGCGGGTGACGACCACTGCCATGTCGCCGTCGTCGGTTGTCGTGTCGATGGTCTGCTCGCTGACGTCCATGGCGAGAATGTAGCGAGAGGACGCCGCGGCTACCGTGCGGCGATGAACGACTCGCTCTCCGTCTCGAGGGACATCGCCGCGTCGGCCGACACGCTCTGGACGCTCGTCTCCGACCTCCCGAGGATGGGGGAGTGGTCGAACGAGAACGCCGGCGGCAAGTGGGTCGGCGGTGCCGACGGCCCCGCGCCGGGTGCGAAGTTCCGGGGCCGCAACCGCAACGGGATCCATCGCTGGAGCACGCTCGTGACGGTGACCGACGCCGTGCCCGGCGAGCGCTTCGCGTTCGACGTCACCTATCTGGGCATCCCCATCTCCGCCTGGGCCTACGAGTTCGAGCCGACCGACGGCGGCTGCACCGCCACCGAGACGTGGTCAGACCGGCGCCCCGGGTGGTTCAAACCCGTGGCCCGGCTCGCGACGGGCGTCGCCGATCGAGCCGAACACACCCGGGCCGGCATGGCGCACACGCTCGAACGACTCGCCGCGGCGGCCGAGGGCCCGGCCGGCTGACCTCAGCGACAGGGTGCGCCCATCGAGAGGGCACACATCGGACAGCAGGGAAGTCGTGCGGCTTCGGGCCGTGGGCGGATCTTGAGGCCGCACAGGGTGGTGTAGGTGCCGTCGGCCGGGGTCGGGTGGTCGTCATCGACCCGGGCGTGGTGGTGGACCCGATCGTTGGGATCCGTGTCGTCGTCCTGGGTCGAAGCCGGGGTCGATCGGGTCGCGTCCCCGCGTGTCATCGCACGTCGTAGCGGATCCGCATTTCCTTGATCCCGTTGATCAGGTTGGAGTGCAGTCGCCGCGGCGGCGCCTCGAGCTCGACGTTGTCGATCGTGCCGAGCAACTCGGTGAACAGCAGACGCAACGAGAGGCGGGCCAGGTTCGCCCCGAGGCAGAAGTGTTCGCCGATGCCGAACGACTGCTGCGGGTTGGGCGAGCGATCGATGCGGAAGGTGTGGGGGTCGTCGAAGACCGCGGGGTCGCGGTTCGACCCGGCGTACCACATGATCACCTTGTCGCCTTCGGCGATCGCCTGGTCGCCGATCGTCGTGTCGCCGGTGGCGGTGCGGCGGAAGTGATGGATCGGCGGCTGCCAACGGAGGATCTCCTCCACCGCGCCGGGGATGAGAGCGGGATCGGCCCGCAGCCGCGCCATCGCCTCCGGGTGTTCGATCAGTGTGTTGAGGCCGTGGGAACTCGCCGTTCGTGTCGTCTCGTTGCCGGCGACGATCAGGAACATGAAGAAGAGCGTGTACTCGACGTCGGTGAGTTTCCGGCCGTCGACCTCGGCCTCGAGCAGCATGCTGGTGAGGCTGCCGGTCGGGTTGGCCCGCTCCCGGGCGGCCAGTTCGTTGGCGTAGCCGAAGATCTCGATCGAGGAGTTCGTCGATGTCTCCGGGGTGGGCGCGACCTCGGGATCCTGGTCGTCGATGAGGGCATGGCTCAGCTCGTAGAGCCGGAAGCGGTCGGCCTCGGGCACGCCCATCAGCTCGCTGATCGACCACATCGGGATGCGCGCCGCCACGTCGGTGACGAAGTCGCAGCTGTTGCGGTCGCGGAGCTCGCCGACCACCCGAGCCGTCTCGGCGCGGAGCGACTGCTCGAGCTGGCCGATCATCTTCGGGGTGAAGGCCTTGGCCACGATGTTGCGGAATTCCCGGTGCTCCGGCGGATCCATCCCGATGATGATCATCCGGACCTGGTCCATGCTCTCCGGCTCGAGCCGGGTCGGCCCACCGACCCAGCTCGAGAACTCGAGCGGCGAGGTCGAGATGCGGCGGACGTCCTCGTGGCGGGTGATGGCCCAGAAGCCCGGGCCATCCGACTCGGGATGCCAGTGGACGGGGTCCTCGGTACGCAGCTGGTCGAGCCATTCGTGCGGCGCGCCCTGTTCCCAGACGGAGGCGTCGGTCAGGTCGATGTCGCTCAGATCGGTCATGCCGCCGCTCCCGCGGTCGCGAAGTCGGATTCGACGAGCTTGCCGAACTTCTTCAGCATGCGCCTGACCATGGACGACATGACGGTGTCGCCGAACTTGGCCCTGAGACCCGTCTTCTCGCCGCCGGCCTTCATCGCCATCGTCCAGTCGACGCGGCACTTCCCGTCGCCGAGGTCGGTCACGTGGTAGTCCTCGGCAAACGCCTCGATACCTTCCTTCGACACTTCGTTGAATCGGAAGGCCATCCGCGTGCCGTGGTCGTAGGCGAGGAACTCCTCGTAGCCGACGAGCCCGCCGCGCATGTGCACGGTGCGGGTCGAGCCGACCTCCAGCGGGAAGTCCGACGTCCAGTCGACGCCGGTGATGGGCATGGCCCACTTGGTCCACGCTTCGGCGTCGAGGAAGGCCGCGAACACCTGGTCGGGTGTCGCGGCGATCTTCACGCTCGCTCGGTGGATGGTCGGGGCCTGTTCGAAGAATTCGAGGCCCACCTTCTCGCAACTGACGGTCATGGATGGCTCCCTTGCGGGTCGAGATCGGTTGATGTGGTGTCGGTCGGTTCGGTGACGAGCACGGGGACGAGGAACGACTCGACCATCGCCCGTTCGGATTCGGCATCGCGTCCGGGCATGGCCAGCAGCGAGATGATCGATCGCAGCAGCCACTCGGCCCGCCGCTCCAGCTCTTCCTGGCCGGGGTCGTCGGGCGCGAGCTCGGTCAGGAGCCCGGCCGACATCGTGCGCAGCAGGTCGGAGTTCTGGCTGACCTTGATCGGCACGGCCATGTTCTCCGGCTCGAACCACTCGGACATGGCCGGGTCGGACCGCACCGAAGCGATGCCGGTGATCACCCGGTCGGCCAGGCTGTTCGGTGCCCCGGCCCGCCGCTCGCCGGCCAGGTACCGCGCCGTGCGCAGTGTGGCCCGGTGCACGAACGCGAGGTGCAGCGCCTCCTGGTTGGGGAAGTAGCGGTAGAGCGTCGCCCGTGAACAGCCGGCGGCCTCCGCCACGTCGACCATGGTGGCCTTGCCCACGCCGATCTCGGCGAAGGCCCGGCCGGCGGCGTCGAGGAGCGCGTCGACGGCATGATCCTCGTTGTCGTGGCGTTGCCAGCGACTGTCGGACCTGCGCCTCTGAGACATATCGCCTATTGTGCCTCACAACATGACTGACGCACGAACCGACCTCGTTCTGATCGACAAACCCCGTCCCCACACGACGGTGATCACCCTCAACAACCCGGAGCGGATGAACTCGATGGCCTTCCGCCTGATGGTTCCGCTCCACGAAGCGTTCGAGGAGGTGGCCGAGGACAACGACACCCACACGGTGGTGTTGACCGGCGCAGGACGCGGGTTCTGTTCCGGCGCCGACACCAGCGACGACGGAGGGCCGCCGCCCAACATCGAGGGCATGACGCTCACCCGCATCGCGAGCAAGGCGATGTCGGTGCTGGCCGATCTCGTGCCCGCCATGCAGCGGATGCCGCAGCCCGTGATCTGCGCGATCAACGGTGCGGCCATCGGTGGTGGCATGTGCCTCACGCTCGGCGCCGACATCCGTCTCGCCGGTGAGTCGGCCTACTTCCGTGCCGCCGGGATCAACAACGGGCTCACCGCCACCGAACTCGGCCTCAGCTTCCTGCTGCCGCGGGCCATCGGGTCGTCGCGGGCGATGGAGATCATGCTCTCGGGTCGCGACGTCGACGCCCACGAGGCTGCGAACATCGGCCTCGTCTCCCGGGTCGTGCCCGACGAGGACCTCCTCACCGAGGCGCTCGACCTCGCCGACCAGATCAACGGGTGGAGCACCCACGGCACCCAGCTCACGAAGCGGACGATGTGGGCCGGTCTCGAGATGGGCAGCCTCCGTGCGGCCATCGAGATGGAGACCCACACGCAGCTCTACGTGCGGCTCACCACGGAGAACTTCCAGGAAGCCGTGCGGGCCCGCAAGGAAGGCCGCCCGCCGGTCTTCCAGGACTGAGGAGACGAACATGACCGAAGGACCGATGCAGGGCCTCAAAGTGCTCGACTTCTCCATCGCCCTCACGGGCCCCTACGCCGCATCCTTGCTCGCCGACCAGGGGGCCGAGGTGATCAAGGTCGAGCGCCCCGGCATCGGCGACATCGCCCGCTTCGTGGGGGTCATGGTCAACGGGATGAGTGCCCTCTACCTCGTGTGCAACCGAGGCAAGCGTTCCATCGCCCTCGACCTCCAGACGCCGGAGGGCGTCGACATCGCGCGACGTCTCGCGGCCGAGGCCGACGTGGTCATCGAGAACTTCCGGCCCGGCGTCATGGAGCGTCTCGGCCTGGGCTACGAGGCGCTGCGGGCCGACAATCCCGACCTGGTCTACGCGTCGCTGTCGGGCTTCGGTGATGTCGGCCCCTACCGCGACCGCAGCGTGTACGACACGGTGATGCAGGCCTACGGTGGCATCGCCGCCAACCAGGCCGACCCCGACGACGGCGTGCCGACCTTCCTGCGCCAGACGGTGGCCGACAAGGTGACGGCGCTCTACGCCACCCAGGCCATCACCGCGGCATTGTTCGCCAGAGCCCAGGGGCGCGGCGGGCAACACGTGAAGCTGTCGATGGCCGACGCCGTCGTCTCGTTCCTGTGGGCCGACGCCGCCGGCAACGAGGTGATGATGGACGCCGACGGGTCGCAGCCGTCGAGCTTCGTCGCCGGCTTCCAGCCGATGGCGTTCAGTGACGGCTGGGGCATCGTGACGCCGACCTCCGACCACGACTTCGCGGGCATGTGCAAGGCGCTCGATGTCGAGGGGTGGGACGACCCCCGGATTGCCACCGTCGGCGAGCGGATCCAGAACCGTGACGTGCTCGCCCCGGTGATGGACATGGTCTACGCGATGGCGGCGAACCTCACCATGGAAGAGGCGACGGTGCGCTTCGAACGCGAGCGGGTGCCGTTCGCCATGATCCTCACCCCCGACCAACTCACCCGCGACGCCCACGCCGTGGCGATGGGTCTGTTCGTCGAGGCCGACCACGAGGTGGTCGGCCGCACCCGGCTTCCCCGTCATCCCGCCCAGTTCGGGGCGACGCCGGCGACCCTCACCGGCGATTCCCCGTCGTTGGGACAACACACCGACGAGATCCTCACCGAACTCGGTCTCGCCGAAGAGATCGCCGCACTCCGAGAGAAGGCAGTGGTGACATGACCGGCGGCCTCGCCGGTGAGTGACCCCACGACGGCGGACGCCCTCTGGCAGGGCTTCGCGGGCGCCGTCGTCCGCCTTGCGCTGCCGACCGAACCCCACCGTCTCGCGCCGATCGCTGAGGGAACACGGGGACGCTTCCCGTACCCGTCGCCGGTCCACATCATCACCGCCCACAACCCGGGCGGCGTCGAGATCGACGCCGCCGCCAACCGCACCCCCCATCGGGACCTGCATGCGGCCCTCGCAGCTCACGCGTGCATCGAGACGGTAGGCAGCGCCCCCGACGGATCGATGGCGGAACCCGGGTTCGGCGTGCTCGACATGGAGCTCGACGTCGCCGTTCAGCTGGGGCGGCGGTTCGGGCAGGTTGCGATCTACCGGTGGACGCGCGACACCCTCTCGATCGTGGGCGTCGATGACCCGAGCACCATCGACATGGGATGGACGCTCACCGCATTGGGCGAGTGAGCGTCAGTCTTCCGCGTCGGGCTCGATGCCGGCCATGAGCAGGCCGAGTCCTTCTCGGGTCGCGTCCTCGATGTCGACGATGGCCATGATCCGCCCGTCGAACATGACGGCGATGCGGTCGGCGAGTCCGAGCAGTTCGTCGAGATCCTCCGAGACGACGACGGCTGCGGTTCCTTCACCTCGCTGCTCGATGAGGCGGGCATGGATGTACTCCGCAGCACCGATGTCGACGCCGCGGGTCGGCTGAGCCGCGATCAGGACGGTCGGCTCGGTGGCCAGCTCCCGAGCGAGGATCACCTTCTGGATGTTGCCGCCCGAGAGCGAGGAGGTGGTGGTCTCCAGGCTGGGGGTCTTCACCGCGAAGTCCTCGACCAGCGTCGCACTCCGCTCCCGGATCTCGGCGCGGTGGAGCAGTCCGCGGTGCACGAACCGAGGGTCGGCGTGGTCCACCAGCATGATGTTCTCGCTCACCGTGAACTCGCCGATGGCGCCGTCTTTCATGCGCTCCTCGGGCACATAGGCGAGGCCGGCATCGCGGATTCGCTTCGTGTCGGCCCCGATCGCCTCGAGTCCGTTGACCAGGATGGAGCTGCCGGCTGCGGCGTCGCGCAGACCGACGATCGCCTCGGCCAATTCCCGCTGGCCGTTGCCGCTCACGCCCGCGATCCCGAGGATCTCGCCCGAGCGTACGTCGAGATCGAGATGGTCGACGGCGACGGTTCCCCGATCGCTCATCACTGTGAGCCCGCGGATCTTCAGCCGGGTCTCGCCCGCGGTCACCGGCGGGCGGTCGGGGGCCAGGAGTACCTCGCGCCCGACCATCATGTCGGCGAGCCCCTGTCGGTCGGTCTGGTCCGGTGTGGTGTGGCCGGTGACCTTGCCGTTGCGCAACACGGTGATCTCGTCGGAGATCGCCATGACCTCGCGCAGCTTGTGGCTGATGAAGACGAGACCCTTCTGGTCACGCTTCATCTGTTGGAGGATCGCGAAGAGCTCCTCCACCTCCTGAGGCGTGAGGACCGCGGTCGGCTCGTCGAGGACGAGCAGCCGGGCGTCGCGATAGAGGGCTTTGATGATCTCGACCCGCTGGCGCTCGCCCACGGCGAGCTTCCACACCTCGACCGAAGGGTCGACATGGAGGTTGTACTGATCGGAGATGGCCCGGACCCGCTCCGACACCCGATCGAGGTCGGTTCGCAGCCCGCGGGTCGACTTGATGCCGAGGGCGACGTTCTCCGCCACGGTGAGGGTGGGCACCAACATGAAGTGCTGGTGGATCATCCCGATGTGTCGGGCGATCGCGTCGGCCGGCGAGGTGATCGCCACCTCCTCGCCGTCGATCAGTATCGAACCCTCGTCGGGCTGGTAGAGCCCGAAGAGGATCTTCATCAGCGTGCTCTTGCCCGCCCCGTTCTCACCCAGCAGCGTGTGGACCGTGCCCGCCTCGACCCGGAGATCGACCGAGTCGTTCGCGAGCACGCCGGGAAAGCGCTTCGTGATTCCTCGCATCTCGAGCATCGGGGACATGGTGGGCCCTGTTTCCTGTGGGTGTGGGTGGGTCGGTGGCGCACGGGCCGGGCGGCGAACCGCCCGGCCCCGCGAGCACTACATGGATCAGACGCCGGTCGAGACCGAACCGTCGATGATGCCGGCGATGGCGGCGTCGGCTGCGGCCTTGATCTCGGGATCGAGATCGAACGCCTCGTTGTACTCGATGACCAGGCCACCGTTCTCGAGGGTCAGGCCGAAGACTTCACCGCCGAGGGTGCCTGCCTCACGGAGTTCGAGCATGTCGTCGAGCACGACTTCCCAGTGGTACACCTGCGACGCGACCACGATCTCGGGGTCGAGTTCGGTCTGGTTGGCCTGCGTGCCGAACCACGGCACACCCTCGCCGGAGGCGACGCCGACCGCACCGACCACCATCTGGGCCGATCCGGTGAGGATGTCGGCGCCGTTGGCGATGTGGGCCGTGGCGGTCTCGGCGGCCAGGGCGACGTCGCCGAACGAGCCGGTGTAGACGATGCTGACCTCGGTGGCGCCGCTTGCCTCGGCGCCGTTCTTGAAGCCGTCGATGTAGGCAACGGCGTCACCGGCCTCGACCGGGCCGACCACACCGATGGTGCCCGATTCGGTCAGGGCGCCGGCGATGATGCCGTTGACGTAGCCACCCTGGTCGGCAGCCGGGAAGTAGGCGAACACGTTGTCGAGACCCTTGGTCTCCGTGGCCGTGCCCCAGATGAAGGTCGTCTCGGGGAAGTCGGGAGCGATCTCCTCGAGCGAACCGCCGTACTGGGTGCCGTGGGCGATGATCACGTCGACGCCGTCCTCGGCGTAGCCGCGCAACGCAGTTGCGGCCTCCTCGATGACGAAGGTGCCGGGCGTGACCTGCGGCTCGATGCCGAGGGCATCGAGGGCGTCGACCATCGACTGGGTGAAGGCGACGTCGTCGACCGCGCTGGGAGCGACGAGCGCCACCGTGAGCTCGTCGTCGGCCATGTCACCATCGTCGGTGTCGTCACCGGACGTGTCGTCACCGGACGTGTCGTCACCGGAGGTGTCGGCGGCGTCGTCGTCATCGCCGCACGCCGCGGCGACGAGCACCAGGGCGAGAAGGATGGCGAGCAATCGCCACAACTTCGGGGTTGTGTTGGACATGTGGGTTCCCTCCTGGGGGTTCGATGCGAGCTGCGCTCGCAGGTTTCGCTCTCGCACGGCTAATGCCGTTCGAACGGTTTCGTGAGCGCACTGGGCGCCTGAACCCGTCCGGCGAGGACGATCAAGGCGACGACGGTCAGGACTGCAGGAGCCATGGCCGCGATGTCGGAGAATTCTCGGGAGATGATGTCGAGCACCTTCCACCGGATGACGGTGGCCTGGACGAGGCCGTAGAGGAGCGCGCCGGCCATCACGTAGAGCGGGCGCCAGGCACCGAAGTAGACGAGGGCCACGGCGATGAAGCCGAGGCCCTGGGTCAGGTTGGGCTGGAACACCTTGGCCTCGAGGACGAGGGCGGCACCGGCCACACCGGCCATCGAGTTGCCGATCAGGATCGTCGTGAGTCGCACCCGGTTGACCGACACGCCGAGGCTGTCGGCGGCCTGAGGGTTCTCGCCGACCGCCCGGACGTTCATGCCGAAGGTCGTGCGGCGCAGGAGCAGGGCGACCGCGGGAACCATGATGAACGCGCCGTAGGTGAGCAGCGACTGGGAGAAGAGCTCGCCGATCTCGGGGATGTCGGCCAGGAAGGGGATGTCGACGTCGGGAAGCTGCTTCGTGAACTTGGGGCTGCCGATCTTCACCTCGAACATGAGATCGCTGAAGCCGAGGCCGAACAGGAAGATGCCGATCCCGCTGATGCCCTGCTCGGCCTTGAAGTAGAGGGTGATCAGGGCGTAGATCCCGCCCATCACGAGACCGGTGGCCAGTCCGACCAGCACGGCGAGCCAGAGGTTGCCGGTCTCGAGGGCGGTCCAGTGGGCGAAGAAGGCCCCGAGCAGCATCACGCCGTCGACGCCGAGGTTGAGGACGCCGCTGCGTTGACCGACTGTCTCGCCCAAGGCCGCGAACAGGTAGGGCGTGGCCAGGCGGATGCCCGAGGCCAGCGTGGCGACGAGCACCGACACGGTGAAGAACTCGCTCACGCCGGCGCCTCCACTGGTTCGTGGGTTGGCGGGGGCGGGTCGTCGTTCGTCGCCCGATCGAACTCCTTGCGGGCGTCGACCATCGCGTTGATGCGCTCACGGACGCGACCGCTGCTCACCACGAACACGACCACGATGCCGTTGAGCGCGACCGCCATGGCCGCGGGTACCTGCAGGGCACGTTGGAGGCTGGTGGCGCCGGTCAGCAGGCCACCGAAGAGGAACGACGACGGGATCGTCCACAACGGATGCAGGCCACCGAAGAGGGCGGCGACGATGCCGTTGAACCCGGCCGAGCCGGTGAAGCCGGCCGACGTGCCGTCGGTGATCAGTCGTTGGCCCTCGCTGCCGAACACGAGGATGGCGCCGGCCAGACCGCACATGGCGCCGCTCATCGCCAGGGCAGCCACGATGCTGCGCTTGACCGGGATCCCCGCAGCCTTCGCCGCGTCGGGGCTGTGGCCCACCGCCCGGAGACGGAACCCCAACGGGGTGCGCCAGAGCACGACATACGCGAGCACAGCAGCGGCGATGGCGATCGGCACGCCCAGGTGCAATCGCGTCCCGTCGATCAGGGTCGGCAGGGCCGCGTTGTCCGACAGGCGCTCGGTCTGCGGGATACGGGTGCCGGCCTCGATCTCGCGGGGATCGATCAAAGGGCTGCGCAGCATGTAGTTCAGGAACTGCACCGCGACGATGTTGAGCATGATCGTGCTCAGGATCTCGTTGACCGACGCGTAGGCCTTCAGCACTCCGGGGATGGCGCCCCAGAAGCCGCCACCGATCACGCCGGCGAGCATCACTGCGGGAATCAGCAGCGGCCGCGGCACATCCGGGAAGTTGAGCGCGACGATCGTCGACAGCAACGCGCCGGCGACGATCTGACCCTCACCGCCGATGTTGATGACGCTGGCGCGAAACGAGATGGAAATGCCGGCGCCGACCAGGAGGAGCGGTGTGGCCCGTACCGCGGTCTGCGACAGGCTGTTGACATCGCCGAACGCCCCGTCGACCAGGGCCGTGAACCCCTCCCACGGGCTGGCGCCGAGGAACAGCAGGATGATCGCCGCGCACAGGAACGCCGCGACGGCGGCGAGCAGCGGTACGACCGCGCCGACGATTCGCTGCACATCCCCTCCCTGGTCCGTTTGGCAAGCTGCGAGAGCATAGACAAGGGCGTTGGCGTGGTCACTCTCGTGGCCGCCTTTGTTCAGAGACCGGCGAGTCCGTGTTCACGCGCCCGTTACACAGCGATGGACGCGCACCTACGGAAACGAGAGTCCGCTCTGTTCGAGTGCGATCCGCACCGGTTCGTAGTGGCGGTGGTCGACGGGGACGAGACGGGTGAGCGCCGCCGCGTCGAGCGCCGCTGAGACCTCGGGGTCGTCGTTGGCGCCCAACAGGGCGTCGCGCACGGCCGCCACCATGACAGGGTCGAGATCGGCGCGGGCGACGAGGGGTTGGACCGGCCAGGGACCGAGCCGGTCGACGACGCGGAGATCGGCGACACGCTCGTCGTGGCGGCCGCGTCCGATCCGGACGACCGAGTCGACGACGCAGGCGTCGACCTCGCCCGCCATGAGCGCATCGAGAGAGTTGTGGTGGCCGCCGGTGAACACCAGCTCGGCGAAGTCCTCGGAGTCGCGTCCGAGCGCCTCGATCGCAATGCGCAGGGCGTAGTGGCCGCTCAGGCTGACCACGTCGTTGCAGGCGATTCGTCGCCCGGCGAGGTCGCTCAGCGAGGAGACGGCCGAGTCGGGGGCCACGCAGAGGTCGCCGAAGTAGATCGGCCGCCCTCCCGAGTCGGGGTCGTCGGGTACCCAGGCGACGCCGGCCAGGCGCACCGACGGATCGTCCTCTCGCAGGGCCAGGTCGACGAACGACGTGGAACAGATCCACCCGAGGTCGAAGCGACCGTCGCGGAAGGGATCGTCGTCGGCGGGTGGCCCCGACGTCTCCGTCTCGAAGTGGAGGTCGGCGCCGATCTTCGCGGCCAGCAGTTCGAACAGCGACTCGGGGAATCCCGGCGACATGTAGGAGACGAACTGCATCTCGGCAACCTAGCCAGGGATGGGCGGCCAACCCTCGTCGACTGGTACTGTTCGCAGGTCGCCGAATGCCGATCGACAGGAGCCCCCGT
>Ga0213866_10002692_pt1 | contig 12346 bp, 8 predicted proteins | sample PICome_11_FD_160079 | JGI IMG/M metagenome (GOLD analysis project Ga0213866, IMG submission 160079) | Coastal seawater microbial communities near Pivers Island, North Carolina, United States - PICO284 | ecosystem: Environmental > Aquatic > Marine > Coastal | place: USA: North Carolina... | reverse complement strand
TAGAAGGTTCAACTGCATACTCAGTAGCATTATCAAATCCAGCATCTTCGGTAACTGTTGAAGTTGATGGTACAACTTATTTTGATAACGCTGGAACTTTAATCAGAGCATACAAAGGTGGAACGGAATTACAATATGTTGAACAATATGATGAACAAGCGGTAGACCCAATTACATTCTTACCAATCGGTACATTCGGACAATTCTCAGCATCTATACATGAGATATCATCATTCTTAACACAAGGTACTTTAAGAGATTCAAAAGAAATAGTATCTTCTTCTGGAGAGTTATATGCTAGTTCATCAGCTGTTACTAATTGGAATACACCTGAATCTAATACACAAGGGTTTATCACATTTAAAATTGATTTTGAAAATGGTAGAGGTGAACAATTTGTACAACAATCATTCTCAACTGTTTTTGAAGGAGCAACTGGACCGGGTATTGTTGTAAGGGGTGAATGGGATGAGGAAATAGCATATATATTCGATTTAACTCAAAAAAGAAGAGATGCTGTATTTAGAGAAATTAGTGGTGATGTTCACTATTGGGCAACTACTGAAGAATTAATAAACAAATCAGAATATACTGAAGAATCTGATGGATTGGGTAATGATGATGGTATTTATACTGCTCAACCTGTTTACAATGGTGGTTCTCCACCATCAGAAGGTGATATTGATGCAGGTGGTTGGCAATATTTAGGTCAACAAGATTTCTTCGTTGCTGCTAAGCTAGCAATCTTTGAAGAATCATTTGTAAAAAATACAATCAATGTTGGTGAACCACCGGCTGGAAACGCTAACGCAAATATAGCAATTGTGGGTGGTACTGATGAACCATTTATTTCAATAGGACAGACTGGTACTCAAGGTTATGGACAAATGGGAGCATTTATTGGATTAACCAATGATGGTGGACCAACAGGTACGGCTGGTACAACAGGTCTATTATCATTATCAGGTGACCCAACGGAACCATCACATAACTCATTAAAGTGGGATGGTGAAACTCTTTTAATCAGAGGGGCAATTAGACAAACTTCTGCTGGTACAATAGAACCACAACTAAGAGGGCCTTGGACAGATGGTTCGTATTACAATACCGATGATTCAGTTTTATATCTAAATCAAAGTTTTAGAGCAAATGCACCACACACAGCATCTCAAGGTGATTCAACAAATGGTGAACCAAATGTTGGAACTAGATGGGATGCATCTTCTGGAGTTGGTAAAACTGCTATATTGGGGGCATCTACATTTGTTATTGAATTTGACCAAGATGGAAATACCCCATCTCCAAGTAGTATTAACTTAATTGCATCATCATCAAACTTTGTAGACCCTTACTTTAAATTTACTGGTGGGGGTACTTTCTTTACTGACCAAACAAGTTATTCCGATAGTGGTGAAACAAATGGAAATAATGAAGTTGTAACTGGTATTAATTTAAGTTCAGCTACCATATCAGATATGCCTCTACAATTTAGATTAGGTGTTTCTGATGGTGACCAAGTTGAAGTAGTTAGTGATGTAATTAATATATTTGGTGTTAAGCCAGGCTCGGATACTGTACCAAATTTCTTTATTACTCCAATCGCAGGTGGTACTCAAATAAAAAATAGTAGTGGTACTATTGAACTACAAGTTCAAAAAGCAGATATTAGTGGAATAACTGATATAACATCTGGTACTGATGCACGAATTTATGATACTGGTACTGGTGATTTGATTACATCCAGTATACATGCAACAGAAGCTGTTGTTGGTGGAGTGGTATATAATCCAACACTTGGTTCTGGATTTATAAATGGAACTAAAACACTTTTACTAAAAGATAATGGTGGTACGGTATTAGATTCTATAACACTATTGGATGTAACCGATGGTTTAGGTGGTGGTTCGTTTATCGCATCAAACTTAAAAACAAATAGAGATACATCAGTTACTCCAAATACATTTAGTCCAACTACATTAACTGCTCAGGCATCTTTCTATGATACATCTGGAACTGAATATACCAAAAATGTAACTATAACACCATCTTTGGTGGGTAGTACAGACCATATGGCGGTTGGTACTGCAACAGGTGATTCTGAAATCACAATAACCGCTGATGATGGGGATGGTACATCCATTACATTGGGTGGTTCATCGGTAGCAACAAAGGATGTTGTATTAACTGCAGTATTTACTGACCCTGCTACTTCTCAAACAACTACAATAAACGAAACATTCTATATTGTATCTGATGGTGTAGATGGTATCGATGCAATAACTGTAATTAATACAAATCAAGCACACTCATTACCAGCTTCATCTGCTGGGGTGGTTTCATCATATACCAATAGTGGAACTAACATTAGAGTGTTTGAAGGTGTTAATGAACTAACTTATGATGGTACGGGTACATCTGATGGAACTTGGACAGTTTCTACATCTCAATCACCATCTTCTACAATTACGATTGGTAGTATAACCGATAATGGTGATGATATAACTGTTGGTAACCATTCATCAATGGATAATGCTGAAGATATCGTTACTATAACTTATAATATTACAGGTACGAGAAGTGGTGGGGCATCATTTACAGCAACAACAACACAAACTTTAACCAAAGTAAAAGATGGTACGGATGGTGTTGATGGAGATGCTGCTGGTATTGTATATGCTGGTAATTGGAAAGTTGGTACGAATAACACTTATAGTGACCCAACCGAATATCTTGCTGGTGATTTAAAATATGTAGTTAAATATAATAGTACTTTTTACACTACTGAAGTTGAACACTACCATAGAGGAGATTGGGTTGCAAACACACAAGATTATGCTCAAAACGATATCATATTTAACCCAACGGGTACAGGTGGTCCTGATGGTACATATTATAGAGCTAATACTTCAATAACTGGGCAATCAAGAACTACAAACCCACAAGCAAGTTCTCTTTGGGATTCATTAGGGGCTGCCTCACAATTAGTACCTGGTGTATTACAAGCTTATAGTGGAGGAAGTCTAACTGCTGCATTCGCAGTATTTGGAGCACAATTTACTTCGGTAGCAACTGATATTCTTTTTGCTGAAGATGTTTACGCAAATAAAACGATAAACATTGGTACTGATACTGGTAACAATCCTGTCATCGCACTAAACGCAGATTCCGCATCTGGATACGCTAATCCATATATTTCTATGGGACAATTAGCAGTATCTCAATCCTTTGAAGAAGATGGTATTTTTATGGGATTTGATGGTGGAAGTCCTGTAATGTCAATGGTATCTGCTTCAGATTACTTTATATATAATGATGGTGTAATTGCATTATCAAATGCTGCACTACAAGGAACAGGTTCTTCAATAACAGGTCCATCTATTAAAGTTGGTTATGATACCGCTTCCTCATATGGTATAAATGATGAAAGGTCTTATAACTTCTCAGTAAGTAGTGATGGTATTGTATCAGCATCTGAAGCATTTATAAGGGGAACTATTGAAGCTAGTGCTGGTAATATTGGACAGTGGATAATTACAGACCCCGAAACAGATGCACAAGGTAATCAAATTGGTGGTATTCTTAGAGATAGTGATGGGGAAATTAGATTTAATCCAAATGTTGGTGAAATTCAAATTTATAGTGCATCATACTCACCAGAATCAATTGAATCCGCAACTACGATGTCAGTTACTGCAGCTGGTGGTGCTTTTTACATAGATAGATTTACAAGTGGTTCGGAGAGGGCACCAATAGTAAATTTGGAAAGAAGTTCATATTCTTCTCTAAGAGATGGCACATCGGTTCAAAATTTAGGATACTACTTTGATTTATCCGACACTTCGTTATCCGGTCATCAATTTAGTTTCTCAATGAGAGAAGATGGTATTGGTACATATGGTACTAGATACAATAAAGAAACAACTTTAGATACATCGGAAACTGGACAGGATTTCTTAATCATAACAAGTAGTGCTGACCCTGGTTCTGCTGGTGCATATATTCAAATTACCCCATCTGCTAGTATGACAGCTCCTTTTGCTGGTGGTAATCAATTAGTTGGAGACCCATCTTCAATGGAATTTTGGTATTATTGTGAAAACCATACGGGTATGGGTAATAGGGTTTACATATACGATGATGGAGATGCGGTTGAACAAATACCAACATATGTTGAAAGAGTAGTAGTAGGACCACAAGACCAATTTACAGACCCTAGTGGTGCTGGTGGTTCATTTGTTTTTTCACCTGTTGATGGTTTTCAAACCTTTTTCCAAACTTTAGCCGGAGTTAATACTCTTAATTCATTTGGTAATCCTGATGTAGCTACAACTGATGTTTACTCAGCTGCCTCAACTCCAGCAGTAACATTAGATAAAGGTACTGTTACAATTACTGATATTAGTTGGCCATCAATGCACGTTAAGAGTACTGGTATTCCTGATGCAGAATTCACATCAAATCAACCTGGCTATCAACCATCATATGAAAACCAAATTCATGGTGGATTCCAATTAATGGATATATTTCCAAATCAAGGATATAGGTCTTTATTAGTATATTTTGAAATTCTCAATAGTAGTAGTACCGTAGTAAAAAGTCAGTATCTTGGGGGAGCATACGCTTATGGTGCATCCGATGAAACTGGATATTGGCAGGCAGTAGATAACGGATACATTTCTGTTGTAGGTAGTACTGAAATTACCTTAGAAGATGGTAGTAAAAAATTAGCAAAAGATGTTACTTTAGATGATAAAATTTTATCTTGGGATAGTGAAAAAGAAAAATGGGTATCTGCACGATTATCTGATATCAAAAAACGAAATGTAAGTGAAATTTATAAAGTAAGTGTAGACGGTAAAGAAGTTGAAGTATCTGATTCTCACGGATTTTGGTTAAGTGGAAACCAAGAAAATTCTGCTCAAATATCCGTATCAACTTTATATGATTGTTATGAAAATGGTTCACCAATGAAGCAAGATAATTTAAGATTGTGGGTAAAGGATGGTGATTCTAAAAAGAAATGTATTATAGATAAGGTTGAAAAAATTAATAGAGATGAAGAAGTAGTAACATTATCAGTACCCAAATATGTAAACTATTTATCAAATGATATTATTTCTCACAATGCATTTGGTGGTGGTTTAACTTGGGAATTTCAAGTAATGAGCCCAGCAGATGCAGCTACAGGAACTCGAACTGTAAGTTCAGGTACAATAAGTACAACTTTTGATGTACCTGCTAATGGAGATTATACTTGTAGATTTAGGTATAAAATGAGTTCCAAAACATCATTAGATAAAGGTATTGGTACATCTTCAAATTCATCATATTATTCTAATGTAAATTCTGCATTTTCTACAACATTTGATTCGGATGATAGTGGTGACCATATGTATCTTAATGGTGGTTATTCAATGAGTCAATTGAAAGGTACACTTGGTATTCAAAGAAATAACAACTTCTTAGAAATTATTCCTGCGGGGATACAAGTAGTATCTGGAACGGGTAGATATCTTAGATTAAATAGAAGAGACCAAAATGATACTGACCCTGAATTGATAGAGGTTGTTGATGGTTCTATGGAAATTCTATCAAGAAACGCAGTTGATACTGGTAACACTAGCTTTAATGATAAATTAGCACTTCAAGCACGTGGTAATTTAATGCCTGGTACTGGAACTTGGGATATTGGTGGTACATCTAATTATTGGCAAAATGGATACTTTGTATATCTAAATGGTGCATACTTCAACACCAATACAAGAAATATGATGGCTGCAGCCAAATTTACTCAATTTACTAATAACTCATCTCCATCAATTTCGGTGGATATGAACATAGCAAGCATAACACGAGATGCCGAAGGCAAATACACAGTAACTTTGGACTCTGTAGCAACAACTAACTACTCTCTCACTAATGCCATAGCATCGGTAACTGGTTATGGTAGGTCTGGAGATGACCCTTCCCAAAACTATGGAGATGCTGAGTTTACCTGTAACTGGGGTGTAAAGGTTAAAGCCTCTAATATTGAAATAAACTCTAAAGATAATAATGATGATGATAATAGGGATTTTGAAGTATGTTACCTTATGCTCTTTAGTAGATAATAAATTAATAAATTATGGAAAAATTACATTTTATATTTGAAACATCACAATCACTATCTGATACCGGTATTGGTACAATTGCTGGTGATTGGGAAAATAAATCCGATGATATTCATATAGCTAGAGTAAATTGGTGTGCAAAAAGAGCAGTACCGATTGGATGTAGATATGAATTAATATCTCAATCTCAATTTCCACCTGATTTTGATAATTATAGTTGGGATTATTCCAATAATGATGGTTTGGGTGAAAAGAATTTATTTACTCAAAGTTGGGATGAGTATGTAACACAAAGTTTATCACTATGAGTTGGTCATTAAATAAAGATAAAGCAAAAGAAAGATTTTTAAAAATCTATCGTAGGGAAAGAGAAACAAAATTATCAGAATTAGATGTTCAGTATATGCAAGCCTTAGAATCAGCTGATACATCTCAACAAACTTCTGTTGTTTCCCAAAAAAATACATTAAGAGATTTTCCATCTACCATTACGAATGATTCATTTTCTACTATTGATGAATTAAGAGCACTATGGCCAACTTCTTCTTTAGATTTACCAAAACGTTGGTAATTATTTTTCGTAAAACAAAACTTATATATACTTATATATAAACAAAGAAATACAATGGCACAAAAAACAGAAAACTTAGATAAGGAAATCGTAGAAAGATTAAAGTTCCTTAGAGATGAAACTGATAAGATTGTAATCTTCTTAGGTCAAATGGCTGTTCAGAAACGAGCTCTCAATAAAAAACTAAATGAGATTTCGGATAATGAAGAAAAGTACGGAGCAATGAATGATAAGTACATTTTCGAATTAGAAGAAAAATTAGGAGAGGTTGATAAAAAGTATAAGAACGGACAAATTGATTTAGATAAAGGTACAATTACTTTTGAAGAATAATTTGGATAATTCAAATATTTTTCGTATATTTACGAAGTAAAGTGTATCTAATAGGTTATGGCAAAGAAAAAACTACTTTATGTAGCATCACATCTATCCACAGGTGGAATGCCACAATATCTTCTTAAACAAATTCAAACATTTAATGATAAGTTTGAAATCCAAGTGGTTGAATATAACGACCATAGTGGGGGAGTATTTGTAGTCCAAAAAAATCAAATTAGTGATTTAGTAACACTTCATACATTGTATGAAGATAAGGGTAATTCATTTATAAAACTTATAGATGATATAAAACCCGATATTATTCATTTTACTGAAATACCAGAACACTTTATTGAACACTCAGTATTAGATAAGATTTTTGGAAACAAAAAGAGAAAGTTTGATATCGTATGTTCAACGCATGGTTCTTTCACAAATCCAGATGAGATTAGATATCATCCTGATAGATATATTTTAGTATCTGAATGGAGTAGAAAAAGATTCGAACATTTGGGTATTGATACTAAAGTCTGGGAATATCCGATTGAAGATATTAAGTACGATAAAGATAAAGCTAAAGAAGAATTAGGGTTTGAAAAAGATTGGAAGCATGTTCTGATGGTAGGATTGTTTTCAGTTGGTAAAAATCAAAGTGAGATATTTGATGTAGCTAGATTATTAGAAAAGTATAAAATTAAATTTCATTTTGTAGGAAATCAAGCAATCAACTTTAAGGATTATTGGAAACCTCTTATGGATTTCAAACCTAAAAATTGTGTTGTATGGGGTGAAAGAGATGATACTGATAAATTCTATAAAGCATCGGATTTATTTTACTTTAGTTCAACATTAGAACTTAATCCACTTTCAATCAAAGAAGCACTTTCATATAGGTTACCATCGATATTCAGAAGATTGCATACATTTTTAGATACATATGATAATACTGATTTAGTAACTTATATTGATGATGATATTCATAAAACAAAAAATTTATTATTAGAAACTTTACAACCTGAGTTCAACGAAATTCCTGGTTGGTTCTCTTATCAAAAATTATATGATGAGGTAGTTGAAAAATTACCAAATAATTCAAACGTAATAGAGCTTGGTTCTTGGATGGGAAAATCAACTAACTATTTTGCAACTAAAATAAAAGAAGCGAATAAAAATGTAAGATTTACTGCTATTGATACATTTAAAGGTTCTGTGGGATATGATAATTTGTTACATAGAACAATGTTAGCACCATTTGATAATGATTTATATACTGAGTTTTCTAACAATTCAATTATATCAAATAATTTTGATGATATACAAATAATAAAAGATACATCAGATAATGCTAAAAATCTTTTTTTAAATAACTCACAAGATTTTATAATGGTTGATGCTGGGCATGAATATGATGATGTTAAAAATGATATAAATAATTGGTTTTATAAAGTTAAACCGGGTGGTATAATTGCTGGTGATGATTTTGGAACTAATTTGTTTGAGGGATTAACTAAAGCAGTTGATGAATATTTTTATGGACAAGTAGAAACAAAAGAAGGTTGGGTTTGGTTTAGAAAAAGACCTCGTATTCAAATTATTCATATGATGACAAACCCAAATGATATTAGAGAAAGGATTAGTGAGAAATCACTAAAACAACTTCAACGTTGGGGATTTGATTACAAACCTATGGTAAATGAAGTTTATAATGGAACACCACCTTCGGAATTTTGTAGGAGACCTGATGATATATCTGATACTCCAATCTATAAAGGTGAACAGGGTATAGGAAACATCACAGGTAGACATTATGGTTGTTACTTAGCTCATATAAACGCATTAAAAGAAATAGATACTGATAATTACGATTACACTTTAATATTTGAAGCAGATGCATTTATTTATTCTAATCTAATAGATTTCGTAAATGTAGTTCATAAAGCTTGTTTTATCTCAGAAAGAGATGATGTTCCATTTATTAGTTTTGGAGATAATCCATCTTGGACTAGATGGGAAGTTGATGAAACTTTTAGAAAAACTGATTACAATCAAGATTGGGCACATGCGTATCTAATACCAAATAGAGATAAACAATGGTATATGGATAGAATTGAAGATTGTGAATGGGATGTAGCTGATTTATGGTACAATCACGTATTCTATCATCACAAAAGATTAAGATACACAACAAACTATCCTTTCTCAAAACAAGCAGAGGGATTATCATTATTAGATAATACAAATAAAAGCTGGAAATGATTTACGATAATATAAAAAGAAATAAAGATAATATTTTAGATATTAAAAACAAAATATTGATATCTTATGTAAATGGACCTAGAGTTGAAATATTGGGTTCATATGAATCAACATATAGAATTGAATTTATCGATAAAAAAACCAATATTATACACTTTGAAAGTGAACTAAAAACAAATCATTGGGCTAAAGCGAATATACAATATTTTATAGATTGGAGAATCAGAGTTTGGGAAGGTGATTCTTTAATCCACGAAGAAGATTATAATGCTAATAATAAAAGAGTTTATGTTGCATTAGATTCTAAAGCTTTGGGAGACACTTTGGCTTGGATTCCATATGTAGAAGAATTTGGAAAAAAGCACAACTCAGAAATGATAGTATCTACATTCCATAATCATATGTTTGAAAAACAATATACTAATATTGAATTTGTAAAGCCAGGAAGTACAGTGAATAATTTATATTCTATGTATAATATTGGATTATTTTATAATGAAGATAATAGTATTAACTTCTTTAAAAACCCAATAGACCCTAAAGATGTTACCATGCAACAAATGGCAACTGATATATTAGGATTAGAATATAAAGAAATTAAACCAAAGTTAGAAGATAGAAAAGTTAAAAAAGATGATAAGTTAATTACTATCGCAATTCATGGAACCGCACAACCAAAATATTGGAATAATCCAAAGGGTTGGCAAGATGTGGTAGATTGGTTAAACAACAAAGGATACACAGTTAAATTATTATCTAGAGAAGGTGATGATTATATGGGTAATAAACATCCGAATGGAATAGTTAAACATCCAGACGGCCCATTGGAATCAGTTATGGATGAAATGGCTAAATCAAAAGTATTTATTGGTATTGGTAGTGGATTGAGTTGGTTAAGTTGGGCATTGGGAACTAAGACTGTATTGATTAGTGGATTCTCATATGATTGGGCAGAGATGCAAGATTGTGTTAGAATAGCTTCACCTAAAGATAAGTGTGGTGGGTGCTTTAATAGATTAAGATTAGATGCTGGTGATTGGAATTGGTGTCCCGACCACAAAGGTACAAATAGACAATTTGAATGTACTAAATCAATCACATCAGAAATGGTGATAAAAGAATTAGAAAAGTTTTTATAAATGAAAGTTTGGATTAATGGTTGTTTTGATGTTCTTCATCACGGACACTTTCAATTGATTTCACACGCTAAATCATTGGGAGGAAAATTGACAATAGGTATAGATTCGGATAGAAGAGTAAAGGAATCAAAAGGAGATAATAGACCTTTTCATAATGAAACACAAAGAATATTTAATTTACTTCAGATTGAAGGAGTTAATAGTATTGTAGTATTTGATTCAGATAAAGAACTATCGGATTTGATAAAAAAATATCAACCTGATGTTTTTGTAATTGGAGAAGAATATAGAGATAAAGGAATCATTGGTAGAAAGCATGCTAAGAAAATAGAATACTTTCCAAAAGTGGAAGGATTCTCAACAACTGGTTTATTAGATGAGTAAAGTTTTATTAATAGGAGAACAATGTGATGATATCTTCATTTATGGAGATACACCCCGTCTTTCACCTGAAGGACCTGCTCCTGTATTTATTCCAAAGAGGGAAGTTTTCAATGGTGGTATGGGAATGAATGTTTTAGCTAATTTAACATCATTGGGAATTGATGTAGATTTTCATTATCAGAAATCTCCTATTACAAAGACAAGACATATTCACGAATCATCAAACACTTTATTATTAAGAATTGATGAAGAAAAAAATATCGATAGGATAGAGAATAAACTACTTACCGATATAGATTATTGGGAATATCAAATGATTGTAGTTTCTGATTACAATAAGGGATTCCTAACTGAAGAAGATATAGCATATATCGGATTCAAACATCCAAATGTAATTTGTGATACAAAGAAACAATTGGGTAATTGGTGTAAGGATATACGATTCATAAAACTAAATCGTTCAGAATTTGAAAATAATAAAGAATTTATTGAAGAAAACGATTGGATTTTAGAAAAGTTGATAATTACATTAGATAAGGATGGGTGTATGTATAAGCGTACATCATACCCAACCGAACAAGTAGAGATAATGGATATCTCAGGAGCTGGTGATACATTTGTAGCAGGATTTGTGAAAATGTTCTTAGATACTGATGATGTTCCAAAATCAATACAATTCGGAAATCGTTGTTCAGCACAAGTAGTACAAAAAAGAGGTGTAACAACAATAGATTACGAAAACTTATAATTTATATATTTATATACGAATTCAAAACAAATTAATTAATTTATAGTCATATGGCAAAAGAACAAAAAACATCGATTGATTTAAGAACGGCTGAATTATCAGAAGATAAAGTCAAAGAAATCAAAGGATATAATGGACAGTTACAACAACTAATGGGTCAAATTGGTGAGTTACACATTAGAAAAAATCAACTACATTCTGACTTAGAAAGAATTGAAGAAGCATTCACACAAGCTGAAGAAAACTTTAAAGAAGTTAACTCTGAATTAAGAAAAGAGTTAAATAAGTTAGAAAGAGATTACCCAAGAGGTCAATTAGATTTAGAAAAGGGTACAGTTACTTATAATCCAGCTATCAAAGAGCAAATGGAACAACAATCACAACAAAGAGGTGGTTCTCAAATGGGAAACAACGGAGTTGAGGGTGGAGAAGTTGTAGACTCACCATTTGTTAAGGTATAATTGGTAAAAGTAATAAATTCTATATTTATATAGTACAAAGGAAATAGTACTATATCAGATGAACGAATTATCTCAATTCTTAATAGAAAGTATTTTAGGAGAAGCGGAGGGTGTAGACAACAAAGTTGTAGTTTACGCTGGCCGCTTTCAACCTTTTCATAAGGGTCATTACGCAACCTATTCCCACTTAGTAAAAAAGTTCGGAAAGAATAATGTGTATATCGGTACATCTAATAAAACCGATAATAATAAATCCCCATTTAACTTCAAAGAAAAGGTAATGATTATTACCAAAATGTTTGGGGTTCCAAAAAACAAAATCGTTCAAGTTAAAAATCCTTATGTACCAACTGAGGTAC
>Ga0213866_10002691_pt1 | contig 12347 bp, 10 predicted proteins | sample PICome_11_FD_160079 | JGI IMG/M metagenome (GOLD analysis project Ga0213866, IMG submission 160079) | Coastal seawater microbial communities near Pivers Island, North Carolina, United States - PICO284 | ecosystem: Environmental > Aquatic > Marine > Coastal | place: USA: North Carolina... | reverse complement strand
CCATGCACCGCCAGAAATTGCAATTCCCGACATATTTTTAGTGTGAAGACCTCGAAGCATAGCAGTACCATCATGTGTGTTTGCCACTATACTCAACTGCTTGTGAGAAATGCGCTTTGAGATACAGTTGCCGTTTCCACGTCCAATAGTCTGGGGCCCACCAGTCAGATAAATCTCAGATTTATCCGGACCAACTAGGTAACACTTGTATCGAACTGCATTATTAGTGTTAGTTTCACTGATAGACTTTTTTGAGGAAGCATGGCGATTGAAGCCTGCTTCTGAGAGATCTCTACTAATATGCAAAGCTAAAGAGTTCAATTTCACAATATCGCGTTGCAGGAGCTGTAAAAATTCCTTTATTGATACATTGGGAAGGACTTGTAAATCGTCGTGATTAAATGGGACGCCTAGCGTCTCAAGATTCAAAATCATGTGCTCCAAGTGCTGCCTTTCCCCGTCATCTTCTATTTTGTCATTTTTGAACGAGTCATAAATAAAGGCTCCTATAATGTCTACTACTGTTGTAGCGACCGAAACCATGATGAAACATGACATAAGAGCCATCATTGTGGTATAAAAATCAGCTTTTCCAAGAAGACCATTTGATCTGAATTCAATCTCGACACCTCGAAATTCCAAGATCGTGCCACTTGAAGTAACATCGTCGGGCTCTCCAGAAAAATGCACCGTCTCCACAGAGTTTACTAGATATCCTTTACTGTTGGATGAAACTGAAACATCTGCGAGAATTCGATAATCAAAAGGTCGCAAACTAGACATGGGGCGAAAATTACTGAAAGTCCAATCAATGCTGAGTCGTATTCCAGTCAGTCGGTACAGTGGAAATGGTGGAACAAAAGAATCAGTTCGTACCACTAACTCGTTTCTATCATCCAGCTTGACTCCTGCGAGCTCGAGGAGTTTCTCAACACTAAAAGATGGGTATCTTTCACTAAGAATAGATTCCGAGTCAAAAGTGAGTATGGTGTTTGTCTGATTATCTTTTATATATATTAAAGAGGGCGCACTTGTAAACCAACTCGTATCCAGAGTGGGCTTGAACTGAAATGTAACGTTTTCAGGATTTGTGGCAAAATAGTTCTTCGTTGAATCAGATTTTGGCAGGGTCGAACATAGATCTGGCCCGCACTCTCGCTGAAAGTTTGTCTCCTTAACGTGCGTACCCACAAATATAGAGTTTGCAGAAACGCTCACAATTTCAGAAGTACTGAAGTTCTTGCAATAATTATTGAGGAAAGGTTCCAAAAAGGGTAGATCACCGGCATAATCCGTGATAGTTGTGTTGCAGTACGTCGACTCCATCTGGTTGAAATCAAGCATTCTCTCTGTGTCGAAAACATCAGTTGAGATGTACATTCCAGGCGTTTCTAATAGCATATAAGTGTGACCACCTATCATAGAAACGCCTGCATAGACTAAAATCAAAGCCATTAACGACTTATGTACATACGCTAAACGCTTGTCACTTATCTTAACTACTTTTAGAGTTCGATAGGAGAACATGTCGTCCCATAACTCTCGAAAGCCTTCTCGAAGTCCTTTAAACGAAACTACAGTTAGAAACTATACGGATTTATATTTTAAAGGTTGAACGCACCCATTTTTCGAAAGGAATTTACTACCAGAGACACACCCTGTTCTCGCAAGGAGGTGTAAAGAAGCACATTTTCTAGATCAGTCAACAATGTAAGCAAAGATCAAACACATCTTTGGATAGCATTCAAAAAGCTTAAACAACAGTCGCTAATTCAAGTATCCTGGTTAAAGTTTGAAACAATTCATGAGAAGTGGTCAGAGTATAGTGTTGTACTTTTCAATATGGACTTCCAGGTCAAAAAAATTTTCACAAGAAAAATTTCCGCCCTTTCAGAGGACTGGGGCGGTATAGGGGCTCCAGGGGATACCCTAAAATTTTATGGGCTGTTCCTTTTTAGAGAGACATAATAAGTTTTAAGTTAGTATAGTAGTGTATATAACAACGATAAACGAATTTGCAAATTCGTGATATTTTATTTGTTGCGCAGAAACTGTCAGGTTTTGGGCTTTTTCCTCCTGAACTTCAAATTTTTTAATCTTGACCCCGCACTCGAAGCCACTTGACGTTTTTGCGTGCATGTTCGGATTGCATCAGATGTTTTCAAAATCTTCAGGCACTGTTATCGCAGCGAATATCGTGCGAAACGGCGACAGACGGTCTACTTTAAGACGAAGCTCTCGTGAATTCTGTTACAACAAATTATATGCGATCCGTGACGGCAATAGTGGCGAGCTTACTCTAGGAGAGGCAATTGTGGAAGCAACGAGCACACATCCAATCCCTGCTGATGTACACTATTCGTTTGCGCGTGCTCCACATTTTCAGCAAACGCTTGAGGACGCGATTAATGACCAGATCAACATAGAATACAATGTATCCTACATCTATCACAGCATGTATGCATTCTTTTCAAGAGACAATGTGGCTCTTGACGGATTTGCTCAACATTTCAAGAAAGAGTCACTTGAAGAACGCTCGCATGCCGAGTTACTCATGGACTATCAGACCAAAAGAGGGGGTAAAGTATCTCTCCAGGCTATCATGCCCCCTCAGCTTGAGTTTGAGCATGCTCAGAAAGGCTGTGGGCTTTATGCGCTGGAGTTGGCACTCTCCTTGGAAAAATTGAATTATGATAAATTACTTGAGTTACATAAAATTGCTGACGACTGTGGAGATGCGGCAGCATGTGACTTTATTGAAGGTGAGCTGTTAAAAGATCAAATTGACTCAGTGAAAGAGAATGCTGAGATGGTTGCAAGTTTGACGAGAATGGGTGCTGATGGACCTAATGGTGGCTTGGCAACGTGGCATTTCGATAAAATGCTAAAAAATTAGCGAAAAAGTTGTATTTCAACATTGTTGTATCGTTTCGTGTAATTATTCTCCGAGAAAGCTTTCGATATCTCTATACAAATGACAAATGAGCAAGCGTTCACAGCTCAGAGGTACTTTTTCCTCGTATTTCATTAAATATTTTATTTGCTCCAGAGCTCACTTCCACAAAAGACGATTTTTAAAACTATACGGAGCTGCTCGTTATATACTCACGAGTTCTGCAAAAAAAATTCAGTTACACACGCAAACACACACGTATACAACTTTACATATAAAGCCTGAAAGAAGTAAGTGCCATGCAGTATATAGCAACTAGCATGGATATTGTTTAGAAAGTTTCGGAAGAGTCCTGCTATTCTGCACTTTTTTTCTTTTGAGTTCGGAAACGTATGAAGAAACTATGGACTATATTCTTCTGGATACAGGCAATATGTGGCAACGTGGAAGGGAGTGCGTTGAGTAAAAAAGATTACCAGGGAGAATACGTAGAATCTGGACTTTATGTAACTGAAGCCTCTGTTAGACACTCTGGTAGGCTGCGTGCGTTTACTTGGGGGATAGGCGGTGCTCGTGTTGCACGTCCTTCAAACCCGAGCGCAACTCCTCCAAACGTGATAGAAGTCCCTTCAAAATTTGCCGCCGAAGATATCATACAATTATCTTTTTCGGGTCACTCAGCCTTCGTACTTCGTTCTGGTCAACTTCTAACTGCAGGAAGGAACGATAGCGCTGGTGGAGGCGGCAGAGGTTCTCCCCCTATTGACGACTCTGGGCAACTTGGTCGTGAAGGAGACATACATAGTGCTCTTCCTGTCACCTTGCCACACAAAGCTAAAGTTACGGCGACAGCTTGTGGTCGCTATCACACAGTTGTACTGACATCAACTGGCGAAGTTCTCACTTTTGGCCTAAACGATCGAGGACAGCTGGGTCGCTCGGGTATCCGCGGCTCAACATCTCGCTCATGTGGTTGTGACAGTGGAGGTAATTGCAATTGCAGCAATGATTCAACTACGAACAGTGAACTTGGAAGCGCGTGTATAGGCGGCTCTGCGTGTCGTTCAGGTATCGCAGCAAAAGTACTGTTTGATAGAAAGTTACTCAGTCTTGATAATAAGTGCGTTAAGAAAGCTGAATGTCAAGTTAGTATGAGAGTTGTTGCTGTTGCAGCCGGAAGATATTCTTCTGCGGCAGTTTTCGAGGACGGATCTTTACTGGTATGGGGTCTCAATGCTTGCGGAAACGCTCCGGAACTTTTGAAGGAGAATGAAGTTACGCACTTTAGCAACATTCAGTCCAAACTGCTGAATGACCCATATTTCGCTGCCTCGCCTAGGAGGATACGCTTAGAGCCTCCTCCAAAAGATGGTGTAAAGATAGTTGACGTTGCTTTAGGTTACGTCCACTTAGTGGCCCTGACTAGTGATGGTTCAGTATACACGTGTGCAACAGGATTCGATGGTTACGCTGGAATCGTTGAGCAGAAAAGTGAGCTTACCTCAGGATTGGGAAGGAAGATTGATTCGTTCGAAGATGCTCTCAAACTCCAACAAGTTCCATTTCACTCCAGTTCTAATAAGTTCATTGAAGTTTCTACTGGTAGGTGCCACGTTATAGTGCGTAATGAGGCTGGAGAGGTGTATAGTTGGGGTTGCGCCCGGAAGGCTCTGGGTCGATCTAGTGGTGAACAAGAGGAACCTGGTCGCGTTAAAGGCGCGATAGAGGATGAATATATTAATAGCATTGCATCTGGAGAGTACTTTTCTTTGGTGTCCAGTCTCGCTGGTAAGGCATACGGTTGGGGCTCGAGCTCAAACGGGCAGTTAGGGCGAATATTCGCACGAGATGAAGAAACACCACTTCTGATCAAAGACATAGAAGGAAAGGTTGTCAGAGTAAGCGCTGGCTATCAGCACGCAGGAGCGATTGTGGAATATAGTACAAAGAAATAAAATACCAAGAAATACATTTCCATTTTATTTCTTTAAGAACATTTTGTATCCAAATACCTTTCCAAACTTATAATAATTCATTGCTTGCATAGTTCTCTTGTAGGTCAATCGAACTTAGGAACAGATGGTGGCCTAACAGGGCGAATACCACCAGCTATCAGAGGAATCTCTTCTGCTTTGGGGTCACAGTATTTCGAAATCTTGTCGTACTCAAGCTTGACCTGAAAAATAATAAATATTAGTCAAACTGCATGTTAAAAATAAGTAAGTATGTGGAAGACCTTCCCCCAAATATACTCTGATAACGCGACAGGAAGATCTGCTTCATCACTTAAGTTTTCAGCCCACTCTCCGGTGTTTGAAACATCAATTTCTTCACCCAGGGAAAGGCCAACTCCCTGGCTAGAAAATCAACTAAAGTTTGAAAAAATAAAGATTATACCGTGTAATTCACAACCCTTTTTTCTCCAATGTCCTTCTCTGACTGTGATGGTGGCGGCATTATGTCGTATGTTGCCTGCAGGAAAAAATGAACATGGACTTTGACTTGTTGGACAATATTTACCATTGCCAATGGATAAAAGTGAGTTTTCGCAGCTGATTTCTTCGTACCAAGCTTTTTCATCATTTCTATAGCTTGGGGATCGAATCTGTCAGGAACTAAACTTCCATCGGCCTTCCGCCGGTCCCTCCCTCCAGCAGGTGCGATCCAAATTAAAAACCCGCCTTCTTGTAATTTCTTTTGCATCTCCTACATTGCAAAATATGCATTATCTAACAGTTTGTTACGAGGAGTTTTTAGTACCTTGATTGTAGTCAAATTCTGCTTCATTTTAGCTGCCTTCAGCTCAGGAATATCATCCTATAGCAAAAATAAGGATACAGACATATTGCATACATATATTAGACCATATGCTTCTTGGAGTTAACACACAAGAGATTTTTCCCCATGCTGAACGGTTTTGCAAGAAGATCAGTGATAACACGATCGCCAGCCACATAGGTAACCTACAACTTTATGTTCCAGTTTCGCATGAATAATAGGAAAAGCTAACCTTTTCGCCCAATCCTGGATGGGAAACTTCTGTAAGCAGTGGAATGAATGCCGCGTCTCCCTATTTAGTTTTAGTCATAAAAAATTGAAACACCACGCAAATTTTTCATCACACCTCACTTTGGTGATTTGCAAATAAAATAACATTTTCACCGTCCTATGATAAGAAAAAGTTCAGAAATAGACACTTGTCCATTCGAGTATTCAATACATGAATCTGCTTCTGTATCTTAGTCCACTGATCTGGATACATTAGAATGGAGCGGTCAAAATCGATGAGAGAGCCAATATACATATTAGCCATCTAGCGTAAGAGCCGTTCAAATTTTCTTCTAAAAGCATTATCACACTTTCACCTGATAGTAATCGTAGGGCTCACGTATTGCCTTATGATACGAGGGAAATTCGTAAGGAGTTCCGAGCAACTGTTCGATGTAAGCTTTCACCATATCCTAGAAACTTAATGAAGTAAGAGGAAAACCACTCTTAAAGCTTTCACCTTAAAAATGAATGTCACTGCTCCCGAAGCTTTCTTCTCATCTTTCAGTGCTATGTATAGCTGAGACTACAACTCAAAATTTAATTTAAATACATCATCACACATTTAAAGCTTTGAAACCTTGTAACTATTTAACAGACCATCAAATATAACTTGAATCTTCTCTGGAAAAATGTTGACGAGCAATCGCAGCCCAGCCTCGCCGGGAAGAACATCAACGACGAGCTTTGCTAATTTCACTTTTGTCTGCAATTCAAAAAAATAAGAGCATTTTGGCATCATCCACGTGAATACTAACTTCCTTTGGCAAGAAGCTCATATTCAACACGCAACTTGCGGGTGATTTGCGGAAGGAATGACTTGTCCTTCTCAGAACTCCAGTCCTGTGTCGCCCACGAAGGGAAGTACCATTGAAACACTATAAAATGTACTCATAACTAGAGATTATACCATTGATGTATTTTACCACCGGTCTCGAACATGTCAAAAAACTGCTCTGAGCAAACATCTCTGCACCTGCTGGACAGGGTATTAAATTCTCTGGATTGTGAACGAGTTTGAGTTTTGGACATCTGTAAGTGATTTTTAAAAGAATAGAAATTCTATACAGAATCCTTATTTTTTAGTTTTATTCGTCTTGTTTATGATAGAGAATAGAACTCATATCCGTAATAATAGTGTATATAGCTCGAGCTTGTGTGTGTGGCATATTTACAACGTCAAAGGGTAGTTTAGGGTTTTAATAGCGCAGAAGGTCTTGGGGTCTGAAAGATAGCGGGAAAAAGCACTCCGTTACGCCACCGTTTCCAAGCAGGGTTTCACAGCTTTTCACTATACTTTAATACCCATAAGTAGATAGAGTTCTTACCGCACGGATTTTTGCCTTCTAAAACGTACTGAAGCGATGGTAAATACAGCTATAAAGTTATTTCTTTGTGCTTATTCTTCGGTTTTGCTCATTTTCTGAAGGTTTCCGAGTGCCGGATGTATGTCAACGAGTTTCCAGAGGTCGATGAAGTTGTAATGGTCCAGGTACTCCTTTTCTCTTTAATTAAAGTGAGATTCGTATCTTACATGCATACTATTTTGCGTAGGTTAAACGTGTCGCAGAAATGGGTGCGTATGTGCAACTTCTTGAGTACAACAACATCGAAGGAATGATACTACTATCGGAGCTTACACGACGCAGAATAAGGTCAGTGACAAAACTGATAAAGGCAAGGACGTATTTTTATATTTTGGTTGCTTTCTTGACTCTTTTAAAATAGGTAGGGAGGATTGAGCCTGTCATGGTACTCAGAGTAGATAAAGAGAAAGGGTATATTGACTTGTCGAAAAGGTATTGATCTTTGCTAAGTTAATAATTACTAAAACATTTTTGAGCAGACGCGTGTCCCCTGAGGATATTCAAGCTTGTGAAGACAGATATAGTAAAAGCAAAATGGTGCATTCAATTATGCGACATGTCTCCGAAACTACGAGCACTGATTTACACAGCTTATATGTTGTACGTTTTCTGCCGTATTTTATCAAATTTTGAAATTATTGTGAAACTTCAGAGTCTTGGTTGGCCTCTCTACGCAAAGCACGGGCACGCTTTCAATGCGTTCAAAATAATGGTTACTGATCCTGAAGTGATTTTTTCTGATTCAACTCTTAATAACGAAGTTATAAGTGAATCTGTGAAACACGCATTATTAAAAGATATATGTCGTCGAATGACTCCACAACCACTGAAAATCCGAGCTGATTTGGAACTTACTTGTTTTAGTAGTGATGGTATTGAGTGTATTAAGGATGCCATGCGAGCTGCAGAGAATGTTTCGACTGATGAATGCAAAGTGAAAGTCTCATTGATTGCTTCGCCTCTTTATGTAGTCACTACCCAGACTCTTGATAAAGAATCTGGAATGGCCATTATTGAGGAAGCAATCCAGGAAGCTATGGTATGACAACGTAACATATTTATAAACCCAAATTTTATCATGATTCTGTTCCAGGTTTGTATCAAAATGAGAAAGGGGAAATTGGTTTTGAAGGAGGCACCACGGGTTGTGAGTGAAAGGGATGACAGGCTACTTGCAGAATCTATGAACGGAATTGACAAAGATTCGAGCGAATCTGAAGACTTGAGTGACGCTTGATCAAGATTTAAGTATAAACTAGAACTGAAGTGGAAAAATGGGGCAATTGATGAACCATTGAGTTTTAGAGTTTAGGTTTCCATAGCCTGTTGTACAGTTGTACTGCGAAATTATTCTCTTCAATTTGAGTTAAGAAGGTAGTAGACAACTTCGATTAAAATACTCTAAGGTCAACTACAATGCAAGCAATATTATCTTGAGTGCGATTTCTCAACGCCCGTTGGACAAGTGCATCTGCCACCTCTGTCATGGAGAGCATTGGATTACCTTTTAGCTGTGAACGTACAAAAGTAACTGCTTGAGATCCATTCATAACGTCCCAAATTCCATCAGTTGCAATAATTATGAACTCGTCATCCGTGGATCTATTGAGCTCGTGAACATGTGGTAAGGCAATCACTGGAGGTGCATGAAGAGTTGAAGTTGACGCCTGTGAGTTTCCATCACAGCGAAATTCCTCTAAAAGCTCAGAACGTCCACCTTTGAATTCGTAGTCTCCAAAGGCACGACTAACTGCCAATATTCCACAGACTCTCTCCTGAGTGACCCAACCACCTGCTGATGCGATGCGCTCAATTTCGTTTCTTCCACTCTTCGTTCTTGGTGTTGGACGATGTTCCTCCGTCAGCAAAATTGGTTTACCCTTTCTGCCAATAACAGCACTACTATCACCAACATTTGCACAAAAAATTTTGCGTTCGTCTATAAAACATATTGTTGCTGTGCTTCCACTCCAACACTCTGGGTCACCTAAGGTTGCGATATGATCAATTAACGCGCTATCTGTCATACTAAATATATCTTGAAGGCTCTGTGGGTTCAAAACCTGAGCTATTTCACTTACTGTTATTTCATTTTTCATGAACGGAATATTGCTACTTTGTCTTTTCAATTTTATTTTCAGCATATCAAATAGCTTTCGTCTAAGGAAAAGAGCGCTAGCTGAACCACCATGGCCATCAAAAATGCTTGCGTACAAGATTCCGGCTCTCAGATTTTCGTTCACAAACCATGCATCTTCCATAGTCTCACGTGGGCCCATGGTCTCGGCAACTCCCCATTTTAAAACGCGGCTCGAGATCATGGATCTCGGAGTCTCGGGAAAACTGAGTGGACTGTTAATAAACAATCTATCTTTTACTGAAGAATCACTTTTCAAGCGTGTCGACTTTCTGAAATCTAAAGATAGAGAGGTTGGGCTGTACTTTCGGTGTAGATTCGTGCACCTCATGTCCGAAGCTCCTGGAATAATGTGAAGGTCTACACAGTTCCCGAGCTAAATAGTTGAATGTGTATCAGGATACAACCGAACAAAAGCAAGGAGTTGAAGCTGCACTTTCTTGTATCACACACGCTCAATCTGAACGGATGAGTTATCAAAGTTGAGTGTTCTATCTTTTCGGCTTTTACAATGACTAGTTCAGTTGTTCAGATGTTCAGTTGTTGTGCTGGTCTCTTGTTCACTTGTTCTCAACTTCTAATGTGGAGGTTTGTTTTGTCTCTTGTAAAAAAACGGCACGACTAGTGTGTCGGAGCGTCAGTACCCGTCTGATATAATCCGTGTCGGCGCCACCCGCACTCCTCTTTTTCGACTTTCGTCCTTCCCGTTTTCCACTTTTTTATACTGCTTCTCCTTTTTTAGTTTTCCTTTTTTATCCCTCTCTGTGCCTTATTATACCATATATGGATACGTATACAACGCTCCTAACAACGCTATACCTTATTAACCAATAAAAACGCAAAAATTTTTCCCAAAAATATTTTTTTGTCCCAAGAAGTGAACTATGCAGCTATAGGGCGAAGGTCCGAAGGTGAAGGAGCTCCAACAGGGGATATCTATGTTTGATGATCAGCTTCAACTTCCCATTTATTTTCCATTTCCCCTTGCAAACCACTCACCATACAAGCTCGAATCTGAGCCTACCTTTACTCTCTAGAGCAAGCAATAGAATGTCTGATGGACAGGGATGTTGCCCAAACCTAGCAACTTTTACGCACGTGTAAAGAGTTCGACGGATATTCTATGTGCACACTTTCTACAGTCTTTCAAACCAAGATATACTTCGAGAAGTCTATATGGTAGTGCGTACACTGTCAAGAAGACCACGTTGAAAATAATTCGGGAAAAGTATGAACAAGGTGCAGCTTTAACAGCTGTTACCGCTTATGACTATTCCAGCGCTACGCATGTACGTTGTTCTTCCTACTATTCATAACAATATAATCATATTTTGTATCAGGTGGATCTAGCAGATATAGATATTCTTCTTGTTGGTGACTCTGCTTCAATGGTAATTCATGGTCACGATACAACACTACCAATAACAATTGAGGAGATGTTAGTGCACTGTCGATCTGTTTCGCGTGGTGCGAAAAAAGCTTTCTTGGTTGGAGACATTCCCTTTGGGAGTTATGAAAATGGTGACGAACATTTGTTGAAAGTAGGTATTAGAATCCTCAAAGAAGGAGGAATGCATGCAGTTAAGTTAGAAGGTGCTGGCAATCTTCAAGTTTCGGCAGTTCGTAAGTTGAATCAAGCTGGTGTTGCTGTAATGGGTCATATCGGATTAACCCCTCAATCTGTAAGTCTCTTTGGTGGATTCAGACCTCAAGGAAATAGTGCCAGAGCTGCAGTGAAGCTGGTTGAGCAGGCAATTGAGTTGCAAGATGCTGGTTGTTTTTCAATTGTGCTAGAATGCTTGCCTGATTGTGTCTCTGCAGCTATCACTTCTTCTGTCAATATTCCTACGATCGGGATAGGAGCAGGTTCTAGCACTAATGGTCAAATTTTAGTTTATCATGATCTCCTTGGATTTCTGCAACATCCCCATCACGCCAAAGTTACTCCAAAGTTTTGCAAGCAATATGCCCAAGTTGGTAGAGTTATTAATGATGCAATGCTACACTTTAAGCAAGATGTTGCTACTGGCAAATTTCCAGGAGTAGTATTCTCCCCATACATTCTGAAACACCGCGAGAGAAAAATATTTGTCGAGTTACTAAAGAAGTCCGGGTATTACGAAGCTGCAAGCAGTGTTGAAGCTTCTCAGAATGGAGCGTTTCAATCGTAGAAGTAAAACCATGTTGTACAACAGATTACAGGTCTTATATTTCTAATTGAACAATATTATATTTACTTCCCTCTCACCTGTTGGAGATGTTAAAAACCATAGGTTTATTCTCCTCTTCTCATATGAATATTTTAAAGGAGTATGTTAAAGGTACTGTACTGTGTTTAGAAAGAAGCTGTTTAGAAAAAATTTGACAGAGAGGAGAGGAGAGCGCAGGGCGAGAGGCACCCTAAATCCATTGCTCTAATGAGAAAACCAACCGTACATTTTTTGTCATTTGGAAAAACGATAGTGATATGTAATTCTGAGCGCGAATCAGCGCGCGAGAACAATCGCGAAGCAACAAACAATGATAGAGGAACGTGTTCTTTTGTTTTCGTCGAAATATTCGGAGTTGAGCAATAGTTAGGTCTCGTTGAGTAACGATGAGAAGAATTTATAAGGGAAAATCGTCTCTCCGAGAGGCTTGAACGTCAAGTTCTTATCACAGCTAAATACAGATTATTAAACGCAATAAAAACGATCACGAAAGAACAGGTGATGATAATGATGATGTTTGAACGCTTTATCTTGATTTTTTAAGAAAATTGCATCGCGACGTTTCGCGTGTTTTGCGCCATTTACCCTGGTTTTTAGCTGGTTTTGAAGTAAAGTCAGTTATTTTATCGAGGCGCGCGAGCGCAATTCCCGTTCGGATTGAGAGCATATGAGAAGAGATTTCGGAATACCAT
>Ga0213866_10002690_pt1 | contig 12348 bp, 12 predicted proteins | sample PICome_11_FD_160079 | JGI IMG/M metagenome (GOLD analysis project Ga0213866, IMG submission 160079) | Coastal seawater microbial communities near Pivers Island, North Carolina, United States - PICO284 | ecosystem: Environmental > Aquatic > Marine > Coastal | place: USA: North Carolina... | reverse complement strand
TCATCCTGATGCTATTGATTTTAATCTATTACATAAACACATCAAAAATCTAAGAAAAGGGGAAACAGTAGAACAACCTATTTATGATTTCAAAATTCACAATAGATTAAAAAAAACAATACAAATAAAACCGAAAAAAATATTAATTTTAGAGGGAATATTAATTATGTGTCATGCAGAAATCAGATCAATTTTTGATCTAAAAATATTCATAAATGCTAACAGCAAAACAAGAATGGAGAGGAGAATTAAAAGGGATATTGCTGAAAGAGGAAGAACTCGTGATGAAGTATTAAAACGCTATATTGAAACTCTCAAACCAATGCATGAGAAGTTTATTGAACCAACTAAAATTTATGCAAATTACATAATTGAAAACCAGTTTGATAATAAATTAAATATTGATGAGTTACTAGAAAAAATGAAACTTTATCTTAATGAAAAATAAAATCAAAATATCATTAAAATTATTAAAACCATTTAAGAATATATTTTTTGCGGTTACATTAATCTTTATTTTTTGGATGTTATTCTTTGACGCCAACTCATGGTTAGTGCAAAGGGAATTAAATAAAGAAATTGAAATTCTTGATTCAAAAAAAGAATTTTACATTAAAGAAATAAAAAAGGATTTGGAGGAGAGAAAAAGTTTAGAAACAATCGATGGTCTAGAAAAGTATGCGAGAGAAAAATATTACATGAAACGCAAAAATGAAGATATATTTTTAATAGAATCAGATACTGCTAAAAGATAAAAAATGAATTTTGATGAATTTAAAAAAGTTTCATCCAAAGAGTGGAAACAAAAAATTCAATATGAGTTAGATGGCGAAGATTACTCAAATAAATTTATTTGGAAATCTTTAGAAGGTGTTGATGTAAAACCCTTTTATCATCATGACGATGACAAAGTAAAAGTCTCTATTGATCATAGAGCTAATTCTTGGAAAATTGGTCATTCAATCTACGTTAACAATGAAAAAAATGCTAATTCAAAAGCTATAAAATTAATAAAAAAAGGAGTTGAGAGTGTAAAATTCATAATCAACAATCCTAAAATTTCAATTCCGAAACTTCTTAGTGGAATTAACATTAACAATACAAGAATCTATATTTATACTGGTTTTTTAGATTCAAATTTTTTAAAAAAATTTGAATCTAAAAACTTTAAAACTAAAAACTCCATTTTTATTTTAAATGACCCAATTGGAATCTTAGCAAGAAATGGAAATTGGTACAATAACAGTTTTATTGATAACAAAATAATTTCAGATTCAATTATTAATCTTAATCACTTAGGTGGTGTGATTTCAGTTGATACTGGACTCTATCAAAATGCCGGAGCAGGAATGGCCCAACAGCTTGCATATGGCTTAGCACATGCAAATGAATATTTAAATAATTTTAAAAATAAAATAAACAATTCAATAGTATTCAAATTCTCGCTAAGTGGTAATTATTTTTTTGAAATTGCAAAGCTACAAGCATTTAGAATAATTTGGGACAGCCTAACTAAGCATCACGGAAATGATATAAATTGTCATATTGTGTCATCTCCAAGTAAAAGAAACAAAACAATTTATGATTACAATATTAACATTCTTAGGACGACTACTGAGTGTATGAGTGGAATTTTAGGTAATAGTGATACAATTATGAATCTTGGTTATGATGAAATATACAAAAAAAACAATGCTTTTTCTGAGAGAATTTCTATAAACCAATTACTGATTTTAAAACATGAAAGCAAGTTTTTAGAAAATATTAATCCAACTGAAGGAGCTTATTATATTGAATCAATAACTCATAAATTAGCAAACAAGGCTTTGTTGATTTTTAAGGATATTGAAAAAAAAGGTGGGTTTTTAAAATTACTAATGAATGGAATGATTCAAAAAAATATCAGAAATCAAGCTGAATTAGAAAAATCTTATTACAAAAACTCAAAAAAACAACTCCTAGGGATACATTTAAATCCATCAAATAAAATAAAAATGAATGATGAATTAGAATTTTACCCTTTTTTAAAAAGTAATAAAAGAAAAACTCTAATTAGACCGATTTTAGAAAGAAGAATTGCAGAAGATATAGAAAAAACTTTTCTTAATAATGAGTAGATTGAATGTCCAAAATATAAAATTAATTGATGAAAAGAAATTAGTTTCAAAATCTAATGACCACGATCATATAGGATTTGCAGCTGGTATCCCACCATTTTTGAGAGGTCCTTATTCAACTATGTACGTCAAAAAACCTTGGACAATTCGACAATATGCTGGTTTTTCTACAGCAGAAGATTCAAATACTTTTTATAAAAAAAATCTAGCCGCGGGTCAAAAGGGTTTATCAGTTGCATTTGATTTGCCAACTCATAGGGGGTATGACAGTGATCATGAGCGTGTGATTGGAGATGTTGGTAAAGCTGGCGTTGCAATTGATAGTATTGAGGACATGAAGATTCTTTTTAAAGATATTCCATTAGATAAAATGAGTGTTTCAATGACCATGAATGGAGCTGTACTGCCAATAGTGGCATTTTACATAGCTGCAGCCAAAGAACAGGGAGTTAAACAGCATCAGTTAAGTGGAACAATACAAAATGACATATTAAAAGAATTTATGGTAAGAAACACTTATATATATCCACCAAAAGCTTCAATGAACATAATTGGTGATATTTTTAAATATACAAGTGAATTCATGCCAAAGTTTAACAGTATAAGTATTTCTGGATATCACATGCAAGAAGCTGGAGCTACTCCAGAAATTGAACTAGGATACACTCTAGCAAATGGTTTAGAATATTTGAGAAAAGGTATTGAAACAGGAATGAATATTGATTCATTTGCTCCCAGATTATCATTTTTTTGGGGTGTTGGAATGTCACATTTTATGGAAGTTGCAAAATTGAGAGCAGCTCGATTATTATGGGCTAAAATTGTTAAGCAATTTAATCCAAAAAACCCAAAATCAATGGCATTAAGAACTCATTGTCAAACTAGTGGTTGGAGCCTTACTGCTCAAGACCCATTTAATAATATCACTAGAACATGTATAGAAGGTTTAGCTGCAGTTTTTGGTGGAACGCAAAGCTTACATACCAATGCTTTAGATGAAGCAATTGCTTTACCAACAGATTTTTCAGCCAAAATTGCTAGAGACACGCAACTTTATCTTCAAACAGAAACAGATATTACAAGAACGGTAGATCCATGGGGTGGTAGTTTTTTTTTAGAAGACTTAACAAAAAAAATAGCTGATGACGCTTGGGATATAATTAATGAAATTGAAAAACTAGGCGGAATGACAAAAGCCATTGAAGCTGGTTTACCAAAATTAAAAATTGAAGAAGTAGCCGCAAAGAAGCAAGCAAGAATTGATTCAGGAAAAGATATAATTGTTGGAGTTAACAAGTTTAAACTTGATTATGAAGACCCATTACATATCCTTGAAGTTGATAATAATATTGTACGAAAACAGCAAATTAAACGTTTAGAAAAATTAAAAAGTAATAGAGATAATAATCAAGTTATAAGTTGTTTAAAAAAGATAACTTATGCAGCAAAAAATAAATCTAATAATTTATTAGCTTTATCAATTGAAGCAGCATTGGCAAGAGCAACACTTGGTGAAATTAGTTCAGCATTGGAAAATGCCTATGGAAGGTATAACGCAAGTATAAAATCAATTACGGGAGTATATAAAAAAGAACTCGATATGGATCCTGATTTCGAAAAAGCAAAAAAAATGGCAAATGAATTTGCTGAAAAAGAAGGCAGAAGACCAAGGATTATGATTGCTAAAATTGGACAAGATGGCCATGACAGAGGGGCTAAAATTGTTGCAACTGGTTATGCTGATATAGGATTTGATGTTGATATAGGTCCACTATTCCAAACTGCAAAGGAGTCTGCAAAACAAGCAGTTGAAAATGATGTACATATTTTAGGAATATCTTCTCTTGCTGGAGGACACAAAACACTTGTTCCAAAGGTAATTGAAAATCTAAAACAATATGGTAGAGATGACATAATGATAATTGTCGGAGGAGTTATTCCACCTCAAGATTATCAAGTGCTATTTGATTCGGGTGCTACCGCAGTATTTGGACCTGGGACTAAAATTAGTAAAGCTGCAATAACAGTTCTTGATATATTATTAAATTAACTGTTATTCAACAGTTAAAAAGTTGTTGAAATTCTTAAAAATATTGATTTCTATTACAAACAATAAATTGTATTTTTACAATAATTCATTGATAATAAATGGGCAAAATTATTGCGATAGCAAACCAAAAAGGTGGTGTTGGAAAAACAACAACTAGCGTTAATTTAGCTGCTTGCCTAGGAGTGCTTGAAAAAAAAGTCTTACTAATCGATTCTGATCCTCAAGCTAACGCAAGCTCTGGACTAGGAATTGATACAGAAAAAATTAAATTCAGTACATATCATCTTCTTGAAAATAATTGTGATGTTTTTGAAGCGATTACTACCACTTCATCTCCTAATGTTGATATAATACCAGCTAACATAGATCTTGTTGCTGTTGAAATTGAATTAGTAGATGTTGAAAATCGTGAATACATGCTAAAAAATTCTTTAAATCAGGTAATTGATAAATACGATTACATATTAATAGATTGTGCTCCATCTCTAGGCTTGCTAACACTTAATGCGCTAACCGCTGCAGACTCTTTAATAATTCCTATACAATGTGAGTATTTTGCCCTTGAAGGATTAGGAAAACTTTTAAATACTGTCAAAAGTGTTCAAAAAATACATAACGAAAAACTAGACATTGAAGGATTACTATTAACTATGTATGATTCAAGATTAAGACTCTCAAATCAAGTTGTTGAAGAAGTACAAAACCATTTTAATGAGATGGTGTTTAAAACTATAATACAAAGGAATGTTAGATTAGGAGAAGCACCAAGTTATGGGGAAAGCATAATTAATTATGACGTTAGTAGTAAAGGTGCTTCAAATTATCTAAGTTTGGCAAAAGAGATATTAAGTAAATAAGTAACTTATGGCAAAAGCAACAAAAAAACAAGTATTAGGACGTGGACTATCTGCCATTCTTAATAACAAAGATACAAGTGAATATGATGCTGAGCCTCTTAAATCGAATATTGGATTAGTAAAAGAAATCCCAATTGAATTTATTGATGTTAATCCTTTTCAACCAAGATCAAATTTTAAAGAAAATTCATTAAAAGAATTGGCAAGCTCAATTAAAGAATTAGGAGTTATTCAGCCCATTACAGTAAGAAGAATTTCAAATAATGAATTTCAATTAGTCTCAGGTGAAAGGCGCTTAAGAGCATCAAAAATGCTCAAATTAAAATTTATACCTGCTTATATCAGAAAAGCCAATGACCAAGAATCATTAGAAATGGCATTAGTTGAAAACATCCAAAGAAAAGACCTTGATCCAATTGAAATTGCACTTAGTTATAAAAGATTGATGGATGATGTTAAACTAACTCAAGATCAAATGAGCCAACGTGTTGGAAAGAAACGATCAACAATTGCAAACTATCTTCGATTATTGAAACTCGATCCTATTGTTCAGTCAGGGATTAGAGATGGTTTTATTGGGATGGGTCATGGACGCGCAATAGTAAATTTAATTAATCTGAAGGATCAATTATCAGTTTACGAAAAAGTAATAACAAACAAACTTTCGGTTAGAGAAACTGAAGCTCTTACAAGTAAATTCAATAAAAATAAGCCATTAACAAAGCCCCCTACTACTCTACCATCACATATTAAAATTGGGGCAAATAAATTATCAAGTTTTTTTGGACATAAAGTTCAAATTAAATATTGTAAAAATGGTAATGGCAATATCACTATTCCATTTCACTCAAAAGAAGACTATAATCGAATTATTAAATTATTAAAAAAGTGATTCGAAAAATTCTAATCTTTTTGTTTTTTTTAAATTTTCTGTTGATAAACGCTCAGAATAAAGAAAAAAAATCTGAAATAAAAGTAAAAAAACATCTGCTTAGTGATATAAAAACTGATCCTTTAAGACCAGCTAAATCTGCTTTTTATTCTGCAGTATTACCTGGCTTAGGTCAAGCATACAATAAAAAATATTGGAAAATTCCTATAGTTTATGGAGCAATAGGCACAGCACTGTATTTTTATTTTGACAATGACAAAGTCTATGATCGATATCGTTATGCTTACAAAAGACGTTTAGCAGGCTTCACAGATGATGAATTTTATGGCCCAAATGAAACACCTTTTATTTCAGAAGATGCATTAATTAGAGCTCAAAGGACATTAAAAAGGAATAAAGAAGTTTCAATGCTAATCACAGTTGGAATGTATGTTTTAAATATTTTAGATGCAAATGTTGACGCTCATCTTTTACAATATAATATTGACGATAATTTATCTTTTCAGCCATTCATTGATTTTAACAATCCAGATTATAATTATAATTTAGGCCTTGAATTTAAATTAAATTTTTGAAATCAATGAAAATAGCTCTTTTTGGATACGGTAAAATGGGTAAAGTAATTGAAAAAATTGCTAAAAACAGAGGCCATAAAATCATATATAGGATAGATGAAAATAGCATCAATTATGATTTAAAAAAAGTAGATGTTGCAATTGATTTTAGCACACCTAAAGCAGCTTTTTCAAATATCAACATGGCACTTGAAAATTCTATTCCTATTATATCAGGCACAACAGGGTGGCTTGATAATTACAACAATGCTGTAAAGCTTTGCAATGAAAAAAACGGTGCTTTTTTGTATGCATCAAATTTCAGTTTAGGGGTAAATATTTTTTTTGAAATAAATAGACAATTAGCCAAAATCATGAGTAATCATCCAGAGTATGTAATAAAAATGAAAGAAATACACCACATCGAAAAAATTGATGCACCTTCAGGAACAGCAATTACATTAGCTGAATCAATAATCAAAGAAACTGATTATCAAAAATGGTCACTAAATAAAGATTTTAAAGAAAATGAGATCAGTATTGAAGTTCAAAGACTTTCTGATAAAACTGGTACTCACGAGGTAATTTACAAATCTGATATTGATGAAATCAAAATTAAACATGCTGCTGTAAACAGAGAAGGTTTTGGTCTAGGTGCAGTTATAGCAGCAGAGTGGTTAATTGGTAAAAAGGGAGTTTTTTCAATGAAAGATGTTTTAAATATTAATGGTTAAAAATATTTTTATATGAATTTACAAGAATGGTTTTACTTTGGATTAGTAATTCAATTAATTCATGGAATAGGAACATGGAAGCTATATAAAATAGCTGGTGAAAAAGCATGGAAAGCCTTTGTGCCTGTATATAATGCTATTGTACTTTTTAAAATAATTAACAGACCTTGGTATTGGATTTTCTTTATCTTTCTTCCAGTAGTAAATTGTGTAATGTTTCCTGTAATATGGGTTGAAACGGCTCGAAGCTTTGGAAAAAATAAAAATATTGACACCCTTATTGCTGTTATAAGTCTTGGGCTTTATAGCTACTATCTTAATTATATTATTGAAGTAACACATGTTAAAAATCGTAATCCTGAGCCAAGCTCTTCATCAGGTCAATTTATAAACTCAATGTTATTTGCAATAGTTGTAGCAAGTACAGTACATATTTATTTTTTACAGCCATTTGTTATTCCGTCTTCATCTCTAGAAAAATCATTACTTGTTGGAGATTTTTTAATTGTTAGTAAAATGCATTATGGTGCTAGGATACCTATGACGACTTTAAGTTTACCGATGGTTCACGATACAATTCCACTAACAAAAAGAAAATCATATTTGTTCAATGATAAAATAGAAGAGAAAAATGTATCATTTTTAAACAAATTTCAATTACCATACTTAAGACTTCCTGGCTGGGATAAGGTGAAAAGAAATGAGATAGTTGTTTTTAATCAACCTGCAGACACTCTTTTGGATATGAATGATTTTAAACCTAAAAGAAATTATTATAAACCGATAGATAAAAAAACAAATTTAGTTAAGCGTTGTGTAGGACTTCCTGGAGATAGTTTAGAAATTCGAGACGGGATAGTGTTTATAAATGGTAAAAAAAATAAATTACCTAGCAGAGCAAAGATTCAGTTTAGCTATGATGGAACAATTAAAACTGGCAAAAATTTTAGTAGAAATATTGATAAAAGATTAAAAACATATTATGATATAACTGATGGTATACAAAGATCTAATGCAGCATTTAGACTATCAGCTTCTACTGAAGAAAACGCAATGAAATTCAAAAACCACCCAAGTGTAGCCAGCATAAATAAAATGAATATACCTAAGAATTATGCTGATAAAGATATATTTCCTCAAGATCCAGAATATCCATGGAATATAGCACATTTTGGACCTGTATATATACCGAAAAAAGGAGAGACAATAATTTTAAATCAAAGGAATTTACCAATATATAAAAGAGTTATTTCTGAATACGAAGGGAATATTATATACTCAAAAGGAAGAGATATAATTTTAAATGGAAATATTATTGACAAATACACTTTTAAACAAAATTATTATTGGATGATGGGTGACAATAGATATAATTCTATTGATGCAAGAAGATGGGGTTTTGTACCTGAGGATCATATTGTTGGAAAACCTGTATTTATTTGGATGAGCTGGAATACTCATGGTAAAGGAATAAATAAAATTCGTTGGGATAGAGTTTTTACAACTGTTAATTATGAAGGAGAAAGAAGATCTTATTTAATTCCATTTCTTATACTTTTATTCGGAAACTATGTGTATAGAAAATGGCGTAAAAAAAGAAAATTAATCAATGATTAAGTAAATGTGTTTAATCTATCCTGCTTACTTTCCAAATATTTCAAATTATTTAGTATTCGTCAATCACAAAAATATTTGTTTTGAAATACAAGATAGTTACCAAAAACAAACATTTAGAAATAGATGCTACATTTACACTGCAAATGGAAAATTAGGACTTCATATTCCCATAAATTTCACTCAACATAAGCGGCAAATGACTAAAGAAGTATTAATTGACAATAGTGTTTCATGGAAAAAAAATCACTGGAAATCAATTGAAAGTGCGTATAAGACATCTCCTTTTTTTGAATTTTATGAAGATGATATAAAACCTTTATTTGAGAAATATCATAAATTTTTATTGGATTATAATTTAGAATGCATAGAAAAAATTAATTCCTGTTTAGAATTAGATCTAAATTATAAGTTTACTACTGAATATGAAAAAAAAATAAATGACAATGATTTTAGATTCCTAGTTGATAAATCCAAAAAAAAAATAGAGACCTCACCATATATACAAGTATTTAAAATTAAATATGGATATTTATCAAATCTAAGTATACTAGATTTATTGTTTAATCTAGGACCCGAATCAACTTCATATTTAATAAATCATCCGAAAATATTGCATTAATTTATTGAATTTCAAAACTACATGAAATTGGATAGTGATCTGAATATTCTAATTTGTAATTTTTATGATTATTGACTTGAAAATTTGAATTAAGAAGAATAAAATCAATTCTTAAAGGATAATACTTGAACGAAAATGTACTACCAAATCCGTTACCAGCTTCCTCAAAAGAGTCAACTAAATTCGATTTTAATAAACGATATATGTATGAATATGACGTATTGTTAAAATCTCCACTAATAATATATTTAAACGGAGATTTATTAATATGCGATATAATTAGCTTAGCTTGTTGTTCCTGAGCTGTAAAACTCTTTTTTAACTGTCTGATTAGTGCTTCAGATTTATTACTATCAAGATTAGACATATCGGTATTAATTCCAGTTGATTGAAGGTGAATGTTATAAACTCGAACAGTATCAGATTTGATTATTAAATCAGCAAAAATTGCACGATTTGATGAGTTAGGAAATTCAATTGTACCTGTATTCAAAAATTTAAATTTTGAAAAAATAACAAGTTCAGATTTATTACCTGTAATAGAACCATAGCGATAAGGGTAATTAAACTTTGGTGCAATACTAGCCTGAAACTCTTGAAAACAAAGAATGTCTGGAGATTTCTCTTTAACAAAATTACTTATCTTAATAGGTACACTGTCAATCTTAACCCAGTCATATAAATTTAACAAGTGAACATTATAACTCATTATTTCAATTGATCTTTTATTCAAAGAATAATTAGTATTATAATTAAAAGATGACTTAATGTGCGATATACCTAAAATTAAAACCAGTAATGATAAAAACAATTGAGATTTAAGTGAAATTGTCCAATAAATCACAAATAATGCATTCAAAAGTAACAACAATGGAACCCCAAGACTTAAAACTGATAATGCTGCAAATTTTGATGGAGGTAAAAATGGTATTATATATGAAAGAAGCAATAATATAACAGCAAATAAATTTAGCAGAAATATAATTTTATTAAATAAATTTAAATGTTTCAAAGAAAAAATTATTTTTTACCTGCTCTAAAAAGAAAATCCTTTTCTTCTTTAGTTAAACTCTCATAACCACTTTTACTAATCTTATCTAAAATTAAATCAATTTGCTTTTGATGATTATAAACACTTCTATCGTTTTTCTTAAAATTAGTTGAAGAATTATTATGCTTTTTTCTGTAGACAGTCTTAATTGATTTATTAAAATAATTCAAAATTGAATCTAAAAATCTTCCTGTCTCACGACCTTTTTGAAGTTCTTTAGCATAATAAAAACCAAAAAGACCGCCTCCGTAATGAGCAATTCCTCCACCAGAATTGCTAGAAAAGACGACTAATAAGTTGTAAGCTATCATTACATAAGCCAAATACTTCAATTTAAAATTAAATCTCAATATACCAACAACCTTATTAGGCATGTAAGCAGATAGAAATATAATACATGCCCAGAGTCCAGCTGATGCACCTACCAAAGAATTATTTATTCTTAAAAAGGGCAAAAAGCTAGAAGCAATCAAAAATAAAATACCCCCTGAAATAATCCCTAATAAATAAATCTTTAATGACATCCTTGCATTAAATAAATTAGAAAAAGTTTGTGCTAACAAATACAAACAAAGCATATTAAAAAATAAATGTGAAAAACTATGATGTAAAAAACCATATGTTAATAAAGACCAAGGATGTAAAATTGATTCCCATAAATCATTAGAAAGAGATAAAAACTCAAAGACATGGAAACGACCATTAGTTATTAAAAAACTCATTATACCAACAACAATAAATACAAATGAGTTAATAACAATAAACTGTTCAAGAACATGAAGTCTTGTAAGCTTATCTTTAATATCTTGGTACAAACTTGTCATTAATTCCAACGAAATTTATCAAATTGATTTTTTTTCCAAAAATACATAATTATAAAACCTGTTAAAGCACCACCAATATGAGCAACAAAAGCTGTATTGCTTGGACTGAAAATTGCTACTCCTGTGATAGCAGAAAATAAGTCAAATAATATTATTCCTGGAATAAAATACTTGGCTTTAATTGGAATAGGGAAAAGAATGAACATTAATTCAGCATTGGGGTTCAACATACCAAAAGCAACCAAAATACCCATAATAGCGCCTGATGCGCCAACCATCGCACCATTACTCATCACATTTAGATCAAATAGTAATTTAAAAGAATTACTAGAAATAAAACTGTATGTTTTCCCATAAGATTCTAAAACACTAGACATTCTGTCATATAAAAGTTCACCGCTGTAATTTTGACCATCAATTATATTTAAATTGGTTATATCTCGAATCAAATTATATGATAAACCCTCAGAGCCCAAAGAATTTACAATTGGATAAATTTGAAAATTGTAAACCAAAAAAGTTAATCCTACAGCACCAAACCCACAACTAAAGTAAAAAAATAGAAATTTTCTTTGACCGTACATTTGTTCTACGGCTGTACCAAACATCCACAAGGCAACCATGTTAAAAAGAAGGTGAGAAAAATTACCATGCATAAACATGTGAGTTATAATTTGCCAATATTCAAATGAGCCACTCATTGGATAATAAAGAGCAAAAATTCTATCAAAAAAATATTGATTTCCAAAAAAAGAGGTGCCAAAAAAAATTATACAATTAATTATTATTATATGCTTGACTGTTTGAGAAATACGCATAATTAATTAAATTTTGAGTCTAAATCTGAAATTTCTATAGTAATAAAAATTCTCTTGTTAGAAGGAGATAGATTTGGTTCTTTACAAGCAAAAAGAGAATTGACAATGAATTCTTGTTCAACTGTAGTCAACTTTTTACCATTTTGAGTAGCTAGGCTCTTTGCTATCAATTTAGCCATTAAATCACTATAGCTAAAATTAATGTTTGGAACTTC
>Ga0213866_10002689_pt1 | contig 12353 bp, 14 predicted proteins | sample PICome_11_FD_160079 | JGI IMG/M metagenome (GOLD analysis project Ga0213866, IMG submission 160079) | Coastal seawater microbial communities near Pivers Island, North Carolina, United States - PICO284 | ecosystem: Environmental > Aquatic > Marine > Coastal | place: USA: North Carolina... | reverse complement strand
GCGCGCCGGGCGCGACTGATTGCAATTCCACTGACAGCGCGTCGGCGGGAAAATAACCGCTGGCATCCGGATGGATTTCAATCAGCACGGGCAGGGGCAAATCATCGCCGACATTGCCGCTGCCCAGCCACGGCTCCAGCAGGCCGATAAGTTCCGGTTTTTCGAGAACCCGCACCGAGGCAATGCCGGGCATGGCGTCAATCACCCGCAAGACGACCGGCAATTGCTCATCCGCCGTTTGCGCCCGCGTCTCAACAATCTGCACGCTCACCGCACTTGTGGCGCGCGCCAGCCAACGCTCGGCGGCCTGATTTGCCAGCAGGCTGTTGCCAAGCGCCAGACACGCCAGAAATGACATGACCATCGTCACCGCCACCAAAGCCGGCCCGGCCAGATTGCGCGGCGGCAAAATAGCGGCCGGGCGATGGCCGTCAAGCGGGTCTGGTGCGGTCTGGCTCATTGCGCCACCTCGGCACCGAACATGCTGATATGATGATTTTCCAAATGCAGGCGCGGGTGCGGGAAATGCTGCCATAATTGTGCGTCATGGGTGGCAATCAGCAATGTCGTCCCCATTTTATTCAATTCGTTGAACAGGCGTATCAGCCGAACGCCCATATCCGGGTCAACATTGCCGGTCGGCTCATCGGCAATAATAATTTGCGGGCGGGTAATGACCGAACGGGCAATGGCCGCGCGTTGTTGCTCGCCGCCCGACAATGTGGCGGGATGCGCCTTGAGCTGATGACCCAGCCCGACCCATTCCAGCAATTCAATCGCATTGGCGCGATAATTGGCTTCACGCACACCGGCAATACGCAAGGGCAGGGTCACATTTTCATAAACCGATAAATGGTCAATCAGCCTGAAATCTTGAAACACAACGCCGAGTTGACGCCGCATCAGGGCAAGTTGCTTGCGCTTCATCCGGCTGACATCTTTGTCGAGCAGAAAAACCCGACCGGCGCTTGGCCGGTGCGCCAGAAAAATCAGCCGCAAGAGCGAGGTTTTTCCCGCACCGGACGGGCCGGAAAGGAAATGAAACGACCCCTCCTCCAGCTCAAGGCTGATATCTTGCAGCACATCGGGGCCGTCCTGATATCGCAAACTGACATTTTCAAGCCGGATCATTTTCTCTCCCGCAAAAGCGCTTTGCCCTATTATGCGCTATTCGGGCAGGGATTCCAGCTTTAGCATATCGTCATAATCGGGGCGGCGGCGGACAATGTGGAAATTATCGCCATCAACCAATATCTCCGGTGCCGGTGCGCGGGTATTATATTGCGAGCCGAGCGACGCCCCATAAGCACCGGCGGTAAACACGGCCAGCAAATCACCTTCTGCCAGTTCCGGCAAATCGCGGGCGAGACCAAGAAAATCGCCGCTTTCGCAAACCGGCCCGACAATATCCCAAGCGCGATTGTCGCCCGTGCTGTCGCGCACCGGCGCAATATGATGATGCGCGCCATAAAGCGTGGGGCGCAGCAATTCGGTCATGGCGGCATCAATAATCATGAAATTTTTCGCCCGACCATATTTGCTGCGGACAACCGAGCCGACCAGAATCCCGGCATTGGCAGCAATCAGGCGACCCGGCTCAAGCATGATTTGACAACCCGCATCGGCAAATAATTCCCCAATCAGCGCCGCATAGGCGGCCGGGTCGGGCGGCGTGTCATTGCCGGTTTTGTCATAAGGCACGCCCAGCCCGCCGCCTAAATCAAGCCGCGTTATCTTATGTCCAGCCGCGCGCAGCCGCGCCAGCAATTGGGCGGTTTTTTCAAACGCCGCGCGAAATGGCGCCAAATCGGTGATTTGGCTGCCAATGTGAATGTCAATGCCGCACACATCAATGCCGGTTAAGCTGCCAGCATGGGCATAGGCCGCCTCGGCTTCTTCCCAAGCAATACCAAACTTGTTTTCCGCCTTGCCGGTGGAGATTTTTTCATGTGTGCCAGCATCAATATCAGGATTGACGCGCAAAGCGATTTTGGCGGTTTTGCCCATGGCACAGGCCACTGCGTCGAGCATGTCAATCTCGCTGACGCTTTCGACATTGAATTGGGCAATGCCCGCCTCAAGCGCGGCGCGCATTTCATCGGCGGTTTTGCCAACACCGGAAAAGACAATTTTGTCTGCCGCGATACCGGCGCGCAAAGCCCGCACCAATTCGCCCTGTGACACAATATCAGCGCCGGAGCCAAGCTGCGCCAGCGTATTGATAACCGCCAAATTGGAATTGGCTTTGACCGAATAGCAAATCAGCCTGTCGCTCAGACCGGCATCGGCAAGCGCATTGTCCAGCACTTTGTAATGATGCTCCAGCGTGGCGCGGCTGTAGCAAAAAAACGGTGTGCCGACAGCCTCGGCAATATCGGCCACGGCGACATTTTCCGCATGCAGCGCGCCATTGTGATAGGTGAAGAAATCCATCAGCCTTGCCCTTCCGCCAGATGTGCAGCCGCTATTGCGTCGCTCAGATAGGGCAATTTTAGCGCGCCGCGCTTGCCGCAAGCGGGCAGCGCAGCCAGCACGGCAAATAGGGTTAATACGGTAAAGACATCGCGCAAGCGCCTCATGACCCATCTCCCAGCCGGTCGCGCCAATATGCGACCATGGCGCGCACATTATCCGGTGCCGTGCCGCCATGACTGGTGCGGCTGGCGACTGAGTTTTCAACACTCAGCACGGAAAAAATATCATCCGTGATGCGCGGCTCGACCGCCTGCATATCGGCCAATGATATCTCAGCCAGCCCGCATGCGTTTTTCTCGGCCAATGCCACCAGCGCGCCGGTAACATGATGCGCTTCGCGGAACGGCAAATCAGCGACCCGCACCAGCCAGTCGGCCAAATCGGTGGCGGTTGAAAAACCGGCCTCGGCTGCCGCTTGCATGGCGTCTGTATCGGCTTCAAGCGCGGCCATCATGCCAGTCATGGCGGCCAGCGCCAGTGACAGGCTGTCGAGCGCGTCAAATGTGCCTTCCTTGTCTTCCTGCATGTCTTTGGAATAGGCCAAAGGCAGACCTTTCATCACCACCATCAGCCCGGTCAGCGCGCCCAATATCCGACCGGTTTTGGCGCGAATAAGCTCGGCGGCGTCTGGATTGCGCTTTTGCGGCATGATGGATGAGCCGGTCGAAAACGCATCGGGCAGGGTGAAAAAGCCGAAACCAGATGACGCAAAGACCACAATTTCTTCGGCCAAACGCGATAAATGCGTGGCGCAAATCGCCGCCGCCGACAGGGTTTCAAGCGCAAAGTCACGCGCCGACACGCTGTCCATCGAATTGCCGGTCGGTTGGTCAAAACCGAGCGCTTTGGCGGTCATGTGCCGGTCAATCGGGAAAGATGTGCCAGCCAGCGCAGCCGCACCAAGCGGGCTTTCATTCAGACGTTTGCGCGCATCTTGCAGCCGCCCATTATCGCGCGACAGCATTTCCACATAGGCCAGCAAATGATGGCCGAAAGTCACGGGCTGCGCCGGTTGCAAATGGGTGAAGCCGGGCATGATGGCGGCGGCATGCGTGTCGGCCTTGTCCACCAAAACCTGCATCAGCGCGTTTACCTGTTCGCTTAAATGGTCAATCATATCGCGCAGATAGAGCCGGAAATCGGTCGCTACCTGGTCATTGCGCGAACGCGCCGTATGCAGCCGACCGGCAGCAGGCCCGACCAGCTCGGTCAGCCGCGCCTCGATATTCATGTGAATATCTTCCAGCGCGCGGCTAAAGGCAAAATGTCCGGCTTCTATTTCCGCCAATATGTCATTCAGCCCGGCCATAATGGCATCCGCATCATCAGTGCTGATAATGCCGCGCTGCTTGAGCATGGCACAATGCGCCAGCGACCCCCGAATGTCCTGCGCGAATAGGCGCTGGTCAAATCCGATGGATGCGTTAATTTCTTCCATTATATCGGCAGGGCCGCCGCCAAACCGGCCGCCCCACATACGATTACTCATTTATCACTCCACAAGTCAGGAGAGAGCTGTGCCTTCACCCGTGCCAAAATCGGCATTTTTCAAAAACGCCAAATATCTTACACCTGTTCGCGCCCTGCTGCTTGCATTTTGCGCCCTCGGTGTTCTGACCTTCTACCTGAACGAGACGGGCAAAGGCAAGTCGCCAGATGCCCAAGCCAATGCTATGCATGCGCCTGCCCTATCGGGCGAAATGCCAACCAATTTGCCGGAGAATTTTATTCTGCATCCGCAACCGCGTCCCTTACAGGCAATGTCCTTCACACTGGCGGATGGTCGCACAGCCGGTTTGGAGGCTTTTGCCGGTGAGATTGTGGTGCTGAATTTCTGGGCGACATGGTGCGCGCCCTGCCGCAAGGAAATGCCGCAATTGGACGCTTTGCAAGCCCATTTTGCCGACAGCCCCGTGCGGGTGGTGGCTCTGTCGCTCGATCGCGGCAAAATTGACCGCCCCGCCAAGTTTTTGGCTGAGCTTGGCATTGCCCATCTCACCCATGCCCATGATGGCAGCTACAAATCAGCCCGCAATGCCGGTCTTATCGGTCTGCCGACGACTTTGGTGATTGATGCAAAAGGACACGAAATCGGAAGATTGGCCGGTGAGGCTGATTGGAACGCGCCTTCCGTGCAAAGGCTGATTGCCAATCTGCTTGATGCTCAGCGCGTGGCCACCGGCGCGTCGCCGCTATAATCGTAAAAGCCGCGACCGGTTTTGCGCCCCAGCCAACCGGCCTCGACATATTTGACCAAAAGCGGGCAGGGGCGGTATTTGCTGTCGCCCAGCCCGTCATACAGCACTTGCATAATGCTGAGACAAGTATCCAGCCCGATAAAATCGGCCAATTCAAACGGCCCCATGCGGTGATTGGCGCCCAGCCGCATGGCTTTGTCTATGCTCTCCACCCCGCCAACGCCTTCATAAAGCGCATAAACCGCTTCGTTAATCATCGGCAGCAAAATCCGGTTGACGATAAAGGCGGGGAAATCTTCCGCCACGCAGGAGGTTTTGCCCAATGTCTCGACAATGGCGACAATTTGCTCAAAAGTGGCGTCATCCGTGGCAATGCCGCGAATGATTTCCACCAGCTCCATCACCGGAACCGGATTCATGAAATGCATGCCGATAAACTTTTCCGGCCTGTCCGTCGCGGCGGCCAGTCTAGTAATCGACAGGGATGAGGTATTGGAGGCAATCAGCGCGTCGGGTTTCAAAATGGCGCTGACTTCGCGCAAAATATCCAGCTTTATTGTTTCATTTTCGCTGGCGGCCTCAATCACTAAATCGGCATTTTCCATAGTGTTCAGGCTGGCGGCCGGCGCAAGACGCTCCAGCGCTGCATCGCGCGCGGCTTCTTCGACCCGCCCTGACGCGGTCTGGCGCGCCAGATTGCCGCTGATTGTGGCGATACCGGCTTCAATGCGCTCCTGCGACACATCATTGAGCAAGACTTGATAACCGGCCAGCGCAAAGACATGGGCAATTCCGCTGCCCATTTGTCCGGCACCAATAATGCCTATTGTCTGGCTTATCGCCATATTTTGCCCCTCGCTTATGCCAGCGCCGACAGCACTGGCACAGTTTTTCGTTTAGAGGCCGGCTTTGTCAAGCTCTTCTTCAAGCTCCGGCACGGCGGCGAACAAATCAGCGACCAGCCCGTAATCGGCAACCTGAAAAATCGGTGCCTCTTCATCCTTATTGATGGCAACGATAACTTTGGAATCCTTCATGCCGGCCAAATGCTGAATCGCACCGGAAATACCAACGGCAATATAAAGCTCAGGCGCGACAACCTTACCGGTCTGGCCGACCTGATAATCATTCGGCACAAAACCCGCATCGACAGCGGCGCGCGAGGCGCCCATAGCCGCGCCCAGCTTGTCGGCGACTTTTTCCAGCATCGGGAAATTATCGCCCGATTGCATGCCGCGCCCGCCGGAAATCACGATTTTCGCCGATGTCAGTTCGGGGCGGTCGGATTTGGTCAATTCCTCGCCGATAAACTCGGACAGGCCGGGATTATCGGCATTGGCGACGGTTTCAACCGCCGCGCTGCCGCCCTCACCGGCAGCCGGGAAGGCCGTGGCGCGAATGGTAATCGCTTTTTTCGCTTCATTGACGCGCACGGTCTGAATGGCATTACCAGCATAAATCGGGCGCTCAAATGTATTGGCGTCATGCACGGCAATAATATCCGACACTTGCGAGCAATCGAGCAAAGCGGCAATGCGCGGCATGAAATTCTTGCCATTGGTTGAGGCGGGCGAGGCAATCGTCGCATAAGAATCGGCCAGCGAAACCACCAATGCGGCCATTGGCTCGGCCAATTGTTTGGCATATTGCCCGTCATCGGCCAGCAAAACTTTGCCGACACCATCAAGTTTGGCGGCTTGGTCAGCGACGGCGGCGCAGCCTTCACCGGCGACCAGAATATGCAAGTCACCATCCATTTGTGCAGCCGCGTTGACCGCTTTCACGGTCGCATCGGCCAGAGTTGCGTTATTGTGTTCGGCAATCAGCAGCGTATTCATTATATCACCCCTGCTTCGTTTTTCAGCTTGTCGACCAATTCGCCGACGGTTTCCACTTTCACACCGGCCTCGCGCGCGGCAGGCTCGGCAACTTTGACAATTTCCAGACGTGGCGCGGCGTCAACGCCGTAATCAGCAATGGTTTTCTCATCAATCGGCTTTTTCTTGGCTTTCATGATATTGGGCAATGAGGCATAGCGCGGCTCATTCAAGCGCAAATCCGTGGTGACAATGGCCGGCATGGCCAGTTTCACAGTTTGCAGCCCGCCATCAATTTCGCGGACGACATTCAGCTTGTCGCCGTCAATCGACAATTCGGAGGCAAAAGTGCCTTGCGACCAGCCCAGCAGCGCGGCCAGCATTTGACCGGTCTGGTTATTGTCGCCGTCAATCGCCTGCTTGCCGAGTATCACCAAATCCGGCTGTTCTTCGGCAATTACCGCTTTCAGGATTTTGGCAATGCCCAGCGGCTCCATATCCTCATCGGTCTGCACCAAAATGCCGCGATCAGCGCCCATAGCCAAGGCGGTGCGGATGGTTTCCTGCGCTTGTGTCGGGCCGACAGAAACAACAATAATTTCCGTTGCCGTGCCAGCCTCCTGCAAGCGGACAGCCTCTTCGACGGCAATTTCGCAAAACGGATTCATTGACATTTTCACATTTGCCAAATCAACGCCGCTTTGGTCGGGCTTCACCCGAATTTTAACATTATAGTCAACAACCCGCTTTACCGGGACGAGAATTTTCATAGGTCTTTCCCCCGTTTTGATCGCTTTCACAATCGATGGGCGAAGATGTAAAACGTCACTTGCAATAAGTCAATTCGTGATTGCCAGCGCCGCCTGCGGCATAACGAACCCGCTATTCCGACGCGCGCGTGGCGGCCGGTTGCCAAAGAATATCACCTTCACCATTTTCGCCCGCATTGGCGCTGCGGGCGGCAACAAATAACAGGTCGGAAGCGCGGTTAATATAGGCGCGCGCCGGTTCGGAAAAAACCTCGTCATTTTGAGCCGTAGCGGCACTCAGCATGCGCTCGGCACGGCGCATAATGGTGCGTGCCAAATGCAAATGCGCCGCCGCCGGATGCCCGCCGGGCAGAATAAAACTCTCCAAAGGCGCCAAATCGCCATTTAACCGGTCAATCTCGCTTTCCAAACGCGCCACTTGCTGCGGCACAATCCGCAAAGCCTCGAAATCGACATTTTCGGGCGTCGCCAAATCAGCCCCCAAATCGAATAAATCATTTTGCAGCCGCGCCAGCACCGCATCCAATTCTTGCATCGCGCCGGTGTAGAGCCGCGCCAGGCCAATCGCTGCATTGGCTTCGTCCACCGCACCATAAGTGGCAATGCGTAAATCATGCTTGGCACGGCGGCTGCCATCGGCCAAGGCGGTTGAGCCGTCATCGCCGGTTTTGGTGTAGATTTTGGTGAGCTTGACCATGCGCGCCTAACGTCCGGACAAATAATAGCCAATCATCACCAGCGTGACCGTGGCAAATTGCAGGCCGACCCGCCAGCGCATCAGTTTTTGCGAGGTGCTGGCACTGCCATTTCGCAACATGTTGAACAAGCCTGCCAGCAAAACCAGTGTCACCGCCGCCAGCCCGACCGGTATCAGATAATCAACAAAACCCATAGGCGTGTCTCCATAGTCTTGTGCCGGCGCAATGGCTGGCCTGTCTTATTATGTAGCGGGACGCGCCGCCGGTTCAACCAGACGCCGCGCAATCACATCGGCCTGAATTTCTGCCGCACCCTCAAAAATGTTCAAAATGCGCGCATCGCACAATATCCGGCTGACCGGATATTCCAGCGCAAAGCCATTGCCGCCATGCACTTGCAGCGCATTATCGGCACATGCCCAAGCAATGCGGGCGGCCAGCAATTTGGCCATGCCTGCTTCAAGGTCGCAGCGGTCGCCGGAATCCTTGCGGCGGGCAGCGAAATAGGTGAGTTGGCGCGCGGCCAGTATTTCCGCCGCCATCATGACAATTTTACCGGCCACGCGGTCAAAATTGAAAATCGCCTGACCGAATTGCTCGCGGTCAAGCGCATAGGCCAAAGCCGCATCAACCGCCGATTGTGCCACGCCAATGGCGCGTGCCGCGGTCTGGATGCGCGCGCTTTCAAATGTCTGCATTAACTGTTTGAAGCCGCGCCCTTCCACGCCGCCGAGCAGCGCATCATCGGCAATAAAGAAGCCGTCAAAAGCAATGTCATATTCCTTCATGCCGCGATAGCCCAGCACATGAATTTCGCCACCGGCCATGCCTTTGGCAGGAAACGGGCTTGCGTCATCGCCGCGCGGTTTTTCAGCCAGAAACATGGACAGGCCGCCATAGCCCTTGTCATCAGGATTGGTGCGCGCCAAAAGCGTCATCACATCGGCGCGTGCGCCATGGGTTATCCATGTCTTATTACCATTGACCAGATAGCCGCCCTCGGTCTTTTCCGCCCGTGTCGCCAGACCGGCCAAATCGGAACCGGTATCCGGCTCGCTAAACACGGCGGTCGGCAAAACCGAGCCATCGGCAATCACCGGCAGGAATTTCTGCTTTTGCGCCTCGGTGCCATTTTGCATAATAAGCTCGGCGGCGATATCGGTGCGCGTGCCAAGCGAGCCAACGCCAATATAGCCGCGCGACAATTCTTCTGAGACCACACACATGGCCTGTTTGCCCATGCCCAGACCGCCAAAATCTTCCGGTATGGTCAGGCCGAACACGCCCAAATCGGCCATTTCGCCAATCAGTTCAAGCGGAATAAGCGTATCGTCCAAATGCCATTGATGGGCAAACGGGGTTACTTTTTCCTCGGCAAAGCGGCGAAACTGGTCGCGGATAAGACGGTGGGTTTCATCAAGACCGGCATCAGCCTCGGCGCTGCCGGTTTCACCAATCAGCCGCGCCATGTCAGCCCGCCGCGCCGGTGTGTCGCCATGGGCGCGCAATGCGTCAATCGCGGCATGGTCAAATCCCGGTAAAGGATTGGGCAATCCCATATCCTGCGGTCGCATAATTTCGTTCTGGCTCATGACCAGCCCACCGGCAAGCTGGTTCAGATATTCACCGCAGACAATCAGCACCAGCCCGGTTTCAAGCGCGCTAAGCCGGTTTTGCGCCTGCATATTATGGCTGTAATCGGCAAGGCTGCGTAATGTTTCAATATAGGTGGCCGCCCAAGCGCGCCCGTGGCGGGCGGTCTGGCTGTCAGCATGGGAGGCAGGCAGCGGTGCGCGCAAGCCATGATACAGCCCGTCCAGCGCCGAAACGGCTTCGGGTAAAAGCGCCAAAAGCGCCTGCGCGTCTTGCGTTTCGCCAATTTGTTCAATCGCCGCACTCATTTGCCCAGCATACTCGCTTGGTGGCACTTGGCAAGCTGTCTCAATTGCCAAAAGGTCGCGGAAAGGGGCTGTTTCAGCCATCCCCAAAAGGGGCGGGCAAAAGCGCCAGAACAGCCTCGCGGTCAAAACCTTGCTGGCGCAGTTCCCGAAAACCGCTATCGCCAGCCTGTTTTGACAGCCGCCGCCTATGAATGTCGCGTATCAGCCGGTGGTGAAAATAATCCGGCTCCGGCAGGTCAAGAAGCACTTGCAAAACGCGGTGAATGGCGGTCGCGGCGGTTAAGTCAGCCCCGCGTGTCACTTGCGTGACATATTGCGCCGCATCATCAATCACCACGCTTAAATGATAGCTGGTCGGCACATCTTTGCGGGCAACCACCACATCACCAAAAGCGGCGGCATCTGCCGCCATGCGTTGCGCCGCGCCCGTATTAAGCTCGGTATAAAAAAGCGCGCCGCCCTGTTTGCGCTCGGCTTCAGCCACGGCGCGCGTCATATCCAGTCGCCAAGCATAGCTGCCGCCCTCCCACATCAGCTCGCGGCGGCGGCTGTCGGCTATATCACGATACAGGCCGGGATAGACCGGCGCGCCATCCGGGTCGCGCGGCCAGGCGGCATCGCCGCCGGGAAATGCGGCAATCGCCTCGGCAATTTCGCGCCGTGTCGCCCAGCACGGATAGACCAGCCCCATTTCGCGCAAGGTTTTGAGCGCATCGCCATAAACCGCAAACCGGTCGGATTGGCGCATGACCGGTTGCGGCCATGTCAGCCCCAGCCATTCCAAATCCTGAAATATGCCGTCAACGAAATGCGCCCTTGCGCGTCCGCTATCAATATCTTCTATCCGCAGCAGACATGTCCCGCCAGCCTGTGCCGCGCAATGTGCCGCCATCAGGGCAGAATAGGCATGGCCGAGATGCAACCAGCCATTCGGGCTGGGCGCAAATCGCGTCACAAATCCGTTGCCGGCCGGTGCGCCGCTATCGGGTTTTGCTTCCGTCATTTGCCTTCCTGCTGCATAATTGCGTGATGCAAGCATATAAATCGAAAGCTGATTTGCAAAGCGCGGTGGAATGGCTGGCAGCACGCGATGACCGCCTCGCTCATGCTTATGACAAACATGGTCTGCCCCCTTTACGCAAGCGCGCTGACGGGTTTGACGGCCTGTGCCGCCTGCTTATCAGCCAGCAAGTCTCAACCGCGGCGGCAAGCGCCATACAGGCGCGCTTTGATGCGCTTCTGCCCGATAAATCACCGGCGCAATTACTCGCCGTGCCGGATGAGGCGCTGGCCGCTTGCGGTGTGTCGCGCCCCAAGCAACGCTATCTGCGCGGGCTGGCGCGGGCGATTGTGGAAGATGGCCTCAATCTGGCCGCTTTGCGCCGCGCCGAAGATGACAACGTGTTTGACACATTGGTGGCACTGACCGGCATTGGCCCATGGACGGCGGATTGCTATTTGCTGTTCTGCCTTGGCCGCCCCGACCGGTTTCCGGCCGGAGATTTGGCCTTGCAGCAAGCCTATAAAATGCTTTACCGCCGCAATACCCGTCCCGATGCCGCCGAATTGGCCGCGCTGGCGCAGGTCTGGCAACCGCATCGGGCGGCGGCGGCGCGGCTTTTATGGACTTATTATAATGGCGAATTAGGCAGCCAATAAGTCCCAAGCGGCACAATTATAACGTGTGACTTTTGGTCACTTGAACAGACAAAGCAAAATACGCAAGTCTTGCCTGTAACAATTCTTTATTGATTTAGGGCATAATGAAGTCGTGGCATGATTCGCAATCATGCCGGCATAAGAGCAGACAGACAGGGCAAACAGACGGGAAGCACTGATAGGAAGCCGTGACATGCAGACAAGCCGACCTGACATAAAAGATTATGTGAAGGCCAGCCCGCCTGACTTCAAAAACCCGGAAAGCTGTCCGGCGCTTGTCCTCAATGCCGATTTCCGCCCACTCAGCTATTATCCGCTGTCGCTTTGGTCTTGGCAGGACACTCTAAAAGCGGTGTTTCTCGATAGGGTGAACATTGTCTCGGAATATGACACTGTGGTTCACTCGCCCTCGACCGATTTTGTGCTGCCTTCGGTTGTGTCGCTGAAAACCTATGTCAAGCCGCCGCGCTTTCCCGCCTTCACCCGCTTTAATGTTTTTCTGCGCGACGGGTTTTCCTGCCAATATTGCGGCGCACCGCAAGATTTGACCTTTGACCATGTGATACCGCGCCGTGCCGGTGGCCGCACAACTTGGGAAAATGTCGTGGCGGCCTGCTCGCCATGCAATCTACGAAAAGGCGGGCGGATGCCGAAACAGGCAGGCATGTTTCCGCGCAATAAACCGCGCCAGCCCAGCGTCTATGAATTGCATGAAAATGGACGGCGTTTCCCGCCCAATTATTGCCATGAAAGCTGGCAGGATTATCTCTATTGGGACACTGAGCTGGAGCCGTAAGGCAGCAAGCGGGTCAGCGTCAGTATTTTTCCGACAGTT
>Ga0213866_10002687_pt1 | contig 12363 bp, 8 predicted proteins | sample PICome_11_FD_160079 | JGI IMG/M metagenome (GOLD analysis project Ga0213866, IMG submission 160079) | Coastal seawater microbial communities near Pivers Island, North Carolina, United States - PICO284 | ecosystem: Environmental > Aquatic > Marine > Coastal | place: USA: North Carolina... | reverse complement strand
GTCCGGGCCAAAGTCGATTCGGTCCCCGGGCTTCAGCCGTTTTCCAGGGCGGGCGAGCGCCAGCCAGGCCCCGGGGGCCAGACGCGCAACCAGATTGACGGTGGCCGTGATATCCTGACCCAGTGCCGTGCGCGCACGGCGGATCCCCTGAAGAGCGGCCGGCAGGACCCTCGTATCGTTGAACACCAGGCCATCTCCCGCCCGTAGCCAGGAGGGAAGCGATCGGATTGAAGAGTCCTCCAGGCGGCCATCCCCATGAACCACGAGAAGCCGGGCGGAATCCCGCGGCTCCGCCGGCCGCAAGGCGATGCGGGCCTCGGGCAGATCAAAGTCAAATTCGGAAAGCGGGTCCGGTGCGCTCACTCAACGATGACTGCCGGCACTGGCGGAAGGTCACAGATCCTCGTCCGTCTCTGATCCGCCTCAGCCCGGCGGTCAATCCATTCCGGGGAGTCGGTTCTCTGGACATAAACAATGGGCCTGTCAGCCTCAGGCAGATCGGATACAAGCCGCGCGGATTGCAGGATATCCGGATTGGCGATGGGAAACCCATTGGGTTCCGGCCCCAGCTTGATCGCCTTGACGACCTCGAGTCCCTGCAGGACCCGCCCCTTGGCCGTGTACTGCCGGTCGAGATGCTGTCCCTGATCAGAAATCAGAAAGAATTGGGCATCGGCACTGTCCGGATCGTTGGTCCGCGCAGACGAGAGCACGCCGGCACAATGGGGGATCCAGCTTTCGACCTGTCCATCGAAAGACATGTCCGCAAGGAACTGCGCCTGTGTCCGGATGGGCACGCCTCTGAAGAACCCGGCCTCAGCGGAGTCAGCGGGGCCAATCACATCAATGGGAAAAGTCTCCGGCGCCCGCCGAAAGGTGAATTCGGCCTGTATAGGGCCAAGCATGGCCTCGGCACCATGAATGGCGGCGACGTCTCCACCCTGGGCCATGAATCCCTTGATCACCCTGTGGAACAGGGTGCTGTCATAAAGACCCGCCCGAATATAGGCTTTGAAATGAGCGACATGCGCCGGAGCGACTTCAGGGAACACCTCAAGCACGATCCGGCCTTTTGTGGTTTCAAAAAGGACCAGATTATCCGGATCAACAACCCGCCAGTGCGCCGGGTTGGCGTCAACATCCGCAAGCGTGGGCGCGACAACCGGATCAGTCTCCTGGGCGAGACCGTCGGTCGCCCCACTGCAGGCCACAAAACCGAAAAGGGCCGCGGCGCCCATCAGTGTCCGAATACTCATCAGCGATATTTCTCCAGCAAGCGGTCTTTCACCACCGGTGTCACAAACGGGGTTATGTCGCCGCCGAACCGGGCAATTTCCTTGACGAGCCGTGAGGCCACCGCCTGATGACGAACATCGGCCATCAGGAAAACCGTTTCAATGTCCCGGTTCAGCTGCTCATTCATGGCGGTCATCTGGAACTCATATTCGAAGTCCGAAACCGCACGCAAGCCACGAACAATGACATTCACGTTAGACTTTTCGGCAAAATGCATCAGCAGACCATCAAAGGGGCGAACCTCAACCTTGGCCAGCTGCGCGCCCTCAAGCTGCGCGCACTCTTCCTCCATCATGGCAATGCGTTCATCCAGCGAAAACAGTGGACGTTTGGCCTCGCTGATGGCCACGCCGATAATCAGCCGGTCGACGAGCTTCATGCCCCGACCGATAATGTCGAGATGCCCCATGGTCACTGGATCAAAAGTGCCCGGATATAGTCCTACCCGTTCCATACTGTCCTCCACGCGCCCGGGTTGCCGATCCCGTATCAGGCGCCTTCGGTTTCTTCTGTATCGTCTTCGCCGGCATCCTCAAGACGCGCAACAGAAACAACCCGCTCATCCTCACGTGTTCGCAGCACCCAGACCCCGCCTGTGGCGCGGCCTGCAATCCGGATCTGGTCAACAGGAGTCCGAATAAGCTGTCCTGCATTCGTCACCAGCATCACCTGGTCTGAGTCGTCCACCGTGAAGGACTGGGCGATTTGCTTGACCGGACCGTCTTTCTTATTCGAGCCCCAGATATTGTGCGCCACAAGACCCTTGCCCCCCCGCCCGGTCACCCGGTAATCATAGGCTGAGGCGCGTTTGCCCATGCCGTCGTCAGAGATGGTCAGGATAAATTCCTCGGCAGCCCCCAATTCGGCAATCCTTTCCGCCGACAAGGCCGCTTCGGCCTCACCCTCGTCACCAAAATCCTCAGCGGCGCTGGGCAAGTCCTCTTCCTCTACACCATTCGCGGCCCGGCGCATGGCCGAAGCATGCTTGAGGTAAGCCCGGGCTTCTGCCGTGGTGACGTCGACGCCCCGCAGGATCCCCATGGAAATAACCCGGTCATCATCGCTGAGGCGAATACCCCGAACGCCGGTCGAATTGCGGCCGGCGAAAACGCGGACGTCGGTTGCTTTAAATCGGATACACTGCCCCAAGGCGGTGGTCAGGAACACGTCGTTGCGTTCATCACAGATCTTGACAGAAACGATGCCATCACCGTCATCCAGCTTCATAGCAATCTTGCCATTGCGGTTGACCCGCGTGAAATCCGACAGCTTGTTTCGACGGACCGTGCCCGACCGCGTGGCGAACATCACATCGAGCTTTTCGCGGTCCTCGTCACTGTCGGGCAGAGGCATCACGCTTTCGATGCGTTCGTCTTTTGACAGCGGGAACACATTGATCAGCGCCTTCCCCCTCGACTGCGGTGACCCAACCGGCAAACGCCAGACTTTCTCCTTATAGACCATCCCCTCGGAGCTGAAGAAAAGGATCTCTGTATGGGTATTGGCCATGAACAGCCGGGTGACAAAATCCTCGTCCTTCATCGAGATCCCGGAGCGCCCCTTGCCCCCCCGATGCTGGGTCCGATAAGTCGAGAGCGGCGTGCGCTTGACATAGCCCCCATGGGTCACTGTCACGACCATGTCTTCGCGTTCGATCAGGTCCTCGTCGTCCATGTCGGCGTCGCCAAAGGTAAACTCGGACCGGCGGGGAACGGCAAATTTGTCTTTCACCTCGGACAGTTCGCCGCGGATGATATCGAGAATACGGGGCCGTGACCTCAATATGTCCAGATAATCTGCGATCCGGTCGGCGAGGCCGCGGGCCTCATTGCCAATTTCATCCCGTCCAAGCCCCGTGAGGCGGTGCAGCCTCAGATCAAGGATCGCCCGGGCCTGCTCATCGGACAAATAAATCGCCGAGTCACCGTCCCAGCGAGTCCGCCGGTCGGCGATGAGCTCCAGAAGTGGCCCCATATCCATGATGGGCCAGGCCTTGTCGAGCAGCTGCTGTCGGGCCGTCGCGGGATCCGGTGCGGCCCGGATAATCCGGATGATTTCGTCAATATTGGCCACGGCGAGCGCCAATCCAACCAAGACGTGCGCCCGATCCCGCGCCTTGTTCAGCTCAAATTTGGTCCGCCGCGCGACAACATCTTCCCGGAAGGCGATGAAGGCCTGCAGGATTTGTTTCAGGTTCAGCTGCTCCGGACGCCCGCCATTGAGGGCCAGCATATTGGCCGGGAATGACGTCTGCATCTGGGAGTAGCGGAACAGCTGGTTCAGGACGACATCCGCGCTGGCATCCCGCTTGATCTCGATGACCACGCGGATCCCGTGGCGGTCGGACTCATCGCGCAGATCGGCAATCCCTTCAATCCGCTTTTCCCGAACCATGCCGGCAATTTTTTCAACCAGACTCGCCTTGTTCACCTGATAGGGAATCTCGGTCACGATGATGGCCTGGCGGCCATTTCGCATCTCCTCGAACTCCGTTCGGGCCCGCATCAGGATCGATCCACGCCCTTCCAGAAGGGCCTTTCGAGCTCCGGCATGTCCCAGAATAAGCCCACCTGTGGGGAAATCTGGACCGGGAACATAGTCCAGAAGGGCCTCGCCATCGAGGCCGGGCTCGTCGATCAGGGCCAGCGTGGCGTCGATGACCTCACCAAGGTTGTGGGGCGGGACGTTGGTGGCCATCCCGACGGCAATCCCGCCTGCCCCGTTTACCAGCAGGTTGGGAAACTGCGCGGGCAGGACCATGGGCTCCTGCCGTTCCCCGTCATAAGTATCCTGAAAATCGACGGTGTTCTTATCAATATCTGCCAGCAGGTACTGCGCGGCACGGGTCATGCGGCTTTCAGTGTAGCGCATGGCGGCCGGCGGATCATTGTCGATCGATCCGAAATTGCCCTGCCCGTCGACGAGGGTCAGCCCCATGGAGAAAGGCTGGGCCATGCGGACGAGGGCGTCATAAATGGCACTGTCGCCATGGGGATGATAATTCCCCATCACCGCACCCACGATGTTGGCCGATTTTCGGTGGCTCTTGTCCGGCGTGTTGCCGTTTTCCTGCATGGCGTAAAGGATACGGCGGTGAACCGGCTTTAGGCCATCACGCACGTCCGGCAACGCCCGCGATACGATCACGCTCATGGCGTAATCGAGATATGACCGCTTTAATTCGGTCTCAATGCTGACGGGATCGATGCCATCCTCGCCCGTGGGCAGATCGGAGTCGTCCGGAGGCGTTGTTTCATCACTCAAAGCCGCTGCTTCCTTCTGCTTGGCCGGGAAAGCCGAATCGCCCGTTCCACTTGGGATTCAGCCTAGCAGGCTCCGCCCTGACTAACAAATCCCGAAGCCCGCCATCCGGGCCCTTTTTGCTCCGTTTCGAGATAAACTCGGTCCCGTGCCTGACAAGGGCCGCGGCCCGGAGTGCCTCGGGGCCGACAGAGCGGGATCCGGCGCACTCAGGCCCAACTGCGCCCCGGGCCACCACGGTCCGGGACGGAGCCCATAGCTTTGCAGCGTGGGCCCTAGAACGGGATCTCGTCATCCAGATCCTGGCTAAAAGTCTCCGGAGGCCCGTCAATCCGCTGCGGTCCGCCATTTCCCGAACGATAGCCCGTCTGACCTTGTCCGCCGGCGGCCCCGCCCTCAGACCGACCATCCAGCATGGTCAGCGTGCCTCCATATCCCCGCAGAACAACTTCGGTGGTGTACTTATCCATGCCGTTCTGGTCCTGCCATTTCCGGGTCTCCAGCTGTCCTTCCACATACAGCTTGGATCCCTTCTTCACATAATTCTGAATCACCCGGATCAGGCCCTCATTGAAGACCGCAATGCGGTGCCATTCGGTTTTCTCGCGCCGTTCACCGGTATTCTTGTCTTTCCAGTTTTCAGAGGTGGCCAGCGAGAAATTACAAACCTGCCCTCCATTCTGGAACTGGCGGATTTCCGGGTCCTGCCCGACATTGCCCACCAAAATCACCTTGTTGACGGAACCTGCCATTTGTCTCTCCGATCGCGGCCTTCAGAATCACTTCCTGTCTAGCGATCCACCCCGCATCTGTCGTGCAAATCTGGTCAACCTTCCACATGAAGTGCAGGGGGGAACTGCAACGGGCCAAATGTTCATATTTTGTTCTTGTCGTCAAGCTCGACTCCCGACACACATTCCGCTTTGTGGTAGAACAGAAATCGATAAAGGCTCTGAATGTCCTCCCTTGAATCGCCTTTCATCCGCGTCCGCGGCGCGAAGGAGCACAACCTCAAACGCGTCGATGTCGATATCCCACGCAATCAGCTTGTCGTGGTCACCGGCCTGTCGGGGTCGGGAAAATCGTCCCTCGCCTTCGACACCATTTATGCGGAAGGACAGCGTCGCTATGTCGAAAGTCTCTCGGCCTATGCCCGCCAGTTTCTGGAGCTGATGCAAAAACCGGACGTGGAGAGCATTGAGGGCCTCTCCCCGGCCATTTCGATCGAGCAGAAGACCACCAGCCGAAACCCGCGATCCACGGTTGGGACGGTCACGGAAATCTACGATTATATGCGGCTTCTCTGGGCCCGCGTCGGCATCCCCTATTCCCCGGCCACCGGACAGCCAATTGAAAGCCAGACCATCAGTCAGATGGTCGACCGGGTCATGGCGCTGCCGGAGGGCACGCGGCTCTACCTGCTGGCGCCGATGGTCCGGGGCCGCAAGGGAGAATATCGCAAAGAGTTTGCGGAACTTCTGAAGAACGGGTTCCAGAGAGTGAAGGTCGACGGCACCTTCCACGATCTGGAGACGCCGCCAGCGCTGGATAAAAAGTACAAGCACGACATCGACGTCGTGGTTGACCGCATCATCGTCCGGGAGGGGATGACGCAGCGGCTCGCAGAGAGCTTTGAAACCGCCCTGCCGCTCGCGGACGGCATTGCGGTGGCAGAATATGCAGATCTGCAGGACGGGGAGACCGAGCCCAGACGCCTGGTCTTCAGCGCGAAGTTTGCCTGCCCTGTCTCGGGGTTCACCATCCCCGAAATCGAGCCAAGACTGTTCTCCTTCAACAATCCGTTCGGGGCGTGCCCGACCTGCGACGGCCTCGGCCAGCAGCTCAAGATTGATCCGGGTCTGATTGTTCCGGACCGCGATCTCAGCCTGATGAAAGGCGCGATTGCGCCCTGGGCCAAGTCGGCCTCCCCCTATCAGACCCAGACCCTGCAAGCCTTGGCCGAACATTATGGATTTGATCTGCAGACCCCCTGGAACAAGCTGACCGAAACGATTCAGCAGGTCATCCTGTTCGGCACGGGAACAGAAGAAATCGATTTCGTCTATGATGATGGCCTGCGACGCTACCAGACCCGCAAGACCTATGAGGGGGTCATTCCAAACCTGCAGCGCCGATCGGTGGAAACTGACAGCCAGTGGGTCCGCGACGAGATTGCAAAATACCAGTCGGCGGCCGCCTGCCCCAGCTGTCTTGGCAAGCGTCTGCGCCCCGAGGCCCTGGCCGTGCGGGTGGCGGGCCTCGATATTTCAGATGCCGCGAGTTTCTCCATCCGGGAGGCTGCAGACTGGTTCGCCAGAGTTCATGACAGCCTCTCCTCACAGGCTCAGGAGATTGCGGCGCGGATCCTGAAAGAGATCAATGACCGCCTCGTCTTTCTGAATTCGGTCGGGCTGGACTACCTGTCTCTGTCGCGGGCTTCTGGCACCCTGTCCGGCGGAGAGAGCCAGCGCATTCGCCTCGCCAGCCAGATCGGATCGGGCCTGACGGGGGTTCTCTACGTGCTCGATGAACCCAGCATCGGGCTCCACCAGCGCGACAATGCCCGTCTTCTGGAGACGTTGAAGCGGCTGCGCGACCTGGGCAATTCGGTGATTGTCGTCGAGCATGACGAGGATGCGATTCTCACCGCCGACCATGTCATCGATATGGGACCACGCGCGGGGGTCCATGGTGGTCAGGTGGTCAGCCAGGGTACCGCCGGCGAGATCAGCGCAGACCCGGCCTCCCTGACCGGTGCCTATCTGTCCGGGCGGGAGGAAATTGCCATTCCGGCCCAGCGGCGGGCCCTTCGCAAGACACGCCAGATCACCCTGTCCGGCGCCACAGGAAACAATCTCAAAGCGGTCACTGCGTCGATCCCCCTGGGGACCTTTACCGCGATCACAGGCGTGTCGGGGGGTGGAAAGTCGACCCTGATCATCGAAACGCTGTACAAGGCCCTGGCGCGCAAGCTGAACGGAGCGAGCCAGAGCCCGGCGCCTTATGACAGCCTTGAGGGGCTTCACCACCTCGACAAGGTCATCGATATTGACCAGTCCCCGATCGGCCGCACGCCGCGCTCAAACCCCGCCACATATACCGGGGCGTTTGGACCCATCCGGGACTGGTATGCCGGTCTGCCGGAATCCAAGGCCCGGGGTTATAAGCCCGGACGGTTCTCCTTTAACGTAAAGGGGGGGCGGTGCGAGGCCTGTCAGGGCGATGGCGTCATCAAGATCGAAATGCACTTCCTGCCGGATGTCTATGTCACCTGTGACACCTGTCAGGGCAAACGCTATAATCGCGAGACCCTTGAAGTTCTCTACAAGGGAAAATCGATCGCCGATGTGCTCGACATGACAGTGGAGGAGGCCGACAAATTCTTCGCGGCCGTTCCGGCCATCAAGTCAAAGATGGAAACCCTGAACCGGGTCGGGCTGTCTTATATCAAGGTCGGACAGCAGGCGACGACGCTTTCGGGCGGCGAAGCCCAGCGGGTCAAGCTGGCGAAGGAGCTCTCAAAACGCGCCACCGGCCGCACGCTCTACATCCTGGACGAGCCCACGACGGGCCTTCATTTCGACGATGTGCGCAAGCTCCTGGAGGTGTTGCATGAACTGGTCGACACCGGCAACACGGTTCTGGTGATTGAGCACAATCTGGATGTGATCAAGACAGCCGATCATGTCATTGATCTGGGCCCGGAGGGCGGGGATGGCGGCGGCGAAATCGTTGCCACCGGGACACCGGAGGCTGTCGCGCAGTCCGAAGCCAGCTGGACCGGCCGGTTTCTGGCTGAAACCTTCCGCCGTCAGGCGGATCGGACCGGTCCCCCGCCCCCCGCCAAGGCGCCGGTGGCGAAGCAGGCTCGCAAGGCCCGGACCCCGAAAGCCTAGTTGGCGAACCGACCGCGCTGTAAGTCTTCGCTCAGCTGGACCGAAACGGGCTGGCCCGTCAGTCGGTGGCGGTAGACTTGCGTGTTTTCCAGAACTCGCTGCACATAGTTCCGGGTCTCGCTGAAAGGTATGAATTCCACCCAGTCTATGGGATCCACCTCACCGGCGCGGGGGTCGCCATAATCACTGACCCAGCGCCGCGGACGCGACGCGCCGGCATTATAGGCTGCCGTCGTCATGATGTAGCTGCCATTAAACTGGTCCAGCAGCGTATCGAGGTGCGCGCCCCCAAGGGTCATATTGTAGCCGGGATCGTCGGTCAGCCAGCTGGTCCTGTAGGGCAGACCCTGCCGTCGGGCCTCAAGGCGGGCTGTCCGCGGTATAAACTGCATCAAGCCTCGGGCATTGGCATGGCTGATCGCTCCCGGATTCATCTCGCTTTCCTGTCGCGAGAGCGCCAGCATCAGGGACCTTTCAACAGTCGGTTCCCGCAGCAGAGGATAATCCACCACGGGGTAGGCTGCGTCGGCGGCAACCACCCCTTTGGCAAGTCCAACCTTGGCGGCCCGGACCCCGATATCGGAATAATGATATTGGCGCCCCAACTCAGCCAGAAGCTCGAAATCCTGTGGGGTCTCAAGCTGATCATCCAGATGATAGGCGAACTTCCGGAACAGAGCATCCCAGCCATTTTCCGCAAACAGGACCAGCGCGCGCACCAGAGGCCGGCGCATGAAGGCGTCCCTGTCCGCTGCGCTCGCGGCCTGACTGACCGGCAGATTGATCAGGGACTGATCGACCTTTTCCGCAGCCAGCTGCCCATAATAGGTAAACCCGAAAGCGGATGCGGCCAGATAGGCCTCACGCGCCCGGTCATGATGTCCAAGAGCGGCTTCAGCGCGCCCCTTCCAGTACAGGGCCCGAGCCTCGCTGATGGGCGCATCCACACCGGCTTCCAGTGCACTGAAATGACGAAGCGCCAGATCCGCATCCCCAAGGTGTTGCAGCGCCACCCAGCCCGCCATCCATTCCGCCTCCGCGAAATCCACACCTGCATCAAGGCCATGCGGCGATGCCAGCTCGTAAGCCAGTTCCCAGTCGGCGTCCTTTAATGCACGCCGGACGGCCATATTCCGTTCATCCCACAAACGTCCCCGTCCACTCGGTGGGACCTCGTGTCCGTCGATGTCACGCAGCAGGGGCGAGACACGGCTGGTCATGCCCGACCGCCGCCGCCACTGGGCCCGGTCAAACAACAGACCCGGATGTGCCCGAAGCGCCGTCGGCACGGCCGCGATCGCCCGGTCAACACCGCCTTGGCGCCGGATCAGACGGATCCGGGCATCCACCAGATTCTGCCAGTCCTGGGTAAGAAGCGGCTTCATCCGCGCCGCGGCGCTGGTCTGGCGCGTCCATAGGAGGAAGTCGGCCCGTTGTCGGTGATCCTCCTGCGTCAGCGCTGTGCGATAGTCTCGGTAGATCTGCTGGCTGAGGGATTGCGACAGGGTCCGGCCATGCCACGCTGTCCTTATCTCTGAAAGGGCCTGATCCGGGTTTCCAAGACCGGCGAGCGCGCGGGCAAAATTCAAATGTCCCACACCACTGCTCGGCCCGCCATGCGATGAGAACCAGGCCACGATGTCGGCATCTGGCAGGCCGGAGGTCGATATCCGGTCCTCAGCCGTTGCCCGGATATTGTTGATTTCCGGCCAGCCCTGCAGCTCATCCAGCGCGGCCGTCAGTTCCGAGAAGGACATGCGCACATCTCGGCGGGCTCTGTACCAGGTCAGGATCTGGCGGGCCGTCTGGTCCACCAGCCGAGCCTCGATCCGCCGCACCTGCGACCAGTTTCCAAGCGCCACGGCATTCAGGCCCTGGCGTAATTCGGTCGCATCATGGGCAGAAACCAGCTTGGAAATGCCTCCCAGATCTGGCTTCAAACTGGGCGCGGCCAGCCCATGAGGTGTGGCCCCGCAGGACAGGGCCACAACCAGAACACTGAGCGTCTTTAACAGGGGCACATGCATTATCTGTGGTCTCTCCGTCCCGATGGTCTTTGATTCATTCCTAGAGCCAGTATATGTCCAAACTCTGGCAAGCTGTTCCAGTCAGATATTGAAAGTGTAGCTCCCAATAATGTTCCATGGTTCCATCCCAGCCCTGGTTACCCCGTTTAAAGATGGGGTGTTTGACCGATCCGCCTATGCTGACCTGATTGAGCGCCAGATCGAACACGGATCAACCGCCCTCGTCCCCTGCGGCACAACTGGCGAATCAGCGACACTGTCCCATGCAGAACATGAACAAGTGGTTGAGACCTGCGTCGACGTCGCGGCCGGACGCGTCCCGGTCATTGCCGGGGCCGGGTCCAATTCCACACGTGAAGCGATCGAGCTGGTTGAGCATGCCAAGACCGTGGGGGCCGATGCTGCGCTGGTGATCTGCCCCTATTACAACAAGCCGGACCAGGCCGGCCTGGAAGCCCATTTCCGCGCGATTAATGATGCCGTCGCGCTGCCTATCCTGCTGTACAATGTTCCCGGACGAACCGCCTGTGACCTCCTCCCGGAAACCGTCAGCCGGCTCGCCTCCCTGCCCAACATCGTTGGGATTAAGGACGCCACGGGTGAACTCGGTCGGGTCTGCGAACAGGCGGTGGACACCGCCGGCGAGCAGTTCATCCAGATATCGGGCGATGATCCCAGCGCGCTCGCCCACCGCAGTCTGGGCGGGACAGCCTGCATCTCGGTCACGGCCAACGTTCTTCCCGGTGTCTGTGCCGCGATGCACGCGGCCGTGGACGCAGGCGATTACGCCACCGCCCGGCACATCGAGCAGAAATTGATCGCCCTGCACCGGGCCATGTTCCTGTCCCCGTCACCCGGGCCGGCGAAATACCTTCTGTCGAAGATGGGGCTCTGCACAGCGGAGGTGCGCCTGCCCATTCTGCCTCCGGACGAGACCGCCATGGCCCGGATTGATCAGGCCATGATTACGGCCACGCAAGCCTGACATGGCAGGCCGGTCCCAGATCCGCGGGCGAAGCGACGGCCTGGTCGCCGAGAATCGGAGATCCCGCTTTGACTATACCGTTGAGGACACGCTGGAAGCCGGCCTCGTTCTGGTGGGCAGCGAGGTCAAATCCCTGCGCAATGGCAAGGCGAATATCGCCGAGGCCTATGCCAGCGTCGAAGAGGGCGAATTATGGCTGATCAATGCGGACATCCCAACATATGAGGGCGCCAACCGCTTCAATCATGAACCGCGCCGCAAGCGCAAGCTGCTGGTCTCCCGCCGTGAGAAAAACCGGCTCAGTCAGGCGGTGGAGCGGGCTGGCCGGACCATCGTGCCCCTGAAGCTCTACTTCAATGATCGCGGGATCGCCAAGCTGCTGATCGGGCTCGCCGTCGGCAAGAAAAAGCACGACAAACGCGAGACGCAGGCCAAGCGGGACTGGCAGCGCCAGAAGGCCCGCCTGCTCAAGGACAGCTAACTCTCAACGCGGGGGCAAAGACGTCCGGGTCCACATTTCCACCTGACAGAACCACACCGACGCGCCCGCCACGTGCCGCCTCGGGCAAGGCAAACAAGGCGGCCGCAAGCGCGACCGCGCCCCCCGGCTCCAGAACCAGCTTGAAGGCGCGAAAGGCCATCTGCATGGCAAACAGGACCTGCGCATCACTCACCACCAGCCCCCCGGCCAGACGGGACTGGCTGACGCCCCAGGGAATGTCACCTGGCGCCGGGGTCAGAATGGCATCGCAGATCGAGCGGGTTCCGGGTGGGTTGTGCAGCTGCCGCCCGGCCGCGAGAGACCGGGCCCAGTCATCATGGCCGTCTGGCTCCGCGGTCCAGATCCGTGTCCCCGTCCCCTCGAATGCGAGGCTGATGCCGCTGATCAGCCCCCCGC
>Ga0213866_10002685_pt1 | contig 12366 bp, 9 predicted proteins | sample PICome_11_FD_160079 | JGI IMG/M metagenome (GOLD analysis project Ga0213866, IMG submission 160079) | Coastal seawater microbial communities near Pivers Island, North Carolina, United States - PICO284 | ecosystem: Environmental > Aquatic > Marine > Coastal | place: USA: North Carolina... | reverse complement strand
AAGAATGTCGCCCAGACCGCAACGGCTATGCCGATGGGGAACCAATCAACTCTTCTCATTTTTCCTCCCGCGGGTATGCCCGCTCATTGGCCTTGGAATTGTGCCTCCCGTTTTTCGTTAAAGGCGGCAACGCCTTCCTTGAAATCACTGGTGCGCCCTGCCATTTTTTGCGCCATGCGCTCATTGTTCAATTGCTCTTCATAGCTGGCATCAACGCTTGACCACAGCAATTCGCGGATTATCCCTAAGGACATGGGGCCTTTGGCCAGTTCTTGCGCCAGTGTTTCGGCATCATCCATCAGCGCGCTATCTTCGGAAACACGATTTATCAGCCCCCATTCCAAAGCCGTTTCTGCCGGCAGGCGGTCGCCCATAATCGCCAATTCGCGGGCGCGCGCCATGCCGATAATGCGCGGCAGCAAATAGGTCGCGCCGCCATCCGGCACAAGACCGATACGGCGGAAAGCCTGCAAGAAAAAGGCAGATTTTCCGGCGATAATCATGTCGCCCATCAATGCGAACCTCATGCCGACACCGGCGCATGGGCCATTGACCGCCGATACAATCGGGCAGCGCAGATTACGCAAACGCCGCAGCAATGGGTGATAGATGCGCTCCAGCCCGGCGCCGACATCTGGCTTGGCGTTGGATTTGCGCGAAGCATCTTCCGCGCCATTGCCATTCATATTGGCGACATTCGCACCGGCGCAAAAGCCGCGACCCGCCCCGGTCATGATAAGGCAGCGCACGCCGTTTTCCGGGTCTTCAATCACATCCAGCGCCTTGTCGAGGCTGTTCAGCATGGGTTCCGACATGGCGTTGAGATTGTCCGGATCGTTAAATGTCAGCGTGGCAATTGCCCCGTCCAATTCCAGTTTCAAAAGGTCAAATTCCATTACTTGTCTCCCCGAATGGCGCGCAATTGCTCGGTTTCCACTGTCCGGAAATCAGGCTTACGCTTTTCAATAAAGGCTTTTACCCCCTCGGCAAAAACCGGTTGATTGCAATAATGATGCTGCATGTTTTTTTCATAATCAAGTTGTTCTTCAAAACTATGGGTCATGGCGTGGTCATGCGCCCGCACGGAAGCCTTAATGCCGGTTATGGCGCTTTCGGCGAAGCGTGCCGCATAGTCCTGCGCCGTGGTCAGCAATTTATCATCCGGCACAGCTTCCCAAATCAGCCCCCATTGAGCCGCTTTTTCGGCAGGTAAATCATCGCCAAGCAGAGCCAAGCCATTGGCGCGGGCGCGACCCAGCAAATTCGGCAACATCCAAGATGAGCCGACATCGGAAATAATGCCAAGCTGGCGGGCAAAGACCAGTCTGAATTTTGCGCTTTCACCGGCAATCACCAAATCACCGGCCAGCGCCAGGCCAACACCGCCACCCGCGGCAACACCGTTAATGGCATTGACGACCGGTTTTGGATTGTTCACAAGCGCACGCGCCAGCGGGTTATAGCCGATTTCCATTGCATTGGCGGTCACATCGCCCGACGACCAGCCTTTTTCATACGGCCATTGACCATTGGCCAAATCGGCACCGGCGCAAAACCCGCGCCCATTGCCGGTCAGCACAATAGAGCGCACCGCATCATCAGTCTCGGCTTCATTAAAAGCGGCAATAAGCGCATCAACCAAAGGTTTGTTCAGGCTGTTCAGCACATCGGGGCGGTTCATTTTTATGGTCAGAACGCCGTTTTCCGCCAAATCTTTTTCAATCAAATCGGTCATTGCGGCCTCTCCCCCTTGCTGACCCAAAATCCACACACAGCCTAGCAGCAAAACGCCTATTGGCAAGTGCGACATGTTCTGATTAAGTGAGGGGCTATTTAACAATGGGAGGAAAGCATGAGCGCTGCCGAACAAATCAAGGAGCTTCCGGATACGCCGGAAGAAGAAATCCGCCGTCTGGTGGAATTGCAGAAGAAAACCCATATCGCCGAAGGGCCAATGTCAGCCGAACGGCGCATTGACCTGATAAACCGGACGATTGCGCTGATTGTCGATAATGGCGACAAAATGGTTGACGCATTGATGGCCGATTTTGGCAATCGCAGTCCGGAAGGCACATTGGCAACTGATGTTGGTGGCACGCTGGGTGCGTTGAAATATGCCAAGGCCAATGTCCGCAAATGGATGAAGCCATCCAAGCGCCATTCCATGTTCCCGCTGGGCATGTTGGGCGCCAGCACGCGGGTGGAATATCAGCCGCTTGGTTGCGTGGGCAATGTTGTGCCGTGGAACTTTCCTTTCAATCTGGCTTTTGGCCCAATGGGGTCAATTTTCGCCGCTGGCAATCGCACCATTATGAAGCCGTCCGAATATACGGTTGAATCAGCGCTGCTGACCAAGGAATTATGCGACCAGTATTTCAGTGAAGATGAAGTGGCGGTTGTTTTGGGTGGGCCGGAAACCGGCGCGACTTTCTCTCGTATGCCGTTTGACCATTTGCTGTTTACCGGCGCGACGGCGATTGCCAGTCATGTTATGCGCGCGGCAGCTGAAAATCTGGTGCCGGTAACGCTGGAACTGGGTGGTAAATCACCGGTGATTGTATCTGACACAGCGGATATGAAGAAAACCGCGGCGCGTGTCATGACCGGTAAAACGCTGAATGCCGGGCAGATTTGTCTGGCGCCGGATTATGTCATGGTTCCGGAAGGCAAAGTTGATGATTTTGTGCAGGAAGCTTCGGCCTCGGTGGAGAGCATGTTCCCGACATTGAAGGATAATCCCGATTATACCTCGGTCGTGAACCAGCGCCATTTTGACCGCTTGCAAAGCTATTTGGATGATGCGCGTGAAAAGGGCGCGCAGATTGTTGAAATCAATCCTGCCAATGAAGACTTTTCGCAGCAGCCGCATCACAAGATTCCGCCGACCATTATTGTCGAGCCGAGCGACGATATGAAAGTCATGCAAGAAGAGATTTTCGGCCCGATTTTGCCGGTTAAATCCTACAAGCAGGTGGATGATGCGATTGGTTATGTCAATGACCATGACCGTCCGTTGGGGCTTTATTATTTTGGCGACAATAAGTCGGAAGAAAACCGTGTGGTCAATAGCACAACATCGGGCGGTGTGACGGTTAATGATGTGATTACCCATATCATGCAAGATGATGCACCGTTTGGTGGCATTGGCCCGTCCGGCACGGGTGCTTATCATGGTTTTGAGGGCTTTGTGAATTTCAGCCATGCCAAGACCATTTTCCGCCAATCTCCGTTTGAATTTGCGGCCGGTGCGTTGCGCCCACCTTATGGGGAGAAAACCCGCAAAATGCTGGCTGGCATCATCAAGAAATAGGGCTTTGGCCTGAAAGCGGTGCGCCTGTCGCGCCGCCACAGCCCCGCGAGACTTCGTCGGTCTTGCGGGGTTTTGTTTGCAATGAGGGATTATGAGCCGGTCAGGACGAGCCGCGCCTGCTGGCGTTTGTTGGAGACGCAAAAGCTGATTTGCACACTGCCGCGATTAAAGCCATCGGCCACGCACAGGCTGACAAACAGGGCGGTTCGCATATAGGGCGAGGCGGCTTGATACCAGCCGATAAAAGTCGGGTCATCCAGCGAAAGCGGCATATCTTCGTTTTTATTGCTGCCGGGCAGGGCGCAAGCGGACAGAGCCGAGACCATCAGCGCGATAACACAAAAACCGGAAACAAAGCGTGTCATGGGTCAAATCTGCCACGGCCTGCTGATACGGGCAAGCGCTTACGGGTAATCAATATGGCGGCGCGACTAAACCGGTAAGGTTGCAAAATCGGTTAACATTTGCTGCCAAGCCTGTGTGTGATCCGGCGTCCATAAATCGCCGGCAAGGCTTTGCAGGGTCATTGCCACTATAGAGAAAAATTCAAGAAACATATCGGTTTCAACGCCATAGCCGAGATGGTTCAGGCGATTGCCTTCAAGCCGCAGGGCAAAGCCGGTCTCACCCGTCTCGGCGGCGCAGTAATCGACGATAATTTCCAGCGTGTTTTGCATCATATTGCGGCGCACGCCGAAATCCGTATCCAACACAAACATATCGCGCGTTTCGGGATGGGCGGCGAACAGATTGTCATAGATTTGGGCGGTCGGGTCGCCATGCCTATTGGCGACATGTTCCAGCGTATCAAGGATAAGCTGTTTATGCGCCAAGCCAGTCACAGAACCAGTCACAGAGCCAACCACTAGGTTAGCCATTGTTTCGGCTTTATGGTCTCATCGCGCAAATTATCCGAGGAAACAGCCAAACCGTCGCGCAGCGATTTTTCGATAAGTTGGCGTCCGGCCATAAACTCCGCCGGGCGGTTCACCGCCGTCACGCCGGTCAGCCTGTCGCCGGTGAAATAAAACCAAGCAAAGGAATGGCCGTTACCATCGCCGCGCAAAACCTTGTTATCGATCTTGTCCGGCACACCGGCGATTTGCAGCTTAATGTCATATTGGTCAGACCAGAACCACGGCACTTGATGATAGGGCGCCGGATTGCCCAATATGGCCGAAGCCACCGCCTTGCCCTGTTCAATGGCATTCGGCACGCTTTCAAGCCGCATGCGGCGACCCAGCAAATCATTCGGGTGCTGGGTGCAGTCTCCTGCTGCATATATATTCTCGGCGCTGGTGCGCCCGCATTCATCGACCAAAATGCCATTGTCAATTGCCAATCCGGCTGCTTCGGCCAGTTCGATATTGGGCAGAATACCAATGCCGACAATCGCCAAATCGGCGGCGATTATGTCGCCAGAAGCCATTTCAATACCGGTAATGCCGCCATTCTGTGCGCCAGTGAAACCGGCAATCTGGCTTTCGAGATGAAACTGCACGCCATTATCGCTGTGCAGGCGGTGGAAAAAATCCGAGATTTCAGGCTCGGCAACGCGCGCCAGCAGGCGCGGCGCGGCTTCAAACACATTGACACTCAGCCCGCTTTGCGCGGCCACCGCTGCCGCCTCAAGACCGATATAGCCGCCGCCGATAATAGCCAAAGATTTGCCGGCCTGAAAATGCGGTTGAATGGTGTCAATATCGCCCATGCCGCGCAGGTCGAAAATGCCGGACAGCGCGCGATTGGGCAGGGGCAGGGGGCGCGGACGACTGCCGGTCGCCAATACCAGCGTGTCAAATGCCAGCGCGCCAAGGCCATTGCAAATGACTGTGCCGCCGGTCACATCAATTTCTTCGGCGCGCGCGTCCAAATGCAGCGCTACATTATTGTCATCAAAAAAAGACTGCGGTTTGAAAAACAGCCGGTCACGCTCCATTTTGCCCGACAAATAGGCTTTCGACAAAGGCGGGCGCTGATAGGGCAGAAACCCCTCATCCCCGACAAGGGTAATGCCGCCCGCATAGCCGCCTTGGCGCAGCGATTGAATGGTTTGCATGGCCGCCTGTCCGGCACCGATAATCAAGACTGTCATTGTTGAACCTCTTTTTATGGCTTGAACGGGGCAGGCGCAACTGCCGGAACGCGCCCTTCAATTAAATCTGCCAGTATTTTGGCCGAGCCGACAGCCATTGTCCAGCCGAGATGACCATGCCCGCAATTGAGCCAAAGCCCCGCCATGCCGGATGCGCCAATGCGCGGTCTGCCGGAGCTGTGCATGGGGCGTAATCCTGCCCAATTATCGGTTTTTGCCCAATCCACCTCGGCGGCCATATCGGGCAATAAATCTGTCAGAAATTGTCGCAAAATCTGCAAGCGCGCCGCGTTTAATGTCGTATCGGCACCGATAAACTCCGCCATGCCGAGAATCCGCAATTTGTCGCCCAAGGGTGTCATGGCAATATGGCGCGCATCATCAACCAGCGGGTGGGTGAGCCGCGCGCCTGTTGGCGCATTTTTTGTCCGATTGGGCAAGGTGATGGAATAGCCCTTGGCCGGGCGAATGGATAAAGGCAGGCCGCAGGGTTTCGCCAATGCCGGTGCGGCATGACCATTGGCCAATATCACCGTGCCGGTCAATCTGTCACCATTGGCCAATTGCACACCGGTTACGCGACCATTTTCCCGCAGCAGCTTGATGGCTTGAGTATTGAGCCGGATGTCGCCGCCTGCCGCGCGCGCCGCCTCGGCCAATTGCTGCAGAAAGAGCAGTGCATTGCCAATCTGGTCATTGGGGAAGGCCAGCGCGCCGGTCAAAGAGGGTGCAGTTGACGCCAGTGCCGGTTCATGCGCGGCCAGCTCTGTTGGCGTCCATGCCTCATAAGCAAGCCCCTGTGCGGCCAGCATATCGGCCAAGTGCCTGCCGCGCGCCAAGGCTTTTTGCGTGCTGAACAGTTTCACCGTTGGCGCTTCATGGTGCAGATTGGCTTGCTCATAAGACAGGCCGAGCTTTTGCGTCAAAGCCTGCGTTTCGGCAAGCGAATAGGCGGCCAGCGCATAATTGGCAAGGGTAGAGGTGCGGTGCTGTGCCGGGCTTGAATAGCGGATAAACTCAAAGCCGAAACGCCACAGGCGCGGCAATTCACCAAGCCCCATGCGTATCGGCGCGTGGTGGTTGAACAGGGCAGACAGCAAGATACGCCCAATGCCGGGATTATTCCAAGGGTCGGGCAGGGAGGGGTGCAACACGCCGCCATTGGCGTGACTGGCGCCATTGCCCAGCGCGTCGGAGGTTTCCAGCAACACCGCATTATGGCCGCGTTGCGCCAGCTCATATAATGAGGTGACCCCCATCAACCCGCCACCGATAATGATAAAACCTTGCCCCATAGCCGCATTGATAGCTGATTGCACCGTTCTGTCCAAGCGCGCTTTCATTTGACCTGAACGGCTTTGTGGGGCAAGATTTTCGAAATAAAGGGAGGATGAAACCATGTCGCTTGCCGAAGAAAGGCCGCAACAGGCAGACCGTTTTCAAATACGACCGCTGACGCCGCATATTGGCGCGGAATTGCTGGATTTGGATTTGCGTGATTTTGATGCGGCAATGATTGACGATATTCGCGCCGCATTGCTGAAATATCGGGTGATATTTTTCCGCGACCAGCAACTCGACCGGTCCAAGCATATTGAATTTGCGCGCCAATTTGGCGATTTGGAAATCCATCCGGCGACACCGAAAGACCAGCCCGACCCGGAAGTGCTGCGTATTGCCCATGGGCCAAAATCGCGTGGCTCGGAGAATAATTGGCACTCTGATGTGACATGGCGCGAATGCCCCTCGCTTGGTTCGATTTTGCGCGCTATTGAACTGCCCGAAGTGGGCGGCGATACGCTGTTTGCCAATATGGTCATGGCTTATGACCGGCTGTCCGATGAAATGAAACAACGCATTGAAAACCTGACCGCCGTGCATGATATCGCCCGTGTTTTTGCCCGCCGGTTAAACCGGGCGCCGGAAGATTTGCACGAAAAATTCCCGCCTATGGAGCATCCGGTCGTTCGCACCCATCCCGAAACCAAAGAGCGTGTGCTTTATGTCAATACTGGCTTTACCAGCCATATTAAAGATATGGATGCGGCGGAAAGCAAGGCGCTGTTGCTGGAGCTTTACCGAACGGCGTGGAATCCGGAAGTGCAATGCCGCTTCCGTTGGGCGCCCGGCTCGCTGGCCTTTTGGGACAATCGCTCCTGCCAGCATTTTGCCGCCTCGGATTATTATCCCGATGTGCGGGTGATGGAGCGCGTCACCATTGCCGGTGACCGCCCCTATTTTGACGCCGCCGCCTGATTCTTCCGGCTGATTTTAATCGCTGATTCATGCTCTGAAAGGCGTGTGGACGCCCGGTTTTGTGCGCTTAGATGGCGAAGAAAATGGGTCGCGCCTCGCCAAAATGTTTGAAATTAGAAGATATTTTTGGCCTATATGGTTTGGATATCTCAAAGATAAGTTCGTAACGCACTGTTTTACAGCTATTTTTTGCACTTCCTCCACAAGACAAGGCTGCACCCGCAAAAAATAATTTGATTATCAAACATTTTATCTTATATTCTGACGCAAATTGGCCGTTGTTTCGACGGTCGTAGGAGGAATTATGTCAAAGAAATTATCCATACGTCTGATGGGCGGCGTTTCTGCCCTTACATTTGCAGCTGCGTTGAATGCACCGGCTTTCGGGCAAAATGCGATTGACGAAATTGTTGTCACCGCGCGGAAAAAAGCGGAAAGCCTGCAAGAAGTTCCGGTAGCGGTGAACGCGCTGGGCGAAAAAGCGTTGGATGAGCTGGGCGTTGATGTGTTTACCGATTATCTGGTGCAAATGCCGGGCGTGACGGCGGGCGGCTCCGGCCCCGGCCAGAACACGATTTATATTCGCGGCGTTGCCTCCACCACGCCCAATCTGACCACTGCCGGTGTGGCAGGTCTGGCGCCGAATGTGGCGCTTTATCTTGACGAGCAGCCATTGGCTCAGCCGGGGCGTAATTTGGATGTTTATGCGGTGGACATGCAGCGCATTGAGGTGCTTTCCGGCCCGCAAGGCACGCTGTTCGGTGCCAGTTCGCAAGCCGGTGTGGTGCGCCTGATTACCAATAAGCCCAATCTTGATGAAGAAGAATATAAGCTGAATGCCGATATCGGCTTCACCAAGGATGGCGATGCAAGTCGCAAGGTTGAGATTATTTTCAACCAGCCAATTTCCGACACAATGGCTGTGCGCGGCGTGATTTTCAATGATGTGCAGGGCGGCTATATTGATAATGTCGCCGGTACTGTCGATGCCAGTGAGTCGGCGCGTTTCCGCGAAGCCGGAACCATGCGCGCCAATGGCGTGCCGGTCAGCCTCAACCGCGCCGGCGTGCAAAGCCGCACCGGTATTTTACAGGCGCAAGCGCGCGGCGATTACACGCCTGACCCGTTGCCCAATGGCACGCCAAATCTGTTCAGTTTGGGCTCTGGCGACCGCGCCATGCCAAATGTCGGCCAATCTTTCAAGGATGCCTTTTCAGATGTCCGCTTCATCGCCGCCGATAACAGCGCGCTAGTTGAAGATAATTTCAATGACGCGACCTATAGCGGGTTCCGCATTGGCGTGATGAAAGAATTGAATGAAGATTGGTCTTTGAATGTTAACCACATGCAGCAAAGCGTCGCGTCGGATGGTGTGTTCTTCACCGATCCGGAGCTGGATGATTTGCAGGTTCAGCGTTTTGAACAAGACTCCATCAAAGATGATTTCCACAACACCAATTGGACATTGGAAGGGCGTTTGTCGGCGCTTGATGTGCTTTACACCGGCGCTTTCACCAAGCGTGAAACCGACCAGCGCGTTGATTACACGGATTATTTATTCGTCGGCCAATATCTGCCTTATTACATTTGCGACAGTTCGGTGACATACCCCGAATATAATTACGCAAGTGGCGGCATTAACCCGAACCCGATTGTGCCGACAGGCGGCTTCACACAAGGCACACCGTTTGGTGTTTGCCATGCGCCGAACCTGTTTGTGACATCAGATTCGGCAACCGAAGTCTGGTCGCATGAATTCCGCGTGCAAACAGACCAGGATATGCGCCTGCGCGGCACGGCGGGTGTGTTTGCCAGCCAAACCGAGCTGAAAGAGCGCGTTGATTTCACCTATCCGGGATCGGAAAATGCCCATATTTTCCCGCATTTTGAGTCGGATGCTGCTGCCTTTGCGACCGTGGCGGGCTTCCACCCGAATGGTTATTTCCCGACCGTCGATTATAAATCCGGCTCGCCGACTTTGCCGCGCGGTGCGATTTTCCGCAATGATGTTTTGCGGACAGATGACCAATTCGGTCTGTTTGGTGAAGCCAGTTATGACATTGTGCCGGACGCATTGACGCTGACTTTTGGCGCGCGCCAATATGATGTCAAAGTCGATATGCGCGGCAGTGCAAACAGCAGCTTTGGCAATGGCTTTGGCGGCGATAAAAACGCTTTTGGCACGAATATCTCCGATTTATATGATGGCGATGGCCGCTTCACCTTTATCGGCGACACCAATGGCAATACGCATATTACTTTTGTTCGCAATGGGTTGACCACGTCCGGCAGTGAAGTTTCCTTGAGTGCTGACAAGGCGGCGGCGATTCAACAAATCAAGGATGCGCTGACCGCAGCCGATGGCTGGAGTACAAATACGCGCGGCTTTAACGGCCTTAACTTATGCGCGCCAAACGCCATTTGTGACGCCGAGGTTGAGGCGATTTACAATGCGGTTCATGCGCCCGACAAGGCAGAATCGGACGGCACGATTTACAAGTTAAATCTGGCCTATACGCCAAATGATGACCTGATGTTCTATGCCACTTATTCTGAAGGATTCCGACCCGGTCTGTTGAACCGTCCGGGCGGTGCTGCAGGGCCGAATAATTATACTGTTCCGTTTGAACTGCAATCGGATGAGGTCAATAATTACGAGTTTGGCTGGAAAACCACCCTGATGGACGGCATGTTGCGGCTTAACGGTAATGCGTTTTTTGTCGAAATCGAAAATCTGCAAACCACGCTGTTTGACCCAACCATTGTTAACCTGTTCTTCTCCGATAATGCCGCCAATGCGGAAATTACCGGCGTTGAAGGCGATTTCATCTATGTTGTGCCATCATTTGAAGGTCTGCAAATCAGCGGTGCTTTCTCTGTTCTGGACACTGAAATCACCGATGTGCTTCTCCCGACCAGTGATGTTGTGGTTGGCCGCGAGCTGGCATTTGCGCCTGAATTCTCCGGCAATCTCGCCGCGCGCTATGTCTGGGAAACCGGCAATGGCAATTCACGGCATCTGGCTGCTCAGGTGACTTACACCGGCGCTTCGCGCAGTGATATTATTGAGATGAATGCCGGCGATATTGATAGTTCAATGGTGCTGAATGTCTCAACCGGCATGTCGCGCGATAATTGGTCGGTTGATGTTTATGCCGATAATTTGACTGATGAGCGTGCCGAGATTTCCAATAATTTCGTCAATGACCGCAATCGCCTGACGGTTATTCGTCCATTGACCATTGGCTTGCGACTTGGTCGGAACTTCTAGTTCGCCGCAAAGGAGCAGCGATACGCGCCTGTCTGTCGCTTGTCGCTGCTGCCTTTTGGCCTTAGGGTGAAGGCCATGGTCATAAAAAGAGAGCATAGCGAGGAACTCAAAGCGGCGCAGTCGGCTTTGGAGGCAGGGCAGTTTGGCGACGCTATGACGCTGCTTGACCAAATCCTTGACGATGCCCCTGATTTGTTTGATGCCCATTATATGGCAGCGGCGGCGGCGCGATATCTGAATGATGTCGCACGGGCGCAACACCATATTGACCGGATGAAAGATATTTCCCCCGATTTCGGTCGGATTTATCAGGAAGAAGGTCATCTTTACGCCAAAACCGACCCGGAGCGTGCCTTGCGTGCTTATCGGTTTGCTTGCGACCAAAATCCGTCACTGGTGGCAAGTTGGCGCGGTCAGGCGGATTTGCTGGCGACCAAGGATATGAAAGCTGCGGCTGAAATGGCGTTGTTTTATGGCAAGAGCGTGGCCGACCAACCGCGTGCCATCCAGTCAGTGATGAACCATATGTATGAAGGCCGTCTGGCGCAGGCCGAGGAAATCTGTCGTGCCTTTCTGGTCAAGAACAAGCACCATGTTGAAGGTATGCGCTTGCTGGCGCAATTAGCCTATCGTCATGGCGAAAATGACCAAGCAGAGTTTCTTCTTGAATCGATTTTGGCGTTTCAACCTGAACTTGACAATATAAGGCTCGAATATATTGAGGTTCTGAAAAACCGGCAAAAATTCAAGCAAGCCGAAGAGCAGTCGGCGATTTTGGTGAAACGCGCGCCCGACAAAATACAAAACCTGTCCATTCATGCGGTAAATCTGATGCAGTCGGGTCATTATGAATTGGCGCTGGAAACATTCGACAAGGTTTTGCAGCGCGCACCCAAGGAAGTGGCAACGCTGACCTCAAAAGGCCATGCGCTGAAAACAATGGGTCGTGAAGATGATGCCATTGCCGCTTATCGCGCCGCGATTGCCAATAAGGGCGACCATGGTGACGGGTTTTACTCTCTCGCCAATCTGAAAACCTTTTCTTTTGAGGACAGCGAAATCGCGCATATGCGCCAGCAACTCACCAGTGACAGCCTGCTGCCCACTGACAAGATTTACATGTCATTCGCCCTCGCCAAAGCCTATGAAGACCAGCAAGATTTTGAACAATCTTTTTTTCATTACGAAATGGGCAATAAGTTAAAGCGTCGTCAATCACGCTATGACGCCGATGATATGCAGGCAGATTTTGAACGGCAAAAAGAAATATGCACGGCGGCGCTTTTTGAAAAGCGCGCTGGCAAGGGACATGATGCGCCCGACCCGATTTTTATTGTCGGTCTGCCGCGCGCCGGTTCGACATTGATTGAGCAGATACTCGCGTCGCACAGCCAGATTGATGGCACGCTGGAACTGCCGAATATATTGAGCCTC
>Ga0213866_10002682_pt1 | contig 12372 bp, 5 predicted proteins | sample PICome_11_FD_160079 | JGI IMG/M metagenome (GOLD analysis project Ga0213866, IMG submission 160079) | Coastal seawater microbial communities near Pivers Island, North Carolina, United States - PICO284 | ecosystem: Environmental > Aquatic > Marine > Coastal | place: USA: North Carolina... | reverse complement strand
AGCCGACGGGCTAGAAGCTAACCAAGCAAATTGGGATGTCTTTAATGCTGGCATCGAATACAAAAGCTCTTGGACAGCTGGTACTAGATATAAAGTTAATGATGTAGCACAGTACGGTGCGGCACTTTGGATTTGTACAGCTGAACATACAGCGGCAACTCTGTTTAGTACAGACAATGCAAATTGGGAACAATTTGTAAGAGGCTTCCAATTTGAATCAGACTGGGAAGCATTAAGAAATTATCAAAAGGGTGATATTGTACGTTACGGTGGTAACCAATATATTGCTTTAACAAACCACGCAGAAAAGAATCCAGTAGTAGAAACAACTGATTGGCAACTATTTTCGCAAGGTTTAAGATTTTTAGGCGACTGGCAGGATGACAGTACGCTACAAGATTATAGAGTAGGTGAAGTTGTTAGATACGGTGGATATACATATCTTTGTATTCAAGATCATCAAGACGAAACACCAACAAATACATCTTACTGGCAAAGACTTAACACTGGTCTACGTTGGAGAGGTGCATGGACAGACGATGTAGAATACTTACAAGGTGATGTTGCACGTTATGGTGACAACTCATATGTTTGTGTATTAGGTCACTTCTCAGAAGGCGATGACTTTTCAACTATCCAAACACAACCAGGCGGAGGTGGAGCACAAAATTCACGTCCAGATTTAGATACAGCAGGTACTTACTGGCAAGTAATTGCTATTGGTAACGAAGCAAGTGTACTTACTACTAAAGGTGATTTAGTTTATTATGCTGCTGGTGGACCAGCAAGATTACCGATTGGTGCAGAAGGTCAGTTCTTACAAGTAGGCGAAAATCAAGCACCAGAATGGGCATATTCAGGCGTAGCAGATGACATTTATTATGTTGCTACACATGGTAAAGACGAGCCTAGTCCTATAGCAGGTAGAACAATTGACAGACCTTGGAAGTCTATTAGATATGCAGCAGAACAAGTTGAAAACGGAGCAAAAAATCCAAACGCAAAACGTTTGTTAGATCTTAATAGGTATTTTATACAACGTGAAATTGTTGAGTGGACTGATGCACAAATCACAAGTAATATAGCACCATTTGCAACAGGCTTTGATTACGATAGTGCAAAGTGTGAAAGAGACATGGGTTATATTGTTGATGCACTTATACACGATATTACACACGGTGGTAATGTTAAGTCAAGAGAAGCAGCATTATCATATGTAAATGATACAGTTGGCTCACCATACCTAACACAAAAAGCAGAAACTAAAGCAAGTATTGAATACGGACTAACTGTTATTCAAGCAGTTTTAAATCAAACAGCACCGGCAGTAAACTATCAAGTTAACAACGGTGATAATTCTACAGCAGTTGTTTCACAAATATTTGATGCAAACCTTACAGCAGAATCTGTATATAGTGATATTACAGGACTTGTAAAAATTATTACAGATGCTATTACAGCGGGTGTTGCAACAGGCATTCCAGATAGACTTATTAATACTACACTTATTAAAGTTGCAACAGGCAAATATTACGAAGTATTACCAATACAAGTTCCAGCAGAATGTTGTGTTATAGGTGACGAACTACGTGCAACAAACGTACAACCTAGAAAGTCAAATAATTCTACACTTACTGATGCAGGTGATTACTTGTACAGTAACACAGCAATTGAAAGAGTAGAAGCAATTATCGGTGACATTGTTGAAGGTGTTTCTGTAACAGCAACTACAGGAAATTCACAAGCTCAAAGTGCTGTGTATCCATTGGCTAACAATGAAACAGGATATGTAAGAAGTGCTGTTGAACAATTAGCAAGACTATACAGACGTAGAACTGATTGGGCGTTAGGTCGTAAAGAAGAAGCTATTGCAACATTTACATTAGCAGACGAAATGACAGATCCAAATGCAGGATATGCTAGAAACCTACTAATTGCAAACAGGGATTTCTTAAAAGCAGAACTAATTGGATACATTACAGAAAACTATCCAGATTTAAAATATAGTAAAACAGCATGTAAAAAAGATGTTGGATACTTAATTGATGCTGTGTCATATGATTTAACATACGGTGGTAACTGGCAAACAGTTAATGCTGGTGAAGCATATCATGTAGGCGCAACTTCAAACTTACCAGCGGCACAAAAAGCGGCAACACTAGCAGCTTACGGATACCTAAAAGGTATTATGCAAACTGTAGGTAGAAACATTACTGTTACTCCTGGTACCCAATCTACTGTAACACAAGTAGTAGGAACACCGGGCGATGCGGCAAGTGCAACAACAGTAGGTGATCTACTAGACGACTTTATTAATATTGTTGACAACGGTACTGGTAGCGAAACTATAGTATATCCAAGCATTACTGGTGCAGCAGCAGGCTTACAAACTGACCATTCACTATTAGGATCAGCGGCTGCTACAATTAAAACAAATACAACAAACTGGATTACAGCAAACTTTCCTAACTTAACATATGATAGTGCAAAGTGTGAAAGAGATGTTGGTTACTTACTAGACGCGGCAAGATACGATTGGTGTTTAGGTACAACATTTGCATCAACTGTAGCGGCAATAAGTTACTTGAGAAAACCAAGTGCCAAAGTTACAGGTGATCAAAAAGAAGCAACACTTGCAAGTTATGAATTTGCTAGAAACGCAGCAAGAGCTGAAGTTTCTGAAGCGGCAAGTTTAGCACAAATCAACAACACATTTGTTACAACAAATGATATTATATTAGGCGGAAGTAACGAAGGTACTAATAGAGCAACTGATCAGCAAGACGTTTATGCAGGTATACAGCAACTTGAGCTTAACAAAGATTTTATTGCAAAAGAAGCTACAGCATATGTAAATGATTACTATTCAGATACAGTTACAGCAACAACAGCATCAAGCGGTGCGTTAACTGTAACAAGCACAGGCTGGTTGAGACAAAACAGACCAATTAAATTTACTGGCGTTGGTACTGAAGTTGGCGGCCTAACTTTAGATACTACTTACTATGTAAAAAACATTTTAAGTTCAACAACATTTACTATTAGTGCAACTATTGGTGGTGCAGATATTACTGTAACTGATGATACAGGCGCAATGAGTGTTGAAAAAGATTACGACTATAATGTAACATTGTGTGAAAGAGATATCAAATCTATTATTGACGCAATGAAGTGGGACCTTAAGTTTGCACCAAATTACAGACGAACATATACAGGCGGTATTGAATTAACTGTTCCAGCAACATACAAAACAAGATACGCTTCAAGATTCTATGTAAACAGCGTATTAGGATCACAAGAAGAAGACTTCTACTACCTACGTAATGGTACTGGACTAAGACTACAAACACTTGAAGGTCTTAACGGTGACATGACAGCAGAGACATCAGCAGGTACAAGTAGAATGACAGCAGGTGCGTATGCATCACTTGATCCAGGCTGGGGCCCAGATGATAACAGAGTATGGATTACAGCACGTTCACCATATGTACAAAACTGTACAACATTTGGTAATGCAGCAACTGGTCAAAGAATTGACGGTGCATTGCATAACGGCGGTAATGACTCAATTGTTAGTAACGACTTTACACAGGTTATAAGTGACGGTATTGGCGCACACATTCTTAACAATGGTAGAGCAGAGCTTGTGTCAGTGTTTACATATTACTCACACATTGGTTACCTTGCAGAAACAGGTGGACGTATACGTGCAACTAACGGTAACAACTCATATGGTGATTTTGGTTCAGTTGCTGAAGGCGTTGATCCAGATGAAGTACCAACAACAGGTGTAGTAGACAACAAGACACAATATAATGCTACAATAGCATCAGCTGTTACTGACCAAGATAAAATACTTGCAGCAGAATTTACACACGCTGGTAACGATTATACTGAAGTTAACTTTAATACATTTGGCCCAGGTAGTGGCGAAGTTGTAATTGGTGACGAATTTAGAGACGAAGCACTAATACAAGCTCGTGTTATTGATGACCAAGTAGATGGCGATGCTGGCGGTAGTGGATACCTAACAGCAAGTAACACAGCACAGGCTGGTGATGCAACAAGCATTACACTATCTGCTACAGATGGTAACTTAAACAGTTCATACCCAGGTATGAAAGTATTGATTGTAGGTGGTGCAGGTGCAGGACTTTATGCATTGATTAACACATATGATGCAGGTACAAAAGTAGCAACAGTTATTAAAGAATCAGATGGTACAGCAGGCTGGGATCACTTTGTTCCTGGTACAACATTTGTTGCACCAAACGCTTCTTCAACTTATGAAATTGAGCCAGCGGTATCATTTACAGCACCTACAAGAAGTAGTCAAAATGTTGTAATTACTTCAAATGTTTATGAAGACTTTGGATTTTTTGAAACTTCTGAGCAGGTTAACAACCAAGCACCTACAAGTTACGCAGGTACAGGTTCAAATGTTACATTTAACATTGACAGAGTTGGAGCAAAATATTATGTTGCACTAAACAGTGCAGGTAGTGGATATACAAGATTAGAAACTGTTACAGTAGCAGGTACATCACTAGGTGGTACAAGTCCTGAAAATGATCTAGTTATTACACTAACAAGTATTGGTACTAGCGGTGAAGTTATTGACTTTGACTTTACTGGTATTGGAGCCAAAGGTAAATTTGTTGCACTTAGTGACGATACTTCAGCGGCTACAAGTGGAGACGTTGCAACTTGGAGCAATGTAACACTTCCACAACAATGTGATAGATTTACATCAGGCTTACTAAATGACGGAAGCTCACAGTTCAAATCAAGCGCATTTGTTGCTGTTGCAACAGGATCTAGTAATGCTGTACTAAGTCAAGACTTATCAACATTTAGTACTTCAGCTTTACCAGGTGGATTAGATACATCAACAGGAGTTGACGTACAGTATGGTTACATAGGCGCAGGTACAAATAGATTTGTTGTAATTGGACAAAATGATACTGACATTGCTTACTCAGATAACGCAGGATCAAGTTGGACTATTACAAGTAGTGCATTGCCTAACACAGGATTTACAAGTATTACTAGAGGAATGGGCTTATACGTTGCTGTACGCACAGGATCAAACCAAGCGGCTTGGTCAGCAGACGGCATTACTTGGAGTTCAGCAACTTTACCAGCAAGTTCAAACTGGAGCAAAGTTGTTTGGGGTAATGGTAGATTCATTGCAATAGCAGACAACAGTGTTAACGCAGCTTACAGTTTAGATGGTATTAACTGGACAGCAACTACAATTGGTACAGAAAGTGCGGCATTACCAACAGACATTTGTTACGGACAAGGTATGTTTATGGTAACAAGTGCAGATACAAATAGTGTTGCATACAGTGAGTATGGCTTACTTTGGGATAACATTACTGTTACAGCAAACGTAAGCGGCTACAAACTAGCGGCATTTGGTAACATAAACCAAGAGCCTGCCTGGTTAGCAATAGCAGACGGAACAACAACTCAAGTAGCATCAAACAAAATTGGTGCGCGAGCAAGAGGACGAGTAAACATTGCCAACGAGAAAATATTTGAAGTAAAACTAGCAGAACCAGGAAGTGGTTACGGTGGCACACCGCCAACTATTACTATTACTGATCCAAACAACATCGACGATGTTGTATTCCAAAATAGACTTGGTGACGGAGCATTAGGTAATCCTAGTTTTGCAGATAGAGGTACAGGCTTTAGTGCTGCAAGCATGGAAGTTGATGCACAAACATCAAATGGTAATGCAGACTTCTTACAAAACGGATCATTTGTTGCTGTAAAACGCTTAACAGAAAGACCAGTTCCAGGATCAAACATTACATTTGATAGCTTACCTGGACAGTTCTTTAAGTTGGTTACTGTTGTTAGTTTCTTAGGAACTAACCCAGGTTCACATACAGCATTCTTACAATTAAGTCCGTCAATGACAATTGGAGACGCACCTACAGATGGTGACGGAGTAACTTCAAGAATTAGATACTCTCAAGTACGTCTAACAGGACACGATTTCCTAGACATTGGTACAGGTAGTTTCGCAGAAACAAATTATCCTGGACTACCAACACAAGATCCAGATCAAACTAAAGAAACATTTGATGTTGACGGAGGACGAGTGTTCTTTACATCAACTGACCAAGATGGTAACTTTAGAGTTGGTGACTTGTTCCAAATTGAACAGGCAACTGGTGTTGCAAACTTGAATGCTGAAGCGTTCAATATTGCAGGTCTACAAGAACTTACACTAGGTGAAGTTACACTAGGTGGTAACTCGGCTGCGGTAAGTGAATTTAGTACTGACCCATTCTTTACAGCCAACAGCGACAGTGTTGTGCCAACTCAACGTGCGATTAAAGCGTACATTGAAGCACAAATTGGTGGCGGTGGTGCCGCGTTGAACGTAAACAGTGTTACAGCTGGTGACATTTTTATTAGTTCAAACATTATAACAACGGCAAGTGGAGAGTTGATAAATATTACAGCAAACATGAACTTTACTGGTCCTGTAACAGGATATCCTTTAGCATACCAGTACTTTTTAAGATAATGGAGAAAAATTAAAATGGCAAACGGAAGATTAGGCGTAGCAGATTTATTAGCAGCTACAAATACAACAGTATACGAAGTGCCTGCAGATCATTTCGCTGTTGTTACACTTAGCGTATGTAATAGGGACGCAGGTAACAGAACGATTAGAGTTGCAATGGCTAGTGCTGATACACCAACTGGTGGAGAGTGGATCGAATATGATACTGAATTAGTAGGTAACGGTACACTAGAAAGATCAGGACTTGTATTGGACGCAGGAAAGAAAGTTGTTGTATACAGCAACAGTTTAAACGTTTCAGCTGTAGTTTACGGTTTAGAAACATCAACAGTATAAGGAAGATATAATGCGTAAGATAGGAATAGGAACAGCAGGTGATCCGGTACTAGGTAAATCATTAGTACTTGATAATACTGTAACAACTTTGGACGCTGATGCTGACTTGATACTAAATCCTAACGGCGCAGGCGAAACCAAAGTGGTTGGACACTTACAAGTAAACAGTGGTTCAACATTAAAACTTGGCGATGATGACAATAGTAATTGGGTAGCACTTAAAAGCCCTGCTAGTGTTTCAAGTAACTTAACATTTAGTTTGCCAAACGGTTACGGAAGCAACACACAGGTATTAACATCTGACGGTGCAGGCGCATTAAGTTGGTCAACACCCGGTATTAGTGTTACTAATGACACAGGTACAGCAAATAATAACAACTACTTATTGTTTACAACATCTGACAGTGGTACAATTACAGGAGTAAATGTAAGTAATAACAAACTTGCATATCAGCCGAGTACAGGTAATTTGTTTGTAAGTACACTTACAGGCGGCGAAGGCAACGGCAACAGTTTGTTGTTATACAGTACAAGTGCAGGTTCAAAAGGACAAGTTTATGTTCCTGAAAATACAGCAAGCTCAAGTACTACAACAGGTGCATTTAGAGTTGCAGGCGGTGTAGGAATTGCAGGCGCATGTTACATTGGCGGAGCACTACAAGCATCATCAATTACAGAAACATCAAGTATTGCACTTAAAGAAAACGTACAACCAATTGAAAATGCATTAGATAAAATTGTACAATTGGCTGGAGTTATATATGATAGAAAAGATGGTTCAACAACAAATGAACCTGGGTTGATTGCAGAAGATGTTAAAAAAGTTATTCCAGAACTTGTTACAGAAAACGCAGAAAGCGTTTACTATACAAAAATTGGAGCATACTTGATTGAAGCAATTAAATCATTGAAAGAAGATCTTGATACAGTAAAGCAGAAACTGGGGTAATACATGGCCGAACTAAAGAACACAGTTATAAGTGATGTTGGGGCAATTACGTTACCTAAGGGTACAACAGCACAACGTCCAACATTTCCACCAGAAGGATCAATTCGATACAATACAGACTTAGGTTATGTTGAATGTTATTATCATGGTTTTTGGTTTGATTTAGCTACTGGTAGAGGATTACCTAAAGGCGGTAGAAATAGATATATAGAATTAGATGCAAGCATAGCTGCAAGTTCAGATGGAACAACAGCATCTCGTTGGAAAAGCATGGGCGTTGTAGCAAATAGAGATTTTGATTTTTTTGGCTCACCAACATACACGAATGACGGATACAAAAGTTATTGGAGATTTGATACATCAGACCATGCAGCATGCGAAAATACTTGTAACGAGTTAGATTATAATAGTGTAGAAGTTGTGTTTAGAAGATACACTAACAGTGGAAATATTCTTTTTAACAAAGAAAGTTGCTGGGAAGTTCAAACATCTGGTAATGATTTTCAATGGGCATGGCAAACAACTGACAGAAGTTGGTATTGGTCTTCAACTGGCGCTATTAATAATAGTGACTTTTATCACAGTGTGGTAACATATGACGGTAATAGAGTTAGAGCATATGTTAACGGTCGTTTACGTCAAACAGATAATAATTACAATAACGGTGTGTTGCAAAATCAACCTAACAATTATCCAAAAATAAATGGACGCGATAACCCAAGAACTACGGCTACTTCACTAGGAAATCATGATGTTGCATACTTTGCGGTGTATGACAGACCATTAGACGATATGGAAGTTTATCATAATTTTCAAGCACATGCTGAAAGATTTGATCTCCCGTATAATGGGTATAATTAGGAAAAATAATAAATGGCTATACTTAAAAACACAGTAATTAATGACACAGGATATCTAAGTTTGCCTGTTGGTTCAGAAGGCCAAAGGCTAGCAACTGTAGCAGGAACGCTTGTTTATTTTACTAGTGTAGGCAACACAAGTTGGACTGTTCCAGCTAACGTATACGATGTAGAAGTACTTGTTGTTGGCGGAGGCGGCGGAGGCGGCTCAGACATGGGCGGCGGAGGCGGTGCCGGAGGCGTAGTTTATGATGGTACATATCCAACAGAGCCAGGCCAAAGCATTCCAATTACAATTGGCGGTGGAGGAGTTGGTGCTTCAGCAGGCGTAGGTCAAGCTAAAGGCAGTAACGGAGGCAATACAGTATTTGGAACTATCACAGCATATGGTGGTGGCGGTGGTGCAAGTGCTCACGATAGATCAACTTCACCAGCAGGAGACGGAGCATCAGGCGGCGGAGCTGCAGGTGGTGCTGTTCCTCCAAGCGGTGGTGCAAACGGAACAATTAACGATAATGGACTAATTGGTAATGGCGGCTACGGTGGTGGTGCTAGAGGTAGATCAATATATCCAGAACAAGGGCATGACGGCTCATGGGGATCAGGTTATTGGTATCCTGGTGGCGGCGGCGGAGCCGGCGAACCTGGTAAATCATATCCAAGACCACATGGCGGCAAAGGTGCAGAAATTAAAATGACCGGAGAAACTATTTTCTTTGGTGGCGGCGGTGGTGGCTCAGGCTACTCAAACATCGGAGGCGACGGCGGCCTAGGCGGCGGCGGTGGCGGTGCTGTTGGTAGCACATATGGCGGCGTAGGTTATAATAACGGCGCTGACGGCGGAGGAGGCGGCACTAGTACATGGGCTAACACTCCAGGCGGTAATGCAGGCGCAAACACCGGAGGCGGTGGAGGCGGTGGTGCTCACTACAACTCCAATAACTTTGGCGGTAATGGTGGATCTGGTATTGTAATTATTAAGTATAACACTACTTCAGCAACTGAAGAAACACTTCAGGGTGCTTTAAGAATTAACACAGAGAGCGGAGAACCAGAATTTTACAGTTCTGATGCTACATGGCAAAGTTTAGCAATACCGTTTAAAGAAAGAACACATATTACAACTAACTATATGTTAGGTGGATATAAAAGTTCAAGTGCGTGGAACAACGTTAACAGATGTGCTATATCAACAGATACAACAGTTAATTTAGGTGACAATTCATTAGAACGTTCATTTAACTATCAATCAGGCGCATGTAGTAAAAACGTAGCATGGGTATTTGGTGCAGGTAACGGACACGCTGTACAATCAAATTATGTTATTGGATTTAACATGCGTACTGACCAACAGTATACTGGTACATTTGATAGAAACCTAAGTGGCAATAAATTACAAGACGGTACTGTATGGAACGAACACTATATGGCATGGACATCAGGTAGTTCAGAGCTTGATAGATACAACATGCTTACTGAAACACAATCAACTGTAGGTATTGGTGCACCAGGTGGATCAACATCGCAAGCATGGGGTATGAGTTGGGAAAATGAGGGAATGTTTACTAGAAATAATGATGGTACAACATTCCAGTTTAGTACAGAAACATATGGTACATGGAGTGGAACATATCCAAGTAACCATCACCAACAAAAGTCTATGAATAGTAAATTAAACTATTGTTGGGCAGGTAACGAAGGCGGTTATGCAAGTGGTGCAAACTTCCGTAGAACAAACTGGATCACAAGATCAACAGCAAACACTTACACTAAACCAGTAAACGGTGGAGAAGAAAACTTTACAATGGGTCAAGACCATGCTTATCAGCTAGGTTGCTTTAATGGTGCTCAAAATAATTTAAGTTTCCGTTGGAACTATTATACTGAGTCAGGTTTCCAAGGCGGAACATCTATGGAGCCAAAAGGTAAAGCAGGATCAAGTTCAGGACTAGGAGCATGGAGAGATAACTAATGGCTAATTTAAAAAATACAAATATTAATGATACTGGTCACTTAACATTACCTGGTGCAGGCGATGGTGTACACGAAGCTGGAGATATAAGATACAATGGTAGTTTTGGTAGAGTAGAAGTTTATCATGATAAAGATGGCGGTCAGTGGACCAATATGGCTATACCCTTCCTTACTAGACAAATTTTAACAGTAGGTTATATACACGGCGGCTATGCATCAAGTGTTGTTTGGGACGAAACTAACAAGTCATTCTTTGCTACAGATACTACAGTTGACTTACCAGGAAAACAAGAAAAAGGTCACAACTATAAAGATAGTATGCACAACAGAGATTTGTGTTGGACTGTAGGAGGAGCCGCTAACGCTCACTGTGCAAGTTCAAATGGTATTACTTGCTACAACCACAGAACAGAAAATAATATAACAAGTGGATATACTAGAACACACACTTGGAGTACGAACAACATTGGTATTATCCAGCAAGGATTAGAAACAGCATGGATTACAGGTGGCGGTAGTAGTCAAATTAGACGTTTTAATATGATTACTCAAACACTTGGCGCACAATACGGAAACTCAAATACATCAGGCGGTATTTGGGGACTACAACACGAAAACTATGGTATTTGGTGTACTAATAACCAGGGGTTTAAATGGGCAACTGAAACACCATACGGACGTAGTGCTACATCACCACAAGGTGACAAACACCAACACTGTTTAATGTTCAAACATGCTAATATGGTAGGCGGGCGTGAAGGTAATCCAAGTTCAAACTGGAGAGAAACAAACTTTTATAGCGATACTACACAGGACGTTATTGGATCAAAAGGTTATTACGGTGGTGAAGAAAACATGCTTGCAGGGCAAGATTGGGGCTATGCTGTTGGCTGGTATCAAGGTTCACACGTTGTAAGTAGTGCTAAATTTACATACACTACTAGACAGAGTATTACAGGCGGCGCAAGCCTTAATGCTAAAGGAGTTAATGGACAAAGTTCAGCAACGATGTCTTGGAGGGATTAACTTGGTAAATATTCATATATTATTATCAAGGAGTTTAATATGACAAATGATGTACAAAATATCGATCGTAGAAAGCAGTACATGTCTGATCACAGATATGAAAGTTCTGTTAACACAGATACTTCAATGCTTAACGAACGTGAAAAGGGTGCGATTAGTTATGCAATTAACAAAGAATGGACTAACCCTAAGTATAAATTAAGATGGTTTGTAGGTCAGGCTCAAATTACACCATACAGTAAATTAAGGCAGTACCTATTAGAAATCAAATCTAAAGAAGAATCAATTGAAAATATTGAATACGAAATTGCAAAGTATGATGTAGAAGTTAGACGTTTTAAGCGTATGGCCGAAGAAGCACACGATGAGTTAGATAGAGAACTTGCAAGTGTTGAAGCATGGAATGCAGAGCGTAATCATATTATGTCAAAGCGTAGATTGCAAGATTGGTATTTAGAAAGACAACACTTATTAGATCTTTTAGAAGAGTTTTTAACGAGTGAAGAAGCAGAATTACCAGATGGGAGTGGACGTACATATATGGACATTCTCAATACTGACGAAGAAGATATTTACGAAGCACAATATTGGACAAATAGGCTTGCTAAACAAGCAGCAACTGATATGATTTTCTATGGACGTATTGGTACAGGTAATATGGATGCTATTTTAAGTGTAGG
>Ga0213866_10002681_pt1 | contig 12380 bp, 10 predicted proteins | sample PICome_11_FD_160079 | JGI IMG/M metagenome (GOLD analysis project Ga0213866, IMG submission 160079) | Coastal seawater microbial communities near Pivers Island, North Carolina, United States - PICO284 | ecosystem: Environmental > Aquatic > Marine > Coastal | place: USA: North Carolina... | reverse complement strand
GAGTAAGACGCCGCTCATACTGGCCGTCAGCGCCGCGGCGCAGGCTCATTAGCAGGAACTGAATCACCATCTGCTCCCCAAGAAATTCGGCCATCAGCGTCGCAGCTTCATTGCGGGACCGACAACCGGCCACGGCGACGGCTGCAAGCGCTGCAAATACAGCTTCGTGAGATGACGGATACCTGACCGGCGCAATATCGGCCACCACCAACTGCCGCACCCGCGCGGTCACGGTCAGCGCAAGCTGCATCGCCACTTTGCCGCCGAGGGAGTGCCCAACCAGCGCGACATCATCCAGATGGCGACTGTCCATCCAGGCAGCGACGGCGTCAGCGTAGGCAGGAATCGATGCTTCATCGAGCCATTGGGAACGGCCGTGGTCCGGCAGATCTACGCTGTGCACGCGATACTCGCCCTGCAGGCTTCTAGCCAGGGCGCCCAAGTTGCTGCCCATTCCGAACAGGCCGTGCAGCAACACAACATCCGGACCTTCGCCCACAACACTATCGTGCAGTTCTATCGGCATCCGCCCTTACTCCCGCCAGAGATTTTGTTACCATGCCCAGCGTTTCCACTATCGGATGTTCGCATGCGCCACGTCGCCTCTTCCACCCGCCTTACACTGATTACCATTGCAGCAATGCTAATGACCGCTTGCGCTTCAGGCCCGACCTACAATCCCACGGTGTTCCCCTTTGAAATGGAAGAACAGCGGATTGCGGACAATCCCATCAAGACCGTGGTGATTCCGCACATCAACCTTGGCACCCCGTCGCGCAACTACTTGCAGCGAGAAGAACCCAGGATTGATGGCTACGTGAGCACCTACCTGAAAAACAATGGGTACAAGGTACTGCCACAGCGGGAATTCAAGCAACACTGGAACAATGCGGTGCTGGCCTATGGCGACCCGATCGACCCCACCACGGGCAAGGTCAATATGAAAACCTTTTCCCAGATCATGGTGAGCGTTCGCGACCGAATGACTGAGGAAACCGATCTGGACGCCTTCATATTCACCGACCTGGTGGAGCTTGAAATTGCATTCAGCGCAGGCTTGAAGCATATCGCGAGATGGGATGGCGTGCAGCGCAAACCCTCGCTGCAGGGTCCCGGCAATGGGGTCAGCACAGACTTTGACTGGAACATGCAGGCTGCTGTGGCTTCTATCCAGATCAGCGTCTACGACATGGAGCTACAGCGGGTCTTCGTCAGCCGCGGCGGAATGGACGCCACCGAAGCGATTGACACTCGTTCGTCGTCAGGCCGCTATGTCCGGCGCCGGAATATTCTGGAGAACGAGGACAACGTGAAAGAAGGTATTGCGCTCGCGCTGCACCCCCTCATCGAAATGGAAGACTGGCCTGGCAATCCCTGATGCGGTCAGGCCGTGTCCGGGCGGGTCAACAGGACCTGTCCGCGGGAGGCCAGCGCTTTCCTCTCCTGAATTTCTTCCGGGTCCAGCACGGCGAGCACCATCACCGGTAGCAGTGATAGCACCCCTCCTATCATAAACATCTGCTGGTGACTCAGGTCATAGCCCCATGCCGGTAACCAGCTGTTCAGTTCTACGCCCACCACATAGCTGATGTTCCCCAGAGTCATATAGATGGTGAACTGGGTAGCCGCCGCGGCCGTCCAGCTGATCTTCATGAACAAGGCAAACACGCTGACGTAGGCAAAGCAGACCGAACCGCGAAAGACGGGAACGAGCCATGCAGCGCCCGCGGAATCGCGCGAGAACCCTTCCATGGACCAGGCAAAGACCAGCAGGGTGGCAGACATCAATACAAACGCGCTGGCAGATACCCAGCGGCTGCAAAAACGGCTAGCCAGGTAGCCGCCACCCAACGCGCCCGCCATCTCGGCAGCAATGCCCGTGGTCGCACGCTGGCCTGCATACTCCTCTACTGACCATCCCAGCACCTGCACGAAATACTCGGTAGCAAGCGGGTCAAACAGACCCTCACCGGCGAATGCCAGCAGCGCTACCAGACCGCAGCCCAGGGTAAGCCGGGCGCTGAAGGCCTGCTTCAGGCAGGTGACAGTGCGAACAAATCCGCTATGGCCGTCCGCGTGTAAATCCAGCTCGGCGTGGGCATGCCAGGGCACATACTTATCGCCGCGCCGCTCCAGCACCATCACCACCAGGATCAGTACCGCGAGTATGATCAGTGCCTGCAGAAGAATCGCCTGGTCCATGCCGCCCCGATTGGCGACGATAGCCAGACCACCCCCACCAAACGAGATACCCATGGTTTTCGAGGCCCACATCCAACCCATGAGCTTACCTCGCTCCCGGTCCTTGAGCAGATCGATGGCGAGCGCATCGGTGGCGACATCCTGCAACGCCGCAAAACAGTTGTGAACAAACAGTACCCAGGCGAGAAACATAATGGTGGATTTCTGCTCCACACCACCGGCAAACCAGACCAACAACAGCGTTGATGCCATGCCGAACTGGGCAAGCGCGATCCACGGTCGGCGTATGCCCAGTTCTGGCAACCGAAACGAGTCAATCAGGGGAGCGAAAATCAGCTTGAAGGTCCACGGCAGCACGGCCATGGAGGCAATAATTGCAGTGTCAGCGGCGCTGTGGCCGGCACTGCTGAGAATGGCCAGCAAGGCCACAACCGCGAAACCCCAGGGAAACCCCTGGCAAAAATAAAGCAGGCAAAAAAAGCCTGCACGCAGGCCTGGGTTTTCCGCCAGGATCATCCTGTTCCTCATGGCGCGACGTTCCTCGGTCACAGTCGTTGGACGTCAACAGGCGATAAAGCGCGTCCGTTGCACTTGAGAGGCAGTGTACGTGATCGCCGCGGGGAAACCAGCGCGTATTGCCAGGATCAGGGCCGGGTAGGCACGCCCGTCAGGCAATGACCTCCAGGCCCCGTTCGATGCACCACATCGCCGACAGCGCGCCCAGAACGTAGATAGGCACGGGCATCAGTCGCTCCTGCCAGGGTGCCAGGGGTTTTCTTACCAGCATCCATACTGCAATCACCGCAAAAATGAACAGGATCTGGCCCACTTCGATGCCGATGTTGAAAAACAGCAGCGCCAAAGGAACGTTGTCTTGCGGAAGGCCCGTCTCGGCGAGTGCCCCGGCGAATCCCATCCCGTGCAGCAGGCCAAAACCACCTGCCAACCACCAGGGATTGCGCCACAACGCATCGTGTCTCTCGCGACGCGTCAACTCGACCGCCAGGATAAAGATGCTCAGGGCGATCGTGAATTCAACCAGTGCCACCGGATAATCAAAGAATCCCAGCGTCACCAGCGACAGCGTAATGCTGTGCCCAACGGTAAAGGCCGTAATCGTCCAGATCAGGCGCGCGCCACCGCCCACCAGTAACAGCAACCCGAACACAAACAGCAGGTGGTCGATGCCGCCCCAGATATGCTCCATACCCAGAAATGAATAATCGCTCATTACCTCACCGGCACCGGGTTCTTCCGGCACCACAAAGGACGCCTGCTCGGTGTTGAGAACCTCCTGGTAATTGCGTCCATCCAGTAACGAGACCATCATCATGGCAGAGGCCTGGTTTGCTGCCAGACCTGAGATACCCAGTTCCTGGCCTACCAAACCCGCGGGGCCAAATTCGCAACGCAGGCGCCAGCTGAATACGCGCCCGGTGCCCTCCACCTGTGGCGGGTTGGCGCTGGCCACTTCGCAAGCCTCGGGCCACTGTGGCCGAAGAGGAATACTCGAGGTAGCCTGCACCGGCGTTTTCCAAACCAGGTTGAATTCCCCGGAACCGATTTCATTCACTTTCAGCAGCGAAGGCGCAAACCGGTGCGCCTGTGCGGGAATCGACATCGCCAGGCAGGCGATCGATAGCAGTAGATATCGCATCATCATTCGCTGATCACCTCGTAATTCTTACGCAGCTCATCAACAGAGTTTTGCAGCGCCTCACGGCGGGCCAGCGACTCGAGATCCCTGACCAACTGAACCCTGACCTCCTCCAGCGTGGCATCGCGGGCTGGCTCTATCGCTTCTACCCAAACATAATGCTGGCCATAGGTAGATTGAACGGGCCCCGCCCAGGCCATGGCCGTCGGCCCTGCAGCCTCGAAATTCTTCACAAACGCAGCACCGAAGTGCCTGGCGAGCTGTTCTGGTGACTGCCGCTGGAATCGATACCCGGGCAAAAACGGGGATCCCAGCTTTCGGGCCTGCTCCACGCTCAACCCTCCGTCATTGATCTGTGCGATGACCCCGGCGACCTCGTCTTCGCGATCGCGGCTGAAGTAAAGATGCTCAATACTGTATCGCTCAGGACGCCGCATTTCGTCGCGTCGTTCTTCAAAAGCGGCTTCGATGACGGCTTGGGTGGGCGCCTTCGGGGGATTGGCAGCCAGCAATAACTGCTCCATCACCTGCACCATGCGGCGCTTGATCACTTCGTCTCCCAGATGCAGACGCATATCCAGTGCCTGCTGGTAGCGCTCCTCTTCCGTCATCTCTTCGCCCAACTTCAGGAACGCCATGTTCCTCAGCAGGCGCTGGTAGACCACCGTGTCGTAGAGGTGCAGGTCGTAAGACAGCGCTTCCTGGAACAGCATGTCGCGGTCGAGTTCCGCCTGCACCATTGTGGCCACCTGTTGCTCATTCGGCGGACGGCCAGTGGTCGCAAACCACTGCTGTTGCAAACCTTCGATACGGGCATCGGATAAGGGCCCAACCACGGGTAGGGGATCGGGGAAAAGCGCCGCCTGCGCACGAAACAATACGAACCCGAGCACGACAAAGTGCAACCAGGGCTGTTTGAGCCAATTCAGCATCTAGGGAAACTTCCTGACAATAGAGGGGGACGGTTAGTTTTCGAAATTAGCCGATTTTTTCCGGGCCTGCGACGTCAGGCCCTCCATCAAGTCCTGCCGACTCAACATGGCCGCGTTCCAGGTCGCGATGTAGTTGAGGCCATCCTCAACCGAGTGATCCCGTGTATACAAGATCATTTCCTTGGTCCCACGCACGGAGATCGGTGACTTGCTGGCAATCTCTTTCGCTATCGCCTGCACGCCCTCCAGCAGTGACTGCCTGTCGGGGAAGACGCGATTGATAAAACCCGTCTCCCGAGCTTCGCTGGCGCCCATGTTTCTACCCGTGTACGCCAGTTCACGAACGATGCCGTCCGGGATGATCTTAGGCAGGCGTTGCAGGGTACCAACGTCGGCTGTCATGCCGATATCAATCTCCCGGATGGAGAAGTATGCATCTTCGCTGGCGTAACGCATATCGCAGCAGCAGGTCATATCGACTCCGCCACCGATACAGGTGTTGTGAATGGCTGCCAGCACCGGTTTCCGACACTTTTCGATGGCGCTCAAATTGGCCTGTAGTCGCATCGCGTGCAAGCGAAACGCCTCGGCGCGGCGAGCGGGGTCTTTGGATCCGGCCGCCTGTTCTGAGAACATATCGAGATCGATCCCGGCACAAAAATGCTTCCCGTTACCGGCCAAGACCACCGCGCGCACATCGGACTGGGCGTCTGCCCATTCGAAGCAGGCCTGTATTTCTTCCCACATTGGCGCATTCATCGAATTGGCTTTCTCGGGACGATTCAGTGCCACTGTCAGCACATGTTCTTTAATGCCCAGCTCAAGTGTCTGATATTCCGGCAGAGTCATTACAAATCCTTCCAATTATTTTCTGGCAACCCTCACCAGTCGCTGGCGAAGTGACGAGGCTCGCGCTGCGGCAGCGGTTTGGGATCGCCATCGCGAGTGCCAATGTACAGGAAGCCGATGATTTCTTCATTGTCCTTAGCGCCCAGATCGCGATGAACATTCTGATCAAACGCCGCACCACCGGTTCGCCATATTCCGGCGTAGCCCAGCGCCTCACAGGCCAACAACATGGCGTGCGCTGCACACCCTGCCGAGAGTCGCTGCTCGACCGGGGGCACTTTCGGGTGGGGCTTTATATGAGCTATCACCACAACCAGGACCGGCGCTCTCAGCGGAGCAGCCCGGGCCTTATCAAGGGCCGCTTCATCGGCGTCCGGATCACGCTGCCTGAGGGCATCCGCAAGCACCTCACCAAAGGCCTCCCGGCGATCTTCGCGGATAATGACGAAGCGCCACGGCGTCAGCCAGGCGTGATCGGGGGCTCGCAGGCCAGCTCGAAGAATGGTGTCGAACTCATCAGCGGCTGGCGCGGGCCCGGTGATACGCGGGGCAGAATTGCGGCTTAGAAGCAGGTCAAGAGTGTCTGACATGGTTACGGCTGTCGCTGCGAAGACGGCGGGAGATGATAGCAAATCACAGCGCCAAAGGGTGCAGTACGTCTGTACCGCCCCACCCTTCCGGCGGGGCACCCACAAAGATGTTCATGAAGCCCTGGTCGCCCTCGCAAGCGTCGACATTATCGCACCACTGAGCCAGGGCTTTCTCATCGCTTCGCACCAGTCGCCCATCAATATGGTCGATAATCCAAAAGGGCAATTGTAGAGTGGCCAGCAGTTCTACCAGTGCTCGGCCGCTGGCGCCCGCCTCTCGCAGGGAGAACGGTGTCAGCTCGATCAGTAAACGCGGCGGACGCTGCTGCTCGGAAAGAAATGCAGCAAGGCCGGATAGCACCAGAAACTCGCTGCCCTGGGTATCGATTTTGAGCAGATCGATCGCCGGGATTCGCGGTTGGAAGTAATCGGCACCGCGCAAAACCCGTATGGGTCTGGAATCACGACGCTCGTGCGTTGCAAACACCTGGTGATCTCCGAAATTGGTATCGCTGAGATAAAGATGCGCGTTGCCGTTTTCCGCTCCCAAAGCGGCTTCCTCGACGGTCACGCAATCATTCAAGCCATTGCGATCCAGGGTCTTACGCAGTAACGCACAATTGGCGGGGTCGGGTTCGAAAGCGAACACATGGCCACCTTCACCCGCCCTGGAAGCAGCCAGTATGGTGAAATAGCCAAGGTTGGCGCCCACGTCGGCAAACACTGCACCCGGCTCCAGGCAATCCCAGACCAGTCTGGTCTCGAACGGCTCCCACAGCCTGTCGCGCGCGATCGCGGCCGATACCACCTGGTCACCCGCGGCGTGCACGGCGAGGCTCAGGTCGGGCGCGGGGAAAGGCAGATTTAAGGTGATGAAAGAATCGGGCACCGGGAGGTCCAGTTACAGAACCCCGGCACTCTATCACCGGCGTCAACGCCGACTCAATCGATGGGCATATCCGGGTAAGGTGAAGCCAGGTCCAAATCCACCGCACGGCCACCTAACACCACGCGGCCCGGCCCGAGCTCGACATCTCCATCGAGCAATACACCGTGATCAAAGTGATAAACCGGTGATTCGTTACCTGCAATGACGGCCTCATCGCGCTGCAACTGCTTGTCCACCACCGCCTCGTTGGCGGACTGCCAGTCTCGCCACTCGGTTTTAGAGTATCGCGCCTGCAACATTCTCGCTGTGGCATGAGGACTCAGCAGCGTCGCGGAGGCATTATTACCGCCGAATCCTTTTGAGTTGATCACTGCATAGTATTGTTCAGAAGGATCTATTTCCCGGTGCTCTTTGCTGAAAGCGAGATGGTCATCGCGCACGTCCGCCGCCAGTTCATCAATGGTGGCAATCCCGGGAATCACGCCGCGGCCCCACATGCCTAGTGTCGCGTTAACCTGGTCACCCGAAGCGGCACCCAGTGAGTGCCCCAGGTAGCACTTAAGTGCGGCCACAGGCCAGTTTTCAATACCAAAGGTTTCAGCAATCCTGCTGAGGATTTCAGATTCCGTGGTGCGATTCTGGGGGGTGCCCGTTCCGTGTGCCTGTACCAGGCCACCTGTTTTCAGGTGCTTCTCACCCACCAGGGCGCGAGCGGCGGCGGTGGCTTTTGCCATGGTGATGTAGTTGCCCACCCCGGGGCCGGAAATGGATTTCTTGAACCCGTCGGCATTCACGAAAACGTCCGTGGCCGCGCCGAAGACGGTGGCGCCCAGTTCCATGGCCAGCGCGTCATCACATAACACCAGCATCTGGGCCGACTCAGCAATGGTAAAACCGCAGTTATCAGCGAAGGGGCGACAGGCCCGGCGGTGGTCGGGCGCCTGGTCTTCCGGTAGGCCATCCAATTGGCGCAGCGCTTTATCGGTGGCCAGCGCACCCATGGCGGCATAACCCTCCATAACCTCTGGATTCACCGGCGCTTCTGCAGATCCGATCATCGCCACCCGCGCGCGACCGCTGCGAATATCGTCAATGCCGTGACGCAGGTTGTAGAGAAACGATGCACAGGCTCCCAGGCTGGCACCCGTAGAGCCCATGCTCCCCAGCACGTAGGCGTTAATAAAATCGGCCGGCATTTCTGCAAGACCCAGCGGGCAAAACTTGGACGTCACCCGCTGGCCATTATGGCGAGCCTTGAGCATGCCGCCAGTGCCGGCGCCGTCCAATTGTCCCATGGCACTGCCTGCATACACGCTGATCTGGTCCGCGGGCACTCGCGCAGTAATATCGCTCCAGTCCATGCCCAGGCTGCCGAGGGCATCGGAGGCACCGTATACCGTCATCTGCAGGCCGCGGGGATGATTGCGCGATGGATAAAGCTCCCCCGGTTCAAACCCAGTGGGTAACTGGCCGGCGGCTTTCACCTCAAATTCACGGGTTGTTGGCAACAGGAAATCCTGATGACCTCGAATCTGCACATTAACGTGCGTTACCGAGGCTGGAGTCACTACCCACTCCCGCGGAATGGTCTCGGGCAGGTTCTGTCGCTTTACATCAAAGTAAACAGGATTGCCGTTGCTCTCCGTTGGAAAACGGCGATTCCAGGCTACAAAATCGGGATCGAAATGCTGGATTTCAATGCGGCGAATCAACGTGTGGTCGAGGATGTACTGCTCTCGCCCTGCAGCACCCGACAAGCCCATCACCTGGGCCAGAGATGCCAGGGTTTTCTCACGCACGGCCTGTGGCATGACACCGTAGGCCATCCGCGCGACAGCGTGGTGGCCCGAGGCCCTACCCGCGCCATTGATACCGCCGAATCCTACTATGACCGGTAGCGGAGTCCTGCTCATGATTGCCCCTGTTTGCCATGCCCTCACCAAACCAGAGTGTAGAGGTGAGAGCAGATTAGAAATGCGATATATTAGCCACTATTTATGGTATTTAAGACATAATCGGGAGAGCCCCGCATGCAGACCGCCGCCGCCTTGCTATTTCCTGATGCCCTGGCCACCAGCGTTACCCTTCCAATGGAAATTCTGCAGGCTGCCAGCCAACTGACCAGCACTCAGCGCCGCGGCCAGGCACAGGTCCGCACACTGCTGGCGGGTCAGAACCGGCGAGCACTGCGGCTGGCCAGCGGCCTCAGGGTGCTTCCCGACCTGCCCTTCGAGGCGCTCCCTGAACTGGATCTTTTGATTCTGCCGGCAATCTGGCGCAACCCGCTGCCAACCCTGCAGCTGGCGCAACCCCTGCTGCCGCTGATCAGCGAGTTCGCGGCCAGCGGAACCCGCATCTGCTCGGTGGGAACCAGCAGCTACCTCCTCGCCGAGGCAGGTTTGCTGGACGGTCGACCGGCCACCACTCACTGGCATTACTTCGATCGTTTCCAGCGCCGCTACCCGGCGGTAGACCTGAAAGCCCGCCACCTGATTACCCAGAGTGACAACATCTACTGCGTGGGCAGCGTGAACTCGATCGCCGACCTGATGGTCCATGTCGTCGAAGACTGGTTTGGCAGCCGGGTGGCTCGCGCTATCGAGAACCAGTTTTCCCCGGAGATCAGGCAACCGTTTCGGGAGGCCGCCTGGCAGGATGCCCCGTTGACCTCACACCACGACGAGCAGGTGCTGGAGGCACAGCAATACCTGCAGGAACACCTTGCTAATCCCGTTGCCGTGGGTGAGCTGGCTGCAACGCTGGGGCTCAGCACGCGCAGCCTCAATCGGCGCTTCAAGAACGCGACTGGAAAGACGCCACTGGACTATCTTGCAAACCTGAGGATGGCTGAGGCCCGGGAACTGCTGCGGCACAGCAACCTGGACATTGGGGAGATTTGCTGGCGCGTGGGGCTGCAGGATGCCGGTTATTTTGCCCGGCGCTTCCGGGAGCAATTTGGGATGACGCCACTGCATTATCGCAAGGCGGTCAGGGGCAAGCTTTTCGCGCTCGCCAAGCCCTGAGTCGTGTTGAGAATAAGGACCTTCTGTGGCTAAATAAGCGCCCTTTTCTGGCCTCGTCGCCTGGCGATGTGCGCGGCCACTCTCATGCTGATTTCTGTGACTGGAACCCAAACTATGAGCGATGATTCTGTAGTGATACTTGACGGTGCACGCACACCCATGGGTGCCCTGAGTGGCTGCCTGTCGCCGGTGAGCGCCCCCGAACTGGCCACCACCGCTATCAAGGCGGCCGTTGAGCGCAGCGCCATCGACAGCGCAGACATTGACGAAGTATTCATGGGCTGCGTGCTTCCCGCCGGACTGAAACAGTGCCCGGCGCGTCAAGCGGCTATCGGGGCTGGCATTCCCAAATCCACCGGCGCGGTCACCCTGAACAAAGCCTGTGGCAGCGGCATGCAGGCAACCATCTTCGGCTACGACAGCATTATGGCGGGTACCAATCATGTCGTTGTTACCGGTGGCATGGAGAGTATGACCAATGCCCCCCACCTGCTGCTGGGCGCTCGGGGTGGCGTTCGCACCGGGCACGGACAAATGTTCGACCACATGTTCCTGGACGGGCTTGAAGACGCCTACACCGGCCGAGCGATGGGCAGTTTCGCCCAGGAAACTGCCGACGAACGCGGACTGACCAGGGAGCAAATGGACGCCTTCGCCATCGAGTCGCTGACGCGTGCGAAAAACGCCATCGAAGACGGATCGCTGGCGGCGGAAACCGCGCCGGTGACCGTGGTCACCCGCAAAGGCGAAAACGTCGTCAAAGACGACGAGCAACCCCATAAGGCCGCGTTGGACCGCATTCCCAACCTGCGCCCTGCCTTTGCCAAAGAGGGCACCATCACCGCCGCTAACGCCAGTTCCATTTCAGACGGGGCCAGCGCTCTGGTCTTGATGAAAGGCAGCGAGGCGGAATCGCGCGGCCTCTCTCCCATGGCGCGCATCGTTGGCCACGCACGTCACAGCCGGGAGCCGTCGGAATTTACCATCGCGCCAATCGGGGCTATCGAAAAGCTGTTCGCCAACACCGGCTGGAGCAAAGACGATGTAGACCTGTTTGAAATCAACGAGGCGTTTGCCATGGTGACGATGCTTGCCATCCAGGACCTAGGGCTGGATCACAGCACCGTCAACGTCCATGGCGGGGCGTGTGCCCAGGGCCACCCCATCGGTTCAACCGGCTCTCGTATCATCGTTAGCCTGATGTACGCGCTCAAAAAGTACGGCAAGCGTCGCGGTGTCGCGGCGCTTTGTATCGGCGGCGGCGAAGCGACAGCCGTTGCCATCGAATTACTGTAACGACAGACACAGGAACAGGACGGCGCCATGTCACTCAGCAGTGTTCCCGATATCCTCGACGATATCCGGGCCGGCAAGATGGTCATCCTCATGGACGACGAGGACCGGGAGAACGAGGGAGACCTGATTGTTGCCGCAGAAGCAGTAACCCCGGAAATCATCACCTTCTTTTCGTCCGAGGCTTGTGGCCTGATCTGCATGCCTATCACCGAGGAACGCGCGCAGAGACTACAGCTACCCCTGATGGTGCGCGACAACCGCTCGCAGCACGAAACCAATTTCACCGTGTCCATTGACGCGGCCGAACGCAAGGGTCCGGGCATCAGCTCGATTCAGCGTGCGCATACGGCGCTGCAGGCCGTGAAAGCGGACGCAGGACCGGCTGACATTGTGCAGCCAGGTCATATTTTCCCATTGGTGGCCAAACCCGGTGGCGTACTGCGTCGTGCCGGGCACACGGAAGCCGGTGTCGACCTTGCGCGCATGGCCGGCTTCGAACCGGCGGCGCTCATCGTGGAGATCATGAACGAAGATGGCACCATGGCCCGCCGCCCCCAGCTGGAAGTATTCGCCGAAAAGCACGGCCTGAGAATGGGCACCATAGCTGACCTTATCGAGTACCGCGCCCTGCATGAACAGTCGGTGGAGCTGAGTGAACAGAAGCCGGTTCAAACCGAATTTGGCGAGTTCACCCTGCACACCTTCATCGACCTGGTCGATGACACCGTCCACTATGCCATGGTCCACGGCGAGATCGTTGGGGACAGGGAGACCCTGGTGCGCGTACAAACCATCAACACCTTGCGCGATGTACTGGGCACACGCATAGAGGGTAGCCGACCGGGTTGGTCCTATCGCAAAGCCATGCAGCATGTGGTGGATGCCGGCTGCGGTATCGTCGTGCTGATCGGTCAGAGCGAGAGCGTTGAGCAGCAACTGAAA
>Ga0213866_10002680_pt1 | contig 12383 bp, 12 predicted proteins | sample PICome_11_FD_160079 | JGI IMG/M metagenome (GOLD analysis project Ga0213866, IMG submission 160079) | Coastal seawater microbial communities near Pivers Island, North Carolina, United States - PICO284 | ecosystem: Environmental > Aquatic > Marine > Coastal | place: USA: North Carolina... | reverse complement strand
GACTGCCTTAGGTGTTCCCCGCTGTCGTCTGTCATCGCCGCGGCCACGCACTCAGTGAAGGTGGCTGGGGTTCGATTGATTGGGTGGCGTGATCAGCCCCACTGGTGAGGACAACAGGCGATGACCCCCGATCACCACGGCGCATGGCCTGAGTGATCACTGCAAGGCCCCTTTCGTATCGCCTAAGCACCAGTTCAGAATTTCTTCCGTGAATCTTCGGGGAGCATTGCTACAACAGTCATCTCAGCACCCATAGCTTCATCGAAACAGCGCTTTCTCTCATGTGCCCACCAGACCTGTCCAGTCTCAAGTGGGGTGATGACGGGGAGTTGTCTCCCAATGACACCCTGAGCCTTGTAGAGAGATTGACAAGGGCAGAACAGGAGTCCACAGAGGCAGGCGGAGCGACCCTCAACTCCAGCTACATCTCCATCTCCAAAGGGGAGCCGTCACAAGAGTCCTGATAGAGGGGCTACTAACGGGCATGGCAGAAAGGCAGCTCCGAGTCGAAGAACTCAACCCTTTCTTGGAATGGCACCTCCACACGTCAGCAGCGTCATTGGAGGTCGCCTCATCAGAAGCGAAGAGGATCGCCAGGATGATCGGCAGGAAAACCAGGGTGCTCAGCGAGGACGGATCAGTCCTGTTTGAGGTGGATCCAGGGGAGGGGAACTAAAACCGTTTGATCAGAAACGGCGATTGCAGAAGCGAAGAACCAGCGCAACAGGAATCAGCAAGACAAAGACACCACTGCCCATGCACTGGCCCAGGGTGATTCCAATGATGAGCTAGGCCATCAGCTGGGTGACCTGGAGAACAAACCGACGCCAGCCAGGCGGGACCTCCCGCAGCTCCGACGCTTCCCGCCGTGAGTGCTGTCACCTGATCCTTGGTGAGCTGGCTCGCGAGGCTGGCCGACAGCCCCAGAACGATGAGCATTGCCGCGCCTGTGAGGACTGAATCCAGCCCGAAGCTTTGTTGTCTGCAGAGCACAGGTGTAGGTGGATCTCCCTTAAGTGCTCGATCTGCGTCAGTCCGCGCATCGTCGATCTCACGCTGCAGGCGGTCGAGGTCTTTCTTGGGATCAGTCATCAGGCATCAGCAATCCCTTTGCAGCCGATCACGAAGAGGCAACCGATAGCGGCTGCAATGGCGAGGTCGATTCCGATCATTGGTCTGTTTCTCTCTGAACCAACCCTCTCCGTTCCAGCTGGGAATCACCTCCCCCATCCGAGCCATTGTTCAGGCTGATTTCAGGGCTTCGCATCCCCCATCTGGAGAGGGGTGGAGTCTTTCTTGAACCCTCTGCACACTGAAGCCTTGCGGCCAAGCCAGTGGATGTGGGCAGACCATCTGACGATCGCGAGATGCTGCGCCTGCATGGCTGAACACGACCTAACCGCTGCCATCACAACGATCGGCGCGGGACTGCACCTGCTCCAACGGGATCTAATCCTGGAGTCTGAACGGGTGGAGCTAGTGCAAGTGGTAGTGCAAAGCGCTTAACCCAGTGCCTTTTGGCACTTGGTTTTTCACTACCTGGGATGTTCCACTTGGTGAAAACCTAGTGGAGCCAAGGAGACTCGAACTCCTGACCCCCTGCATGCCATGCAGGTGCTCTACCAGCTGAGCTATGGCCCCATGTCGACGTGGAAGCTTCAAAGCCGCCGTTGTCGTGATACAGCTTACACCGCGAGAGCCTCAGACCTGCCGCCAGACGGCAACCAAGCGACCCTGCACCTCCACCTGTTCGGCAGGGAGCTCAATCGGTTGATAGGCAGGGTTGGCCGCTTCGAGCACCACCGTCGCTCCCTGGCGATGAAAGTGCTTGAGCGTGGTGCCGCTGCCCGCCACCAAAGCACTCACCACAGTGCCGTTGCGCAAGCGCTGGGGATCATGCACAGGCTCCATCAACACCACATCGCCGTCGGCGATGTGGGAGTCGACCATCGAATCTCCATTCACCGTCAGCGCGAACAAACCACGGGTCTCCAACACTGGCGCCAGATCCAGGTGCTCCTGAACATCATCAAAAGCCGTGACCAGACCACCAGCGGCGACGGCCCCCAGCACGGGGATGCCGGCGGCAGCAGCCATATCCCCAAGCAATTGCAGGGTGCGGGCCTGGCCCTCCTGCCAGGTGATCCATCCCTTCTGCTGCAGATGGCGCAACCGACTCTGGATCGGTGCGGGGGAGCGCAGCCCCATCGCCTGCATCATCTGGCGAATGGAAGGGCTGTGGCGATGGGTGCCGATGTAATCCGCCAGCCAGTCGTAAAGCTCTTGCTGAGCAGTGGTGAGAGGCTCCTGGGGGGCACGGGTCACCGCAAGAAAAGGTTCGGGCAATACATTTGTACCGTTCCTTGTCCTGCGCCGCAAGCGCAAACTCAGTTCAAATCAGCTTCCACACCGCAGCGTCAGGGATGCTCGGCGCCAGGTTCAGGTCTTTGGGCTCCTTGAACACCACACGCCATTCCGGAACACGGCAGGAAACGTAACCGGGATGTTCAATCAGCAGCCCAGGCTCCTCGGTTGTGCTGGCCACCCAGCCCGACATCCAGTGCCCCGCTTCGGAAAGGCCACCTTTGAACCAGACCCAGCAGCGTTCCTTACGCATCGCGACGTTCTTCAGCGGTTTTTGTAGTTCTCAAGCTGTTGCGGGCAAGCCGCCATCAGATATCCCATCAATTGCCCAGTAATGCGAGACCTCTCCTGATCATTCGGCGCTTCTGGAATGTCCTCGTAGCGCATTGAGGTATCGCGCTCAAACATGGTTTTGAGCTCAGGATCCGGTAAGGCGTAAAAGGCATCCACACCCATTTCACAGATCTTCTCGCCAGTCCATCGGGCAATGATGCTCTGCTGTTTTTTATCGGTGCCCTGATCCGCTGACGCTGCCAGCGCATGAGCGATAACGATCAACAGCAACAACAAAGGCCGCATCACCGTCACAGACCACCCATCAACACAGCCAGCAACGCCTGCTGTGCATGCAGGCGGTTTTCGGCTTGATCAAAGATGCGGCTCGCCGTTCCTTCCATCACCTCAGCGCTGATCTCCTCACCGCGGTGGGCCGGCAGGCAGTGCAGAACAATCGCATCGGCTGCCGCCTGCTCCATCAGGGCTTGATCCACGCAGAAGCCGGCGAAAGCCTCCTCCCGCTGGGCCTGTTCAGCTTCCTGGCCCATCGAAGCCCAAACATCGGTGTAAACAGCTTGGGCACCTGCCACCGCCTCACGGGGATCTGTCACCACATCAATCGAGGCGCCGTGCTGTGCCAGGGATCGGGCCTGCTCAACCACGCCGGGCAAAGGCTCAAAACCCTCCGGGCAGCCGATCCGCACATTCACCCCCAGCAACGCACCGCACAGCATCAGAGAGTGAGCGACGTTGTTGCCATCGCCCACATAAGCCAAGGTCTGACCGGGAAGAGCGCCGTGGGCTTCCTGGATGGTGAGGAAATCAGCCAGGGCCTGGCATGGGTGCTCCAGATCAGTGAGGGCATTGATCACCGGCACGGACGCCCAGTGGGCGTAGTCCACCAATTCCTGCTGGGCGAAAGTTCGAATCGCCAGAACATCGCAGTAACGGCTGAGCACCCTGGCCGTGTCTTCCAGCGGCTCGCCGCGGCCGAGCTGGGTAACGGAAGGGTTGAGATCCACCGTCTGGCCGCCGAGGCGGGCCATGGCCACCTGAAAACTCACACGGGTTCGGGTGGAGGCCTTGCTGAAGATCAGACCCAGCACGCGGTTGCCGAGATCGATCCGACGATCGCCGCTCTTCAGTTGTGCAGCCAGGTCCAGCAACGCTGCTGTTTCCTCAGCGGAGCAATCCGCTGAGGAAAGCAAGTCACGTCCACAAAGCGGAGAGAGGACAGCAGCAACGCCCGCAGAAGCGGTAGCCATCGCGACGGTTCAAAGGACTGTTATCGGGGATGAGGCCCGCTGCCGTCAAGCGGTCACACCAGACGGCAGCACACTCGCCTCAAGCATGTGCTTGAGGTCATCCCCCTCGATCACTTCTTTTTCAAGGATCTTCTGGGCGATTGTCTCGAGCAGCGCCATGTTCTCCCGCAGGATCGCGAGGGCATCGTCGTGGGCCTGGTCCACCAGTCCGCGGACCTCCTTATCAATGGCCTGAGCCGTGGCATCGCTCACCGAGCGACGAGGGTTGTTGCCACCTCCGAGAAAACGGCCGCCGCCCTGCTTGTCGTAAGCCAATGGACCCAGAGTGTCGCTCATGCCGTAGGTACCCACCATCTGCTCGGCCAGATCGGTGGCCCGCTGCAGGTCGTTGGCTGCACCGGTCGTGATCTTGCCGAAGACGATCTCCTCAGCAGATCGACCACCCAGAAGGGTTGCGATCTGACCCTGAAGTTCTTCTTTGGAGTTGAGGAAGCGCTCTTCAGTGGGCAGTTGCAGGGTGTAACCCAAGGCACTCATGCCGCGGGGCACGATTGAAATCTTGGCCACCTTGCTGCCGCCTGGCATGAGATGACCCACGATCGCGTGGCCCACCTCGTGATAAGCGACCACCTTCTTTTCGTCGTCCTGCAGGACACGGCTCTTTTTCTCCAAACCGGCGACGACACGCTCGATGGCTTCACCTAAATCTTGTTGCTCAACACGGGTGCGCTGCGCCCGGGCGGCCAACAAGGCGGCTTCATTGACCAGGTTGGCCAAATCAGCGCCAGCAAAACCACTGGTGGCCTGAGCAACACCGTCGAGATCGACACCGTCGGCAAGCTTCACCTTCTTGGCATAGATCTCAAGAATGGTCTTGCGGCCGGAGAGATCCGGACGGTCCACCAGGACTTGCCGGTCGAAACGACCCGGGCGCAGCAGGGCTGCATCCAGCACCTCGGGCTGGTTGGTGGCCGCCAGAACAATCACCGGCTTGTCTTGAGCGGTGAAGCCATCCATCTCAGTGAGCAGCTGGTTGAGGGTCTGCTCGCGTTCGTCGTTGCCGCCAACGACGCCCATGGAGCCCGAGCGACTCTTACCAATGGCATCCAGTTCGTCGATGAAAATGATGCAGGGTGCCTTCTTCTTCGCTTCTTCAAACAAGTCGCGAACACGGGCAGCACCGGCGCCGACGAAAAGCTCCACGAACTCCGAGCCGGAAATAATGAAGAACGGCACTTCGGCTTCTCCAGCGACCGCCTTGGACAGCAGGGTCTTGCCCGTACCAGGAGGGCCAACGAGCAGCACACCCTTGGGAATGCGAGCACCGATCTCGATGTAACGCTGAGGGCGCTTGAGGAAATCGACGATCTCAGTCAGTTCCTGCTTCGCCTCGTCCACACCAGCCACATCGGCAAAAGTGATCCGCGACTCTTCATCGGGCACGTAGACCTTGGCCTTGCTCTTGGTGAAGCTCAAAGCTCCCTGAGCACCACCGCCCATCGAGCGTCGGGCGAAGAACTGCAGAACAAGAATGAAGATCAGGGGCGGCACCACCCAGCTCAGGATGGTGGTAAAGATGTTGGGCTTCTTCGGTGGTGCAGCGGCGAATTCAACGCCCTTGGCCTCCAGGCGTTGCGGCAGATCCATATCGAAGATCGGCGTGGTAGCCAGCACTGGAGGCGTTCCCTCCTCGGGATTGCTCAGCTCGTAGCGGATCTGGTCTTGGGTGATGAATGCCCGCTTCACCGCACCGTCATTGACCTGGTCAATGAAAAGGGAGTAGGGCACCCGGGGCACCTGCTGCATGCCATTCGTGGGCAGGAAGCTGCTGAACAGCAACAGCACCCCGAAGCCAATCAGCACCAGGTTGATGATCCCGAAGCGACGGTTCGGCTGGTTGTCGTCCTGGCGGATCGGCATGAACGGCCTGAGAGTCCCGATACGTTACGAGGGATCTCAAGCAAACAACGGGTGTGAGAACCGAACGGCACCTAGGTTCTGGCCATGTGTGGTCGCTATTGCCTCGACGCGCCTCGCGCTGAATTGCAGCGGGTGCTGAGCAGCTGGCTCAGGCCGGACGACAGCGCATGGCTGGAGCATTACGCCCCCCGGGACCTGATCCGCCCCCATGAACCGGTGCTTGCCATTCGGCGTGAGCACGGAGAGGACCGGCTCTCCCACATGCTTTGGGGTCTTCTGCCGGGCTGGGTGAAGGACCCGCTTCAAGCACCGAGACCCTTCAATGCCCGCGCCGAAACCATTGCAGAGAAAGCCTCCTTTCGTGGCCCATGGCGTCATCACCGCTGTCTGTTACCCAGCACTGGTTTTTTTGAGAAGGGGCATCTGATCCATCGCAAAGACCGGCAGCTGTTCTGGTTGGCCGGTGTCTGGGACCGCTGGATTGGGCCCGATGGCAGTGAGGTGGAGACCTGCTGTGTGATCACCACGCGTCCCAACAGTGTTGTGGAGCCATTGCATGACCGCATGCCGGTGATCATTCCCGAAGGCTTGGAGAGCGTCTGGCTCGAACCAGGCGATGGGGCCCACCGTCGTGCCCTCGAGCCGATGCTCACCCCCTCGCCACCGGAGCCATGGGACTGCAGAGCACTGAAGCCAGCCGCCCCCAGAAGCAACCATCAGCAGCTCTCTTTGCTCGATTGAGCAAGGCTTGACAGGCATCGTTGACTGCCGAACCTGGGGGCAGCAGCAGTGGCCAAGGTGTTGGTGGGACTGGTTCAGCGCGTCCAGCTGCGCGATGGCATCCAGCTGAGGCTGCTGCTGCTGTTCACCCTGATCGCAACCGTGGGGTTTGCCTTTCCTCGCTTGGTCTGGGCGACCTACATCGGATACACCCTGATCGCCTTGCTGCTCACCCAGGTGATGGTGGGCAGCAGCAAGGCTCCGGACTGGAGTGATGCGCTGTACCGCGGCCTGGGGCTCTTGGCCGTGGCCACCATGTGGCTCTGGCTGCTCACGCCACTGGAGCTGATTTACAGCGGCATGCCGCTGGCCCTGAGCTGGAGCGTGCTGGTGGGCTGGAGTGTGATCCGCCTGGTGACGCGCTTCGCCAGCACCCGACGCGTCACCGAAGCACTGCTGATGGGTGCCACAGCGGGGTACCTGCACATCGGACTCGCCGCAGGCCTGGTGATGAGTGCCCTGGAAACCATCCAACCCGGCAGCTTCGAACCCTTGGAGCTGGCCAGCCTTGGCGATTCGAGCGTTCTGGCCTCCGCCCGCATTTTTTCAGCGATCAATTACTACGCCTTTGTTTGCCTCACCACCGTTGGCTTCGGAGACATCAGTCCAATGCTGCCCCTGTCACGGATGGTGAGTGTGGCCACCAGCGTGGCCGGACCGCTCTATCTCGCTGCCGTGATGGGCGTGCTGATCGGCCGCTACGCCAGCAGCCTCGACCGCCAGAGCCAAGAGCGCTGAGGTCAGATCCCGCTGCGCCAGCACAGCAACCAGTCGCGCCCCAGCGGTTCGCACTGATGCCACTCGCCCTGCAGCACCTGATCCATGGCGCTGAAATCCAGATTTCCAAGAGGGGTGCGGGCCGCCAGGCCCCCCATCAATTTCGGAGCCACCACCGCCGCAATCTCCTGCACACAGCCCTGCTGGATCGCCACTGCCGCCAGCTCAGGGCCGCATTCCCACAACACCTGGTTGCAACCACGCTCCGCCAGCGCCTCCATCAGCTGCAACGGTTCACAGCCCGAAAGCCCAAGCCCCTCAGGGCCGGCCGGCAGACATTGGGGATCGGCATCAGGGCCATGGGCCACCAGGGTCGGCGCAATGGCGGTGTCCCAGAGCTGCGCCTGATCCGGCAGATCCAAGCTGCGGCTCAACACCACCCGCAGCGGTTCCGGTGAACGCCTGCCACGGCTGGTGAGCAGCGGATCATCAGCGCGAACCGTGCCGCCCCCCACGATCACAGCATCCACGCCACTGCGCAGCTGATGGACCCAGTCGCGGGCTGGAGGCCCGCTGATCCATTGGCTGGCGCCATTGGGCAAAGCGGTGCGGCCATCCAGGCTCATGGCCCATTTCAAAATCCCGAACGGGCGGCCGCTGCGGATGCGATGCAGGAAAGCCCGGTTCTGCTGGAGGGCCTCTTGGCGCAGCACGCCGCTGATCACCTCCAGGCCCGCCTCCCGCAACTGGCGGATGCCGCCCCCAGCGACCCGGGGATCGGGATCCTCCAAAGCGATCACAACCCGACGGATGCCGGCCCGCAATACCGCCTCACTGCAGGGGGGCGTGCGGCCGTGATGGCAGCAGGGTTCCAGGGTCACCACAAGGGTTCCGCCACAGGCCGCAGTTCCGGCCTGGCGCAGGGCACCCACCTCGGCATGGTCCTTACCGGCGCGCGCATGAAAGCCTTCGCCCACGAGGCGCCCACCGGCATCAAGAACCACAGCCCCCACAAGAGGGTTGGGGCTGGTGTGACCTTCGGCAAGGGCCGCCAGGGCTAGGGCCCGCCGCATCCAGAGCTCCCACATCAGCTGAGGGGCAGCTCCTGCAGCGAGCGCCATTCAGCGACGACGTAGGGAGGCACAGGCAATTCGGTGAAGACCCCTGGCAACGCCAACCGCAACGGCCGGTTGTTGTTGAGATCGTCCAGCAGGGGGTCAAGGGCAAATTCAGCCGCCGCGTCGCGGCCGTCTTTGGCCAGCACCGGATTGGCCAGGGTGATGTCGTCCAACTGCCATTCGCGTCGACCCGCCAACACCTGGAGCCTCAACGGATGATCGAGCCGCAGCTTCCCGGGATAACCCACCACGCGCAGTACAACCGACTGGCCTGGAGGGCCTTCGCGGTAGGCCACCGCCTGCCAGCTGTCGTAATCGAGATCCCGCAGGCTCTCCAGCGAACGCACCATGGCGACGCCTGCCTCGTTCTCATGCTGATGCACCTGAGCCCAGGCCGTGCCTGGCGTCAGCAGCAGAAGCCCCAAAGCGGCCAACAGACAACAGAGCAAACGGCGCATGGGGAGGAGGTCAGTCAGCGAATTCTCACAACAAACCTGGCTTTAAGGCGATTTTCACCAACAATCGGTCCATGGAGGTTGCGTTCCGCTCAGCTCAGGGCCTCAGCGCGAGCCTGAAGGCGATCGGTTTCGAGACTGATATCGCCCAATTGAGCCAGGGCGCTCTCGATGGGATCTTTCGGCTGGGTGGTTCACGGCAGCTGCCGGTGTTGTCGATCCAAACGAATCAAGACCTGGTGTTTCACGGCAACCGATGCCCTGGAGTGTTGCCCTTCAGCTTCAACACAACCGATCAACAACCGGTGGTGCGTGGACAAGAAACAAAACATGGCTCCCTGCATGGTTTTCACACAGGCCTAAGCGAAATTTTTTTCCAGCTCCCCGCAGGCGCCCACATCCAGATCGCCCTGGTCTCTCAAACGCGGTTTGAACAGCTCGCCGCCGCCACCGGCGATCATCAGGCCCTCGAGGTGATCCACCGATCCAATTCCGCCAACCTCCACCCCCAGCGGTTTGAAGAGATCAGCGCCTTGATCCAAGCCCAGCTGATGGGAGGGGGCCAGGATGATCTGGTGGAAGTGGCGACGCTGGAGGCGTTGTCACCCCATCAATTGCGGGGAACGGCCAGTGGTGAGCTCGGTGTGGGGGCTGGACTGATGAAAGATCTCGTGGGTTGGGGGTTCAAGAACACCGGCCAAGCGATCACGCTGAATGACCTCAGCGCCACGATCTTCGCCTCACGCTCCTCGATCGTTCACCACTGCCGCCAGACCTTCGGCACTGGCCCGATGGCTCTGCTCAAACAGATCCGGCTCAGCCAGGTGCATCACGCCCTCAGCACCCCAGAGGTGCAGCACGCCATTGGCGGCAACACCGTGCAGGAGATTGCCTGCCATTACGGCTTCCAAAGCCGTAATCACTTTGCGCGGGACTACCGCAGCCAATTCGGTGAAGCCCCCAGCGCAACGCTTCAACGGGCCTCCGATCCGGGGATGAGCATCCAGTCGGTCTCCGTGGCCCAGAGCCCCCAGATGGCCATGGCTCTGAGGTAGTGACAAGCCCGGTAGGTGTTCACTGCGGTGATCGCTTCAGGGGTACGGAACTGCAATCCGCCGGAATAGACCTGCTCGACGACAGCTGAGCAGATCGCTTCCGCCGTCTGCTTCTCTCCCATAAGGCGGTAGTAGCTGGCGATCCCGAAGTTGATCCCGGTCCACACCTCCAAGGGGTGGGTGCCATTGGGATCCAAGGGTGTGCCATCACGGCGCAGGCCGTTGGCTACACCCAGGGATCCGCCATCGAAAGCCTCGAAGCAGGCCTCCCTCACCGCCTTCAAGGTGCTGCGGCTGTTGGCATCACTCACCACCGGCGGCAGCCCCAACAGGCGTGCGTAGAAATCACCGCAAAGCTGATCAGCCATCACCACCGGTGTGCCGCTCTCGGCATCGATGTCGTAGTACTCGCCGTTCCAGAGCAGCTTGTCGAAATTGCCCCGGGATTGCTCCAGCCAACCGCTGAATTGCTTCTGCTCCGCTGCGGTATCCAGCCCGGTGCTGAGCTGAAGGGTCTGGGCAATGGCAAGGGCAGCCTCGAGAGCAGCGATCCAAAGGGCGCCGCAATAGGCACTCACCCCTTTGAGGGGCCAGTCGTCGAAGGTCTGATCCGGAGCACCGCCGTTGTCGGGCAGGCCATCGTCGTTCACATCAAAGGTCTTGAGGTAGCGCAGCGCCTCCACGGCCGCCGGCCAGCAGTCGGCCAGGAAGCGGATGTCTTCACCGCTGGGGGCCAGCTTGAAGGTGCGCCACACCTGCAGCACGAAGTCACTGCCGAGATCCTTCCAGAGGTTGCAGTCTTGATAGGCGGTGTAGTTGGTTGCATCCCAGGGGATCTCATTGGGAGCACCTAGATCGTGGGGCGTGGCGCCCTTCACCTTGCGGTCAGCCTCCACCCGGCCTTTGCCCTGGGTGAAGTACCAGCCGATCGGGCGCTGGGTGGCGTCCGCCGCCGGAATCGCCCGGGCAAAACTGCGCAACACGGCCTTGTCGAGTTCGGGCCACAGCTGCAGCAGGGCGAAGGATCCGTAGAGACGAACATCGAGGCTTTCGTACCAGGCGTAGTCGAGGCACTCCAGAACGCCGAAACGACCGTGGGGATCATCAGGTGATGCCGCACTCCAGAGACTGCCGCCACTGCAGAGGTCATAGAGCTCGTTGAACAGAGCCATGCGCAGCGGTTCGGGCAGGTCTTTGCGTTGCAGCACCGGTTGCTGCCAAGCCTCGATCTGCTCCCGCCAGCTGCGCCAATCGCGCAGCGCTTCAGCGGCAATGGCCACCGCCTGATTGGCATCCGCTGCAAAGAAGTCGGTGTAGCGGCGCAGCGCCTGGCTGCCGGTGGCAAAGGCCGTCACCGGCAGATCCCAGCTGATCACCACCGGGATCTCGATGCTCTGGCCAGGAGCCAGCTGACACTGCACCGCCAGCGCCGCACTCAGGGGATCATCCGATCCACTGCGTCGGTCGTTGTTGCTTTCGGGAATCGAGCCATCAGCACTGAAGCTGTCCCATAGCTCACGGCCATCACCGCTGGGATTCCAGCGGCTGCAGCGCTGGATGGTCATACCAGGCTGCTCTGCCGTAGCGATGCACCATTGGCCCTCGCCTTCGGCGACAGGATTGGAGACGTTGCCCTCCAGAACGACCCCCTTAAGGGAGCCAGCGTCGATGCAACGGTTGCGCTGGCCCGCGGTAGCGCCGATGGCCGGGGCGTAGTTGTGCTCCGGGCTGCCGTCATCGCGAAAGTGAACCTCGGCCGAGGCGTCGGTGTTGGTGAACCAGCCCGTGGTGTTGCGCCAACTCAGCAGCAACGACAAATCCAGTGGCTGATTGGTGGGATTGCGCAGCGTCCAGACGAACACCGCCACCGGATAGCTGGTGCGCTGGTAGTCACCCGGGAGGATCGGACTGAAGGCCTCACAACGCACCTGGGCGTCGTACACACCCTCGTAGCTCGTCCAGCTCAGGGGATAGCGGGCGGCATAGGTTCCGGTGCTGCGGTCCGGGGTGCTGGCGGGATACCAATCCCAAGCCTGCAGTGGTTCACCGGCATCAGGCCTAGAGGCATCGGCGCCGGGCTTCACCGCCAGGGCATGGGCCCGCTTGCCGCGGCCATTCCCCTCAAACAGAGCGAACTGGCAGTCGGGAAGAACACCGAACCAATGCTCACCGCCATCGAGGTGCCAGAGGTTGATGTTGCCGTCAGGCGCTCGCCCAAAGCAGCCGGCTCCAAACCCGCCAAGCGGCATGCCGTGGTTAGGGCCGTCGTCGAGGTTGCTGGCGTAGCGCACCGTGTAGGGCTTGTCCCAGCCCAGACCAAAGGGACGGCTCCAGCAGGCCTCTGGGGGCTGCCAGCCCTTGGCTTGCTTGCCGCGGCCCAGCAGAGAGTTCAGAGCGGACCAACCGAACGAAGCCATGCAGGGGCCGAGGGTC
>Ga0213866_10002677_pt1 | contig 12394 bp, 14 predicted proteins | sample PICome_11_FD_160079 | JGI IMG/M metagenome (GOLD analysis project Ga0213866, IMG submission 160079) | Coastal seawater microbial communities near Pivers Island, North Carolina, United States - PICO284 | ecosystem: Environmental > Aquatic > Marine > Coastal | place: USA: North Carolina... | reverse complement strand
TAAATAATCAACATACTCCTGTCCAAAGTTTTTATTAATACTTGCTGAGTTGTCACTAACCTTAGAAGCAGATTCACTAAGCCCTTTAGATAAATTATGGTGATAGCTACTACTCTCATCAAAAGAGCGAGCCTCTCTTAAGCTATTATTTATTCCATCACTTAAAGAATTTCCTTCAGAATCTGTTATATTTAAGTTCTGACTCTCAGCTATTGATGTTCCTAATGATAGCGTATCTTTTAAATTATGCTGATCAGCAAATTGTTTCGCTTTGTCGAAATTCTCTTTCGAGGCATATTCTCCATAACCAGAAGCTTCTAAGCTAGTTTTAAAACCAAAGAAACTTGGTGTACGCCCACTAACACTTGCCAACATCTTACCACCTATTGTTTCGCTTATGTTCTCACTATTCGAAAATGATTTGGTAGCATTATTATATTTCTCCACTGCATTCATTTGGTCAGAGGATAGTCTACTGCTGTAGTCAACACCACTGGTCTGTTGTTGACTAATAGTTTGCATCATCTGTGCGGTCTTTTCATAGGCCGTAGAATAATGTTGGTTGGCAGTAGCGGAATGATTATTACTCATCTGCTCATGTTTGGTGGCTTCCTGCAAAAACCTAGCTGAAGAAACTTGAGCGGCACTTATTGTGATATCACCTAAGTTAGAGTTCATAGCACTTCTATCTACAACAGTAGTCCCATCAGCATGTGTATTGCTTGTCATACCTCCTAACATTTTATTAGTTACAGAAGTATCATCAAGGTACATAGATGTATTTAGCTTATGAGCACTGGTGTTGGCATAACTGTGATTATTGTAGTTGGTATTGCCTAAACTCATATTACCTGTTGTGGCCTCTTGTGCAGCCTGAGAAGATGCACCGTGCGAGATACCTAAATATGATGTAGCCAAAGAACCAAATGCTGATGCACCTTTTGTCAGCATAAATGCCAGGAATGGAATTGTACTTGCAAAGAAGCCGGCAGTAACAGCTATGTCATTATTAACCGCCTCTATGCCTGCCTGTGTTACTAACGTTAAGCCATTCGTTCCATCAGGTAATATTGCCTGCCCAAATGTATTCTCCCTTGCAGCTCCCATCATCAACCTGTGCAGTATCGCATTCATCGGCCCCCATATCTGAAGCCATGCTAACCCCATTGCATATATCTTAAAGAAGTTAAACCCTTCAGGTAACAACATAAGTAAGAATACAAATGGAAATATACCATAATATATAGCCTCAAATATCACCTTCATACGTGACACCTGTAAGCCCGCTTTTCGTGCTATCACACGATATGAAGCCTCAGTCTGTGAATCAGCTCTTGCATTAGCATAGATATCCATTGCAGTTGATGAACCAGAAGACGCCGCATTATCTGCTAAAGAAAAGTGCAATGCATTTATCATCATTTGTTGCTGCAAGATACCGCTTGCATCACGTGACGTTCCGATTAAGAACTCATGTGATACGGGCAAGTCAGATAATAGCAAGGCTTTAGCAACAGACGTTGTACGCCCGGGATATTGAGAAGGTGCAAATACAGATACCGCATTATCTACCTGTGCCGTCCATTGTGCATCAAGTAAGATGGCTGCCTCATTACAGGTCTTATAATCCTTACTGCCTGCACTTACATAATATATTCCCCTAAGTGACGATTGACTATTTTGCACGGTCAGAAAGTCCCATATATCAGGGGCAGTTTTAAGATCGTTTATCGTATATCTGTGCAACGCAAGGTCATAGAAGATACATTGCTTGGCAAAGCTATTCATATTCTCGGCAAAGGTACTATCAACTATCTTAAGCATAGATGTTTTAGCCATTAAGTCAGAACCAAATATCATGCCTGTTTTGTGATATTGTATGTCATTAGGCAAAGAATATACCTGCTCGGCTATCTCCGTCATTTTAAAGCCTATCTCACTTACAAAAGAAGCTATGGCAGCTAGGCCATAGGGAACATTAGCTACTTGCGAAGGGGCAAGACTTGGATTCATGCTATCTACTATATTGACCGTTACCTTCGGCAACATAACTACGTTATATATAATTATAAATGAAGCCATCCATGTGGCCGCAGGCTTGAAGTTAGTATTAAAAGCTACTTTTAGCATGATTAAGAACACAGCCACCAAACCTGCTATTTCCATAGCATTAGTATAGGCATCACTATTTACCAATGCTGCAACACCGTTGAATATATCAACCAGATACGAACCGCCACCAAGCGTATAGATTTCCCACATATTAATTCCCCTTCTTAATTTCTATATATCCTTGCTCACACAGATCTAATGCATCCCTTAGACGCTTCTTTTCTATTTGAAGGCAACGCTCATCTTCTAAAGCCCGCTGCAATTGTTTATCGGTATATTTCAAAGCCAATTGTGCAGCTGTCATATCTAGTATTTGCCTCATAATTATTGCCCGCTTTTTTGCCTTTGCACGTAATCACTTACTTCCCCGACATATCCCTGATTAACGATATGTTCGATTATCTCTTGCTTATTCTCAGAAGACATAAGCGACTTTCTATCGTAGCCCTTAACTTCTACCAGGAAGTTTCGTATATCTTCTAACTCGTATAGATAAAGCTCTTTATATGTAACTTGCACGCTCACTTTCCTTTTTCAAACTGTGATAAATATTCCAGTGCGTCTATTGTGTAACCACTGGCAATGATATGATCGGCTATATAATCGAATATCTCAATGTCGTATTCTCCATAACCCTGAACATCTATAAGATATCGGATTAAATACTCCTTCTTATATTCGTATATCTGATAAAACCTTATCGGCTCGTCCATTAGCTTTCCTCTACTTGAATGTGCTTTTCCATTGCAGTGAATCAGACATGTTAGAACTTAGCTTACTTGCTAATAACTGCTCTATCATGGCTGTACGGTTAATCAGGTTAAGAAGGGTTGATACCGACCTGTCCTTCTTATGCTCTTTTTGTGATAATTCTTGCCTAACTGATTTAATGCTATCTTTGAACTTGGCCAGATCTTCTTCATTACCAAACTTTCGACTGCTCGATGCAGCCTCCACATCCTTCATTATACGGCCTAGATATTGGAACAATAGATCTGTAGCTATGATCTCAGAATATGCGTTTAGCTCAAATATCGCAGCTGAACCAGAATATGCCGCAGATACATTCAAAGCCTTATAAATAGGAATCGAGGTCATGTTTAGTAATGCCCTCTCCTCTTGCGATATTACACTGGAAGTATTACCCCCTGCCTCATCAGATATCTTTTGTGCTAAACCTTCTAATATGTCTTTTACCTTTTGATGGAAAGCCCTGTCAGATGCAATAGTTACTACCTTGGCATCAATTGTAGGATATAAGCACTCATCAGGCTCATCACACGATATTGTATTAATAGTACCGCCATCTAATAAGGCACTTAATATCTGACCCGATGCGGCCTTGCCTGATATAGCTCTATATTCACCTTGTGAATCATCATCGGGTGCGGCAGTTACAATAACCGTTCCTGAAAGGGTCATAAATATCTGAGCAAGCTCAGTATCGAAGTTACTGCCTGTTCCCAATATCCCCGAATCCTTGATAGCTTTCCAAGCCATGTTGATATTGGTAACTTTTACATTATCGAACTCACCATCTTGAGAATTAAGTGTTGAAGCTCTTTTACCTCCTGCCGTACAGCCATGTTTGGCAGCGGCAGCGTCGGAGAAAAGACCCCTTCTATTTCCGATAGAAGTACAAATAGATTTACTAGCCTCATCATGCTTGGGCCATATGCCACCTACAAGTGATGCAGCCTGCTCACAGCTATTAATCTGAAACTCATTCATTTGCTGCACTATTCTTTGCAGCTCCGATATCTGCTCGGCTATTTGCGGACTAAGTGTTTCCAAGCCTAGCTTAAAAGCAAATGCCCCCGCATTAGATGCAATAGAGTTAAATAAAGAGATAAGCTCATCAGCATTAATATAGGAGAACGACCCTGCAAACATATCTATACCGCCACACCCTGCCCTATGGGACGGCATCTGCAATGATACAAGATTCTTGTTCTTTATCTTGCTTCTGGCAAAGACGTTACCTAAAGAATAATAACCTGCGGCCTGCCCTTCATAAGAGCCTCCCGAAGTTGCGTTATTAGCACCGCCCATATCGTTCCAGAACTCTGACATGCTATCGCCAATATCATCGGCCTGTGCTGTAGCTGATAGCGATAATGCAAGTAAGAATACCGCTATTTTATGCAAGAAAGAGCTGTATTTGGATTTAGAATTATTGTATAAATAACTTGCTCTGGATTTACCAGAGTTCCTGTCTTTTGGCAGGATAAAGTGTAGGAAGCTAGATTTTCCTATGTAACCTGACGATCGACAGGATTTGTTTAACTTCTTACAAGGAGGATTAGATGAATTACTTAGATCTAATAGCCAGGTTACTGAAGATAACCTGGCTGGTATTAGAGCTTGTTCAAGAAATTCTTGAACTATTCTAGTATCTACAGTAGGCATCGGAGCAATCCGGTGTCTACACCTACACTTATTATACTCCTTGTTATTATCCTTTGTCAAATATTTCTCATATATCTGTCTAATACGCATTACCTTCCTCCACTTGAGTCATCATGTATATTCTGTTCTCTAGCTCGTCCATTGCCATTAGACCGAAGCCAACAGGTATTATTTTTTTGTTTTCCTTATCAAATAATATAGTGGCAGGCACAGGCTTACCCGCTATACCGAACTTCATTGATTGACCCTTATCCTTTACCGAATCAGGGAAGGAAGGCAGTATTCCACCATCTAAGGTAACAGCCATTACCTTAACCCCATGCTTGTTAGCAAACTCACGTAATATCGGGGCGTATCTTTGGCAATAAATGCAAGTAGATTGATAAAAGAAGAAAACACCGTAACGCTCATTGAGTTTATGGATACTCTTCGCTTTTACAGTATTTTGCTTATCTACCCATACTTGCTTACCTATAGTGCTTACAGGACGTTTCAATGAATAATCAAGGTCAGGTGTTGTCCATATCGCACGCTTCCATTTCTCTGTAAATACATTGGCAGGATTTAAAGCCTTGTCCCTTTGAGTGCGGATATAATCAATTATGTTCTCATTAGTGGGCTCTAATACCGCACGTGCTGCTTTCCACTGAAGCTCTTTTCTGATTGCATCACGTCTGGCTAAATAATCTTCAGGACTATTGAGGGCCGGAACAGATTGCGGTAGTTCTTTTTTTACTTCTTTTTTGGTTTCTTCTTCTGCTTCCTTTTCAGGGTCGCAGTAAAAATGCCAGCCAAGATTACTAACTTGGCAATGATCTTTTGCGGCAAATGCCGTATTGCTGCATAAAACCAATAATAAAACTATTATCCTACCTGCCATAATAATCCTGTATCTTGTTAGAAAGGTCATTTACCACCGTACCCTCGGTCGGTATTGATATATCCCCTAATATGTCAGGGTATAATTCTGATAGATCTACTTGGGTGAAGTCGATTGATTGTAACTGGTCAATAGTCATGGACTCACAATTAGGTGATTGAGGGCTGCCCCAACTCATGCCTAATTGCCCCCTTGCCTGCTCATGGATTATGCGGGCAAGCTTAGAGCCAAAACAGCAATATGTTTTACGCTTCTTTAAGCAAACACCGAGCAACGAAGTCTTAGCACAGTAAGTGCCTATATAATGGCACTGCCCTGCCTGTTCTTTTAATGCCAGTTCCTTTTCCTGAAGGTCGCATGCAGCTAAACTGATATCCTGACCCCAGCCATCATCTTGGCAACAATTATTAAAACCTGCGATAGATTTGTCGCATGACTGCCCCTGCCCTTCAAATACACTTAAATTATCCGCATCAAAGTCCTTGCCTGCTTCCTTTAGAAGATTCATGTAAGCTAGCCCCTCGGCCATGCCCGTATCAGGAGGGTAAGTAATATCTGCACAATCACCATTAATGCAGTAAGTCTGACCTGCACAAGACATTGTAGTAGGCGTAGTATTGCCTGTATCTATGCTACATCTGTAAGAACGCTCATAATTTGTGCAAAGGCCGTTATCATCGGTAAATATGCACTCCTTATCAAGATAAGTACAATTAGCATCTAAATCCGCACAATTGTCGTATTTAACATTGAGCTTGCAGTTATATGTATATTCATAACGCCAGCAATCCTTATGAACGTCCAACCCGTCTATATTTCTAGTCTCAGCCCCTTCGACACAAACCTGCGAGGATATCGTGCAATTTGGATTATCCTCCATTGCTTTGCACTGGCTGGTATCTAGCGTATCACTGCCGATTGTATATTCATCACCTACATAGATAACTTCCGAACTGGTTGGAACCTGATCGCCGCATATATAGGTCTTCTCAAATTCCTCACATTTACCGTCTGAGGATATTTTTATGCATACGCTATTTACCTGATTGCACCCGGCCACCGAATCAAGTGCCGCACAATTATCCTGATAATCGTCAGTAGGGCAAGAATAAGTAGAACGGTAATTCCAACATCTTGTAACAGGAAAGCCGTTTATAACTCTCGTGGAATTGTTAGTGCAAACCTCAGATATCTTTGTGCAGTTACCTGCGTAAGATTGTAAAGGAACTAATAATAATAAAACTGCAAGGATATATCTCATTACTTATATGCCCCGCAATTATCTGTCCAGTTCTCTACCCATGTAGAACAACATGATTGCTCACTATCTATCTGAAGCCAGCCCTCACCCGAACCTGATACCTGTACTTTTATGGTAAGCTCATTAGAACCTTGTCTTAGATACGGAATAAGATCTAAATTAAGAGTATCAGTCCAGCTCCTGCTAAGCTCACAAAAGCTATACTTATTGTCATTAGTAGAGTCATATTGCACATATCTACCGCCTGCAATATTGGCTACTTCTAACTTATCTCCGCCAAAAGGCCCGTTATAAATAACCTGACCATTTAGCTTAACTAGCATATAATCATCATAGCCTACACGCTGTAAAACAAACTTATGTATCTTATCAAGATTATGAATAGTAAATCTGGTTGTCCTTTCAAATATCGCACAGCTACCACTCCAATAATTATCTGCGATAGTTCCTATCGTTAGAATATTGCCTGAATAAGCCCAAGCCATATCAGTGGCTATGGAATCTAAGACTATACCCCCTGATGCACAATTACCCTGAGCCTGACAAGTAAGGCTTAATGTCCTATCGCACGTATGAGTGCTATAATTTCTCTTTGATGAGCATTTATATTTATAATCAGTATCAACCTCAATAACCCTGCCTACCGAGCAAGATTGCTCAGATATTTCTATATACTCATCACAAGTTCTAATATCATCATTAAATAAAGGATCACCGCCTTGCTGGTCACAGTCACCATAATGGCCAACTAAATTATCAATAACCGCCTGCGGGTTATCTATTATAGTCTTGGACTTGGTAAATATCGGACTTGTGCTTTTATCTATATCAAAGTCCGGACGTTTATCATGTGAGTTCTTGATAAACTGTGCAGCTTCATTATCTACTGACTCCAATGTTGCAGCATCGAACATATTGCCATCATTATATTGAGTCTGTGGCGGTGATGATGTTGTGTAAGCGGGAACTGCATCCTTTAGATCAACAGAGCTTCCGGGCATAAATGTCTGGCTGCCCGATACAAGCTCATCAGCCATTTGTTTACCGTTATCTATGGTAACTGCATGAACACTCGTTGATATTAATATTAAAACTATAAATATCCTCTTCACATCGCCCCCCGCAAATTTGCAAGATATGAAGAAGCAACCATCCTTGATTCAGAACCGTTAGTGCTTATAAGCTCTAAGGCATATTCTAAGGTAATATTGCCTGCAACCTTATCATGTATAGGCGTATAACGACACTCTTTGTCAAAACATGGATTAGAATCATCTGGCTTTACAATAAATGTAGGTACGGCTTCAACATTGAACATCTTAAATAATCTGGGGTCAATAATCGCACTTATACCCTTATCTGAAAGCGAAGTAATATAAGCAGCAGTATCTTTGAATGAGCCGTTAATAAGCCCCCTTAATACCAATAAACCCCCTGCCCTCTTTGCCTGTTCGTCCAATGCTATCAGGCTGTCTTCTGGCATTGAGCTTGAGATAAATATAAGCAGCTTATTTAGCTTGGAAGATTTATTTTCTTTTCCATTTAGCTTGCCGTGATAATTAGATAATAAACGGTTTATATCTATTTTCCTAGAATCCGTAATGTTGCTTTCAAGCTTCGGAATCTTTAATTCATCACGTACTGAATTTAGCTTTTTACCAAATTCTAAACCTTGCTTATATTTTTTATTATCCGTTATGCTCTTAAAATTATTTAAAAGCCCCTTTACATCATCGGATACCTGCAAAGAATTGGCAGCATCTACAATATTTTGTGCGGAAGTATCAAATGATCCTAACGAACTTATCACCACAACAGCTATGAGCAATAATCTATAAAACACAGCAGTTCCTCTTTCTCCATATTAAATAACCAAAGTCCTCTCCGATAACAGGTATCTCCTTACCTGACTCATAAAGGGTAGTAGTCTTGCCAAAAGGCACACAGCCACCACTGCCCGTGGTTGGAACAGGATTTATAAGCTGTGAACGATATTGGCTTTTCTTGATAACAGGCATAGGATATGGCTGGCATAATGCCTCCTCGCCTGATGTTCCCCAAAGTAGTAACTCTCTATGTAGCTTATAAGCCATCTTTTCTGTCGCAAGTAAGCTGGACTGTATCGAACTTACATGAGCCTGTACCTTACCGTTTAGAGGGTACATGCCACCCTGACAGCCCGCACACCAAAATAAGCTATCCATTGGTAAATGAGTGGTAGAGGCAACGCAGTCTGCTGCACAGGCAGCATGAGCTATAGGGTTTGCAAATAAAACCGCCTCCGGGTTAATTAAAAAGGCCAGCTCATCATCTAGCCATAGCGGGTCAAGCTCGGTAACATAAGCAATATCAAAACCTGATTGCTCAAGGCAGGCAAAGTCGGTTATTAGATTCAACCAATATAAAAGGGGGTATACATACCAGTGAACATGCCATACCGCATCATCGCTATCAGTATCAGAAGGTGATTTACCTATTCCCAGGTCAAGACCCGGATCTATATCCATACCGCCTAGATTTACAAAACAAAATGGACGCTTGGTAACATCAACTAATCTTACAGGCTCCCAGAATCCCGCAGCAATTCCGACCCTCGGAAATGGCGTAGGGCATGAGCATATAGGATTAGAAGGGTTATCCGTATCAGGCTGAGAACCTGATACAAGAGGAATATCACCAATAGTTATTGGGAACAAACACTCCCAACAAACATCTGTAATAGGATTTGGAAAACGACCAGTACAATTACTGGCATTTGCAACATTTGATACTAACGCACAAACTACAAATAATATTACACTTTGCCTTGCATAACGTCTCATAGAACAACCTCTTCTATACGTAAAAGATTGCCCTCTTGCTGAACTTTGGCAGGTACTTGTTTAATGCCTAACCGAGAAGTTAGCTTGCCCTTCTGATCAAAGTAAAACCTGATCTTATGTTCATCCATTAAGCGGATAACTTCACCGCCAATAAATATTATCTTGGTCTTTTCCTTCTTGTGAATATCAATAGCCCAGGCAATTTGTTTCTCATCACTGCCGTCTATAAACAGCAAAAATTTAGAAAGCCGTAGACTCTCAAGAGGATTTACACGAGTTCCGGCCTTTTGTATTAATCTGCCATCTGCATCTTTAATATCCTCATGCACTTTAATTGAAGGGTCTAAAGTCCAAATGCGTGGCTTTATAGCAGTTATAATGCCCTCTACCCTTGGCGGACTCATTACATAAGATTTAGTATCTTGCTGCATTTGAGAATTTGCGGCCGCTAGCTCACCTGATGCTTGCATTGACACTAATTTATCATTAATGCTGGCAAGCAAGTCAGGCTCATCTATCTCATATAATTTACCATGCACACCTAGATCCTCCGCATTTGCATTAAAGGATAGGATAAGCAGTGCCAACAACCAGATCCTTGGGAATCCAGCCAATTGTTTTGTATTTTGAGTCATAACTATCCTTCATCTGCGTATATACAAAATAATGATCTTCAGGGATTACGCCTACTGGGCCGATATCCAAAGGCTCACCTTTTAAGCTTACTTCTTTGGCCTTGCCTATCTTGGTATCACCTACATAAAACACACGCTCTTCATGCCTGACCTCATCACCTGCAACACCGCCTATTATCTTGACGAATGTCTTGGTGTAATATGGATTCTTCGGAGGAATAAAGGCTATATACTCACCCTTTTCTTGCGGTATTACGCCCTTTTTAACCAAGAAAGCCCAATTACCTAAAGAGCCTGTGGCATTTATCATTATCGCATATTTATAGTTAAATATTACCGCTACACAGATACATAAAACCGATACGATAACTATTGATGCTAGGTTTCTTATCATTTTTCTTCTCCTTTATTGCCATAACCTTTTTTGATTAATTGCTCTACCTGAGCAGTAATATCTATATCCCCTGCTATAACAGCACCGCTTGGCATGATTATAAGATTCTCCTGCCGGGCTAATTCTTCTGTGATATTTTCAAGGCTCTTGGTATAGCTTGATATATATTGAGAAAGCTCATCACCCTCTAATTTGGATTTTGCTGCATCTACTATAAAATCCTGCAATACCTTCTTTGTATCTAACGTTACCAACTTGGGTGTGGCCTTGACCGCTGCATGATAAGTATAAAAAGAAGAAATAACTGCCATCGTTAGCATAAAAAATATAGCCAAGGTTATTTGCTTTACCATTACACCCTCCCCTTACGTAATTTTACCTTGCGGCGAATAATTCTTCTCTTGAATAAATTAGCTAAGTTCTTAGGGTGATGAGGTATTTGCCTAAAACCACCAAAACCGTTTATCAATAACAATATCATCGCTACTATCGCCATAGACTTCATGCCGCTAAAATCTGTAAATTCCACCAAAAGCAATGATGATAAGAAAAACACTACTAAATAGATTATATTCCTAGGCATTTGTTCCATAAGACTCCTCCCTGCCTTGCTTGATTATGTACAAAATAAATGTGATAAAGATCGAATAGACGATAGAGAATAAATATATACCCCTGACAAACACCTCCCTGTCATGAACAGTTGCAGCCCTGTAACCGTCTATAAAAAATCCGAATATGGAAAAGAAACCTCCAAGGTCATAACCCGAACAGGCAAATATCACCCAAAACACTAATGCAGGTAATATAAATACCAGTACAAATAGCTGATATAAGGTCATTAAAGTCTTCATGGTCATGGTTAGTCCTCCAGTTCAAATATAATTTCAGATTTTGACTTCTCTTGCTTTTCGGCCTTCCTTTCCTTCGGCTTCTCAGGGTTTGGGGTAGCCTCCTCTTCTTGAGACTCCGGCTCTTCTTCGATAAGGCTTTTTCCCTCATAAGGTATGTATTTGGGGGCTATCTGCTTGTAGCTCTTATATGGAATCTTTACCTTTGCTACAGGGTAATCCATACCAAAACGCATATAGGCTTCTAAGTTCTTGAGGTTCATCACCTCGGTCGGTAATACAAGATTCTTAATATTAGAATGGGTGCTGATATTTATACCGTCACGCATTTCGTGAGCTCCATAAGACAGACCTTCTTTAAAGTCCTCGGTTTCACTTCTACCTAAGCTTTCTGCACCCACTGCCGCTGTTTGGTTATCTGAGCTTTTAAATACCATTCTTGTCTGGCACAATCCGCTCGTAGCCATTGCCATTTCTTTGCCATAAATAGATTGAAGCTGAGGCATTACCTGTAATGCAAGTACAAACGCTCCTCCAAACTGACGAGACTCTGCAAGTCCGGCTTGCAGGCTTGGCAAATATTGAAGTGACGGTAACTCGTCCAATATGATCCATATCTTACGGTCACGGCTTTGCTCTAAACTAAGCAGGGCATTTATCGCAATATCAAGCCATAAAGATATAAGCGGACGAAGTGATGAATGTTGGTCAGCCCTTGATGTTACAAATAAAAAGTTAGACTCCTCATCATTAGTTATCCAGTCCCTTATAGAAAACTGCTCACCATCATCTTTTAAATGCTTCATAGCACCTACATAAGTAGATAATACGCTCATTACTGAAAGTGCCGTCTTTGGTGATTGCTCATCTATTATAGCCTGTGCAGGTGTTCCCTTTATCAGTCTTGCTAAACGGCTTAGATCAGTCTTGAGGATATTTTGTAATAGGTTTTGATTATTACCCATATCCTTAGAGTGCAGGCAACAACATACATTGGAGAACAACACCCTTGCAGCATTAGTCCAGAAAG
>Ga0213866_10002676_pt1 | contig 12395 bp, 13 predicted proteins | sample PICome_11_FD_160079 | JGI IMG/M metagenome (GOLD analysis project Ga0213866, IMG submission 160079) | Coastal seawater microbial communities near Pivers Island, North Carolina, United States - PICO284 | ecosystem: Environmental > Aquatic > Marine > Coastal | place: USA: North Carolina... | reverse complement strand
AGTAAAGACCATCATATACTTCTGATTTATTATGAAATCTAAAATAAGCTGATTGAGTAAATTTTGGCTGAATAGAAAAACCAGAGCCAAATTTAGTATTTAAATCTTTTTCAAAGTAATCTGGTGTAAGATAAAAATCTTCTACAATATTTTCCTTAAGATTAGGCATTAAATCCTTCTCCATTTTTTCTATCACCAATTTTTTCATCCTTTCACCTTCAGTATTCCAATTAATATTTGATTGATTGTTAGGAACTGGTACCAACACATAAAAACAATCATTACCTTCAGGAGCCATTGATTTATCAGTCGCAGTTGGCCTATGAAGATAATAGCTGATATCATCATTCAGTTTTTTTTTATCAAATATATCATCCAGATGTTCTTTATATTTATTACCAAATTTTATTGTATGATGTTCAACGTTTTCATAAATTTTTTTTGTTCCAAAATAATACACAAACAACCCCATTGAATATTCCATACGATTTTTTTTCCAATTAAATAGAAATGAATTATTGTTATTTTGATTTAACAATTTTTCATAAACTGCAGGTGGATCTGCATTACAAATTATATTATCTGCATCTATATCAGTTTGATTATTTATTTGGACACCTGTAATTTTATTATTTTTTGAAATTATTTTGGTAACTTCACTTTCTTTTAAGATTTTTATCCCAACTTCTTTCATTAATTTTTCATAACCTTTTATTATATTTCCAGTTCCACCCATCGAGTAATGTATGCCCCATTTTTTCTCTAAGTACAGAATTAGTCCATAAATTGATGTTGTTGAAAAAGGGTTTCCACCTACCAAAAGAGGGTGCATACTTAACATTCTTCTTAATTTTTCACTTTGAATATATGAAGAAACAAGAGAATAAACAGATTTATAACTTTTAAGTTTTAGTAATGCAGGTAATTGCTGCATCATTACAAATGGTTTATCAAATGGAACATCTGCAAGTTCAGTAAAACCTTTATCAAAAATTTTTTTTGTAAAATTTACTAATTTTTCATAACCTTTTACATCTTCTACATTTATGTTTTGAATTTGATTTTTCATTTCCAACTCATTTCCTGAATAATTGAACTTTGTTTTATCTTCAAAAATGAATTGATACCAAATTTTAAGTGGAGTAAGTTTTATATAATCCTTGGGATCTTTTTTAAATAAATCAAACAATTCATTAATCAAATAGGGAGCTGTTATTACAGTTGGGCCACCATCAAAGGTAAAGCCATTTTTTCTAAAAACTCTTGCTCTTCCACCTAGGTCAGGATGTTTTTCTATTATAGTTACCTCATGACCTTTAGCCCTAAGTCTAAGAGCAGCTGCAATTCCACCAAATCCAGATCCAATAACTATAGAATTCATTTTTGTAATTTATAGTTTTTTTGAAAAAATTGTAACAGTATTATGAGTTAATCTTTTTTAACTCTTCTTTGGTTTCATCTAGGTTTTTTTGAAATACTGCATCAAGTTTAGATTTATCAACAGAAGTTGTGATAATTTTTTTAACTGAATCTACTGCAATTTTAATTGACGCATCTTTAATTTCCTTAATTGCAGCTTCTTTCATTTGACTTATTTTATTTTCAGCTAAATTTTTCTTAATTTCTGACGATTTGTGAAATTTATCGTTTAGTTCAATGATTAATTTATCTGAGTCTTTTTTAGCTTCATCCAAAATCTCATTGCTAACTTTTTGTGCGGTGTTTAATTTATTTTGGGCATTATCAAGCAATGTTTTTGCTTCAGTTCTTAGTTTTTCACTTTCATCAATTTCATTTTTAATATCAGAAATCATTTTATCTAGCATCTCAGTAACTTTTTGAGGAATTTTTAGATAAATTAGTGCTCCAAAAAAAATTACAAATGAAACTGCTACCCAAAATGTTGCATCAATTGCCATAATATTTATCTCCACTTCTCTTAGATAAATCATCTACAATTGCTGAAATACTACTATTGTTCACTTCAGCGCCAATAAGCTTTTGGATTAATTCTGACGAAGTTTCTATTGCTATCTTGTTGATTTTTTCAGCTGCACCGCTTCGAAGTTCTTTTATTTCTTGTTCTGCTTTACTAATTTCATCATCAATTTGCTTATCCAGAACTTCTTTTTTTGCATTAATATCTTTTAATGCTTTCTCTCTTGCCTGATTAAAAATACTTTTTGCTTCTGTCTTGCTTTTTGAAACAATTTCTTCGTATTCTTTTAATTTTTCTTCACTATTTTCTCTTTGCTTCTCTGCAGCCTCAATATTTTCTAAAATTTGTGATTTTCTAGACTCTAAGTTATCACTAATTTTGGGTAGTATTAATTTTGATAAAATTATATACAAAATTCCAAAAGTAAGAGTTAACCAAAAGATCTGTGAAATCCAAAATTCTGGATTTAATTGAGGCATACCTCCGCTTTCAGCCGCAAAAGCTTCCAAAGAAAAAAGGAAGCTAAAAAATATAGACTGAAAATATATTTTTTTAATCATCAAATTTAAAATGCAAATAGAATGATTAATGCAACTACTAATCCAAATAATCCTGTTGCTTCTGCAAGTGCAAAACCTAAAAGCAAGTTAGGAAATTGTTTTTGTGCTGCTGACGGATTTCGCATAGCACCAGATAAATAATTTCCAAAAATTATTCCAATACCAACACCGGCACCAGCCAAAGCTATTGCTGCTAAACCTGCTCCGATCATTTTTGCTGCTTCTAATTCCATTATATCCTCCTATGTTAATTAATGGTGTAAATTTAATGCATCGTTTAAATAGATGCAGGTTAAAATTGCAAAAACATATGCTTGAAGAAAAGCAACTAAGATCTCTAAGCCTGTTAATGCAACCGAAAAACTCAGTGGAAGCCATCCACCAACTATTCCAAGACTTATTACAAAGCCTCCGAAAACTTTCATCATTGTGTGACCTGCCATCATATTAGCAAATAATCTAACTGATAAACTGATTGGTCTACTTAAATAAGAAATTATTTCTATAACTACGATCAGTGGAAGCAGTACTGCAGGAACCCCACTTGGCACAAATAATTTTAAATATCCAAAACCATGTTTCATAAATCCAATAATTGTTACGCCGATAAATATAAATGCTGCTAAAACAAATGTTACAATAATATGGCTAGTCACTGTAAAAGTATAAGGTATCATTCCAAACATATTGCAAAAGAGCACAAACATAAAAAGAGAAAATATAAAAGCGAAATATGGTTTTGCTTTAAGACCAGCAGTGTCGCTTATCATTTTTGAGACAAAAGTATAACTTAGTTCTGCGAGAAGTTGGATTTTATTTGGTATTAGTGAATTTTTTTTTGATCCAAGGTTAAAAATTATTAGAATTGCAACTGTACTAATAATCATAAACAAACTTGCATTTGTAAATGAGATATCGAATGTGCCTATTTTAATTTCTGGTCCAATTCTATGCACATTGAATTGGGTCATTGGATTTGATGCCATAAAACTTTATCTATTTTTGCATATTCTTTGCGGACCTAATTACATTGGTTATTCCAGCAACCACACCCACAAAAAAAAATATTAATATAAACCAGGGTTTAGTACCAAAGGTCTTGTCAAAAATAAACCCAATAATTGTCCCTACAGCCACAGCAGATACTAATTCTGTGCTCAATTTGAAGGCTGTTCCAAGAGCTGATGGATTATCCTTTTTATTGTATAGATTTTTCTTTGAAATCTTACTTTTTGCAATCTCTAAGCGAGTTTTAAACGGATCTTTAGACATCAGTATATCTTAGGCAACCATACTCTCTGCTTTTTGTAAATCAACAGCTACTAGCTGACTTATACCTTTTTCCGGCATAGTTACCCCATAAAGTCTATTCATTTTGGACATCGTTAAGGCGTGGTGAGTTACAATAATAAATTTTGTATTAGTAATTTTAATTAGCTCTTCAAGCAAATTACAAAATCTTGTAACATTGGCGTCATCAAGAGGAGCATCAACTTCGTCTAATACACAAATAGGAGATGGGTTAGTTAAAAAAACTGCAAAGATTAGAGACAGGGCAGTTAATGCTTGTTCACCACCAGAAAGTAATGTTATTGATTGAAGTCTTTTGCCTGGAGGGCTTACTAACATTTCTAGTCCTGCTTCTAATGGGTCATCAGAGTCAACTAATTCAAGTTTAGCATTTCCTCCATTAAAAAGTTTTGTGTACACTTCATTAAATTTTCTATTAACTTTTTCAAAAGCTTCAATTAATCTTTCTCTTCCTTTTTGGTTTAATTCATTGATGCTATCTTTTAATTTTACTATTGCTGTCACTAAATCTGATCGATCTTGTTCCATTTTTTTAATTTCATCTTTGTATTTACTAGTTTCTTCATCAGCTTTTAAATTGACTGATCCTAACCTTTCTCTTTCTTGTTTTTTTTTATCTAAATTATCCTCTTGATCAACAGCATTTGGTAACTCCTCAGCACCATTTAAATTAGAATTTTCTAAAATATTATCTTCGGTTAGATTAAGTTCAGAATTAATTCTATCTAACAAATCACTTTTTCTTTTTTTAAGACCTTCTATAGTTGCTCCTGAACTTGCTTTTCTTTCTCTAATTTGAATAGATTGTTCTTGAATTTCGTTTAATTCATTTCTTAATGATTCTATTTTATTATCAGTCTCTTCAATAATTGCATCATTATCAATTTTTTCTTTATCAGAGATTCTTAAATTTTCAGAAATTTGACCTTTTCTTTCTGCTTGAATTTGAGGTTGATTGTCTAGTTCTTTTAATTGAGATGAAAGTTTATTTTTTCGTACAATTAATTCAGTAACCATTTTTTCTGAATTTGATAACAAGTTTTTCCAGCTTTCAATTTCAGTTTCAATAGTTTTTATTCTTTCATTACGTTTAATGGACTCATTTTTGATTGACTGGTTTTTACTGTAAGCATCTGCATATTTTTCCTGAAGTTGTTTAATATTTTGTGATTTTTCATTTACACTTAATAATTCTTTTCTACTTTTTTCATTTTTTAAATCATTTAAAAAATTATCAAGTTCAATATTACATCTATCTAGCAATGTAACTGCTTGATTAATTTCATTGCTATCAATTAATTCTTTAGCTCTATTAATAGAGTTTTGAACGTTTGTAATTGGCCCTATACTTATGCTAACAGCTCCTTCAGCGATATTATTCACTACCTCGTCTACCAACTCTTGTTCTTTTTTAAGTTCTTTTTTTGCATTTTCTAAATCCTCATTAGATAATTTTTCAGTTTCAAAATATTTAGAGTCAATTTCAATTAGGTCTGCCTTTTCTTCTTTAAGTCTCTTTTCATTGGAATTTGCATCAATTATAATCCCTCTTTCTCTGTTTATATCCTCATCAAGAGTTTTTATTGATTTATTAATAGTCTCTATTTCATCCTGAGTTCTAGTGTTTTCTTCATCCAAACTTTGAAGTTCAAGATTAAGTCTTTGTATTCTAGACAAGTTTTCAATATTTTTTTCTCTTAAGGGAGATACTTTTTCTGTTGCTACCTTAATTAAATTTTCTAGCTCTGCTATTTTATTGTTAAATCCCTCAACTTCTCCTTCTGCTTCATTATTTATTTCATTTTCAATTTTTATTTCTTTATCAATCTCTAAAAGTTTTAAGTAATATAACCCAGCTTCAATCTTTTTGATTTCCTCAGAAATTAATTTATATTTTGAAGCTTCTTCCGCTTGTTTTTGAAGATTAGCTAATTGTTTTTCTTGTTGTCTACGCAATTCATCAGCTCTTTTAAGATTATTTTCTGCAGCTCCTAGTCTTAGTTCAGCCTCATGTCTTCGAACATGTAATCCTGAAATTCCTGCAGCCTCTTCTAAAATAGCTCTTCGATCAGTTGGTTTTGCAGTAACCAATGCTCCAATACGACCCTGACTAATCATAGATGGTGAGTGAGCACCAGTTGATAGATCTGCAAAAAACATTTGAGCGTCTCTAGCTCTTACTTCTTTATCATTAATATAAAATTTAGATCCTTTATCTTTTTCTATTTTTCTTCTGACGTTTATTTGATCTAGTTCTCGGTACTGGACTGGTCCTTCGTTATTTTTATTTTCTACATCAATTGAAACTTCCGCAATATTTTTTGAAGCTTTATTAGAAGTGCCGTTAAATATTACATCTTCCATTCCAGAGCCACGCATACTTTTTGCAGATGTTTCTCCCATTACCCACCTTAAGGACTCAACAATATTTGATTTGCCACATCCATTAGGACCTACTATTCCTGTAAGCCCATCCTCAATAAGAAAATTGGTTTTATCTGCAAAAGATTTAAATCCATTTAATTGGATTTTTTTAAACTCCATGAGTTAACTTATATCAGTTTTTCTAGAGCTTTTTTTAAATTTTTATAAGTAAGAGTTTTTTCAAATTTTTTGTTATTTATAACTATCGTAGGAGTAGAATTTACTTTGAAATTTTTAGCTCCGTCTATTCGATCATTTAAAACAAAGTCTTCTATTTCTTGATTGTTTATGCATTCCTCAAAATTTATATCAAAACCTTCACTGGTTAGAAATTTTTGAAGATTTTCATTTGCTTCCTTTACAGAACTACCCTTTACCCATTTTTGTTGGTTAGCATATAAACTATTCAAAATTGCCGAATCACCATCATTTTTACATTGTGAAACTTTAGAGGCATTGAACGCTGCAGCATCTAATGGAAAATGTCTAAATTCAATTTTAGCTAAACCCGTATCAAGATATTCTTTTTTTAATTCAGGAAATACATCTTTGTGAAAATTCGCACAGTGACTACAAGTTAAAGACTCAAATGCGATAATAGTTATTTTTGCATCTTCATTGCCAACAAATATTCTTTTTATTTCTTCTGCATTAATGCTTGAGATAGTGCTTAAAAATATAAGAGAAATAGCTAAAAATTTTTTCATTTTCTTTTAAAGACCTTGGTTAATTCGATAAGTGATTTTTTAATTTTGTCATTCTTAACATTATTAATCTTATCTTGGTATTTATTAATTGCGACATTTTCTTGTTTAGTGGCGGCTCTAGTAAAAATTTTTTGTTCATCATCAAAACTTATAAATTTAAGCTTTTCAACCACCGTATAACCAAAAAAGCTATTCATCTTATCCATTATATCTTTTTTTGAATATTCCATATCAACCTCATGCCCTCTTTTAACCATGATTAGCAAAGTGCTTACTCCAAACTTATTAGAGTTTTTAAATGTTTTTGGATAACAAACTTTAAACAAATCCTCTCCAACTATATATTTCCAATTACTTAAAGTTTCAGAATAAATATGTCCTTTTTTGTTTATAATTTTTTTTACATTTTTTGGCAAAGTGTCTTTGAATGATCTTAAACCTTGAATGGTTTTACTTCTCTGCTTAGTATTGTCTTTAAATTGCATATGAAAGAATTAATAATAACAAATAAAATTCTCAATTGGTACGATATTCATAAAAGAACATTACCTTGGAGAAAAAAAACTTCCTTAAAAAAAAAGCAATATTATACGTTGGTTAGTGAATTTATGTTGCAACAAACACAAGTTGCAACTGTGATCCCATATTTTAATAGATTTATAAAACATATCCCCAACCTAGAAGCTCTTGCTAAATATGACGATAAAAAATTGATTAAGCTTTGGGAAGGACTTGGATATTATTCAAGAGTTAAAAATTTAAAAAAAACAGCTCAAATTGTTATTAAAGGCTTTAATAAAAATTTACCTGATAATATTTTAGAGCTTAAGTCACTGCCTGGAATTGGAGATTATACAGCAAGTGCTATTATGGCTATTGCATTTAATAAACCTATTATTCCTTTAGATGGTAATATTGAAAGAGTTTTGAAAAGATACCTTTACTTAAAAAATGAAACCCAAATTCAAAAAGATAATTTAATTAAGCAGAAAAAAATATTTGGTACATCTTTAAGATCAAGTGATTATGCCCAAGCCTTGATGGAATTAGGAGCATTAATATGCAAGCCAATTAATCCTCATTGTGAAAGATGTCCTATTTCAGGTAAATGCAAGTCTTTTAAAAAAAAAGATTTTGTATTAACTAAATTTAAAAAAAATAATAAAGAAAAATATTATTTACTTAAAGTGTATAAAAAAGATAAAAAATATTTATTAGTCAAAAACAAAAATTTTAATTTTTTAAAAAATTTAGATATTTTTCCAATGCAAGAAATTATTAAACCAAAAAACTTTGATCCTAATTTAAATTTTAAAATGTCTAATATGAATATGAATATTAAGATTCAAACTAATAATATGAATAAATCTTTGCCTTTTTCTTATTGGATTGATCCTAAAAAATTAACAAAATATACACTGCCAACTTTTACAAAAAAAATTGTTTCCTATTTAGAAAATCATTCATGAAAAAAATTGCAATAATTGGTGCTGGAATTTCAGGTTTATTTGCTGCAAATTTATTTAGTAAAAATTCTGATTATCAAGTTATGATTTATGAAAAAAATAATTCTATTGAATTAGATGAGGGGTACGGAATTCAATTATCGACGAATAGCATAAAACTTCTCAATAATATTGGATTTAATAACCTTGAAGATATTGATCAATTTAATCCAGAACAAATTGATTTTTATGATCTTAAAAATCAAAAAAAAATATGTGAACTTAATATTTCAAGATTCAACACTGAAAATTGTAAATACACAGCATTAAAAAGATCTAAACTAGTTGAATTTATGAAAAATAGGTTAGACAATCAAGTAATTAAGTATGGTCACAACATACAAAAAATTGAAAAAAAGGATGATCAGATAGTTTTAAGTTTCAATGAAAACAACAAAGTAATTTGTGATATTCTAATTATTTCTGATGGAGTTTTTTCTAAAGGCAAGTCATTAATTTCAAATTATGAAACAGGACCGGCTTATAACCAATCTATTGCAATTAGAGGAAATATCTTGGGAAACAATTTAAAAAATTTAAATGAGAGAAATATATCTTTGTTTTTAGGAAATAATTTTCATTATGTAGTGTATCGATTAAATCAAAATGATGATGTGCATAATTTTATTGGAATTCTAAATTATCAATTAACACCAAATGAGCTAGAAAATTATAGTCTTTTTAAAGAAGAGGCCTTTATCAAAGGCATCAAAGATAAATTAAAAAATAAAATTTCTTCAGTTATTTTAGACAACTTAGAAAACATCAAATGTTTTCCAGTATTTGTAAGCAAAGGTTTTTTGAAGCCAGGTAAAAATATTTTTTTAATTGGCGATGCCTTTTATGCTTTCCCTCCTTCGTTTGCTCAAGGAGCATCACAATCAATAGAAAGTGGTTTTGAGCTGTTTGAATGTATTACAAATAATAAGAATAATTTTTATGAAAATAGAGTTTCAAGAGTTCATATGATAAATAATAGATCAAAATTTAATCAATTTGCTTTTCATCTATCAAATCCAGTGATGGTCTTTTTTAGAAATTTAAGTTTAAAAATATTAATAAATAATAAGAAATTTTTAGAACGTTATTTAGGAAAAATTTATAAAAATTAATTTTTAGAAATTAATCTTTGTCTTAAGTAGTCAATTGGATAAGTTCTTCCATTAATGTCACAGTGCCAATAAGTCCACCCATTGCAACTTTCAGCACCTAAAATAGTAGCTGCAACTTTATGAATAGATCCCTCTGCTTGATTATGTTTTATACTTCCATCAGCCATTATTCTTGCAGTAATCTTTTTTTTGTTATCAAAAATATTTGTACCTGGTTTAATGATACCTAATTCTACTAATGAGCCAAAAGGTATTCTTGGTTTAGATCTATTATTTTTTAAAGTGTCTAATAAATCATCTTCAATTGGTTTTGTATTTTTTAATCTTTGTTCAGCAGCTTTAAAATAGGTTTTTTCTTTTTCAATACCGTAATAATTTCTACCTAGTTTTTTTGCAACTGTCGCTGTGGTTCCTGAACCTAAAAATGGATCTAGAACCATATCACCTTTATTTGATGATGCTAACAATACTCTGTGCAATAGTGCTTCTGGTTTTTGTGTCGAGTGAACTTTTTTTCCATTTTTTTTTAATCTTTCAGTTCCATTACAAATTGGTAAATTCCAATTTGATCTCATCTGAAGGTCATCGTTTAAACATTTCAATGACTGATAGTTAAAAGTATATTTTGATTTTTCACTTTTTGATGCCCAAATTAGAGTTTCGTGAGCGTTTGTAAATCTTGTTCCTCTAAAATTAGGCATTGGATTATTTTTATTCCAAATAACATCATTTAATATCCAAAATCCTAGATTTTGAATTGCTGTACCAACTCTAAAAATATTGTGGTAGCTACCAATTACCCAAATAGCCCCATCCTTTTTTAAAATTCTTTTACATTCCGAAAGCCAAGCATAAGTAAACTCATCATATTTTTTAAAGTTTTCAAATTGATCCCATTTATCATTAACTGCACTTACTTTAGATCTGTCTGGCCTTATTAATTCGTTCTTTAATTGTAAATTGTATGGAGGATCTGCAAAAACTAGATCAAATGTTTCACTTGGGATATTTTTCAATTCTTCAAGACTATCTCCGTTTAGAATTTTATTTTTAAAGTTAGAATTCATTTTGTATGAAATTATTAGACTCTAAAAGGATTCTTGGGTCAACCTGTGATTGAATTAATTGGATTCGATTTGTGTCAGCCTAAAAATAAGTAACTAGATATTGTGTATCTTATATCTAGATATTGGAGAGAAACTTTTTCGGTGATGCTTGGTGATACCGTATTTTTTTATAGCTTTTAAATGTTGCTTAGTTCCATATCCAAAATTATGCTCCCAACCATATCCTTTATTATTGATCGCCAATGTAGTTATAAACTTATCTCTAGAAACCTTAGCTATAATGGATGCTGCAGAGATAGAAGCAACTTTTTGATCTCCTTTAATCACAGCTTTTAAATTATAATTATTTAAATCGGGAACTTTATTTCCATCTATCAAAACTTGTGTTGGTTTTTTTTTAAGTTTTTTAATTGCTCTTTTCATAGCAAGTAAACTTGCTTGAAGGATATTAATTCTATCTATTTCCTTAACCGATGCTTTTCCAATAGCCCAGATACAGTTTTTTTTGATATATTTTGATAATAACTCTCTTTTATCTTTAGAAATACTCTTAGAGTCCTTTAATAATTTTTTATCAATTTTTTTATCTAATATTACTACAGCTGCATATACTGGACCTATTAGACTTCCTCTTCCAACTTCGTCGACACCAGCTATAATTTTCATTTAAATGATTATAAAGTGATAAATTAATAACCCAACTAAGACTCCTTTTAAAAAAGAAATCCAAAGCAAACCATAATTAGAAATATTAAATATCTTTTTACACCAGGAGATTAAGTTTTTATGTTGCTCAATCATAAAAAATTAAATGTTAATTTTCATTTCATTTATTTTCTGCTTAATTTTTTTTAAATCTTCCCAAGAATATTTCTTATTTTCTGGAAATCTAATTAGATAAGATGGATTATATGATATCATTAAGGGATAGGATTTATTCTTTAATATGGTTTCTCTCCATTTTCCTCTTTCAGATGAGATTTTAGTATTGATTCCTGTTACAGCTTCCATAGCTGAACTTCCCATTAAAATGATAATCTTTGGATCAATAATTGAAATATGTTCTTTTAGAAAAACAGAGTATCTTCTAATTTCTTGAGCAGTAGGTTTACGATCTTCAGGAGGTCTAAAATTTATTGCATAACAGCAATAAATACTTTGTCTTTTTATTTCAATCGCAAGCAACATTTTATTTAATAATTCTCCAACCTCTCCCTGAAATGTTGTGCTGGTTTTATCCTCTTTAGCTCCTGGCGCTTCTCCAATAAGCATAATTGGACTATTGATATTTCCATCTCCCAGGACTAGATTTTGTGAGTTATCTTTTAAATTACAATTTTCGATTGAATTAATTTGTTTTTTTAGCTGTGCTAGAAGTTTAACTTTGTCAGCTTGATTACTATCATTACTATTTTCAATAATATTAAATCTATTAATTGGCTTATCTTTAAATACAAAATTTGGCTCTATACTATCTATTAGTTCTTCGTCTAATTTGCCTTTTTGATTTATCACTTTTTTAATCATACAATGATTTAATGTTTAACAAACTTTTAAAAATACTAGTTGTATTAGGAATATTCTATCAGACACCTTTATATTCTAAAAGTGCTAGTTTTAATGAATTTAATTCAAGAGATTTATCAAATTATTTTTCAGGAATTATTGCGTTTGAAAATAAAGATAATTCTGATGCATTAAAATTTTTTAATGCATCTAAGACACTTCTTAATAAGCATGACGCATATTTAAAGCGATATACTTACTCTT
>Ga0213866_10002674_pt1 | contig 12397 bp, 10 predicted proteins | sample PICome_11_FD_160079 | JGI IMG/M metagenome (GOLD analysis project Ga0213866, IMG submission 160079) | Coastal seawater microbial communities near Pivers Island, North Carolina, United States - PICO284 | ecosystem: Environmental > Aquatic > Marine > Coastal | place: USA: North Carolina... | reverse complement strand
AAGGCTCGACCAATGTGCAAGGCTGCTAGGGATTTGCTTTTGGCGGAAGGGTCGTGGAAACAGGGGTTTGGCGTCATACATGGGGGAGAAAGGGGGTTGGTCTTTATTATGTTTTCTCGACCATCTCTACAAATCTCCAACCCCTTACAAAATAGACTGCCCTCAAGGTCTTAAGATTCCCTTCAAAAAGTGACTTGATCAAAGGATGTATTTTTAGAGAATCCGCGCCGATTTTTCAGCCCTTTAAAAAAAATGGCCTCATTTTCTCCCAAATTTGTTGATCCTTATTTTCGCGATTTTTTGAGACACCCAGTTGCGAAGACGTCCGCATATTCTCACTAGCTGTTAAGCTGCGTGAGGAAAAATTTCACTTTTTTAAACATAACGAATATTCGTATTCGATTCTGAAAAAACAGGAACTGAACCATGGCAGTAGACGTAAAAAATATTGGTGAGCGCGTCGAGAAAGAGAGCGCTATTCTCTCCCAGATACGAACCGAAGCGCATAAGGTCATCGTAGGCCAAGAACTCTTGCTAGACCGGCTTTTAATGGCTCTTTTATGCAACCAGCATGTCTTGATTGAGGGCTTACCCGGACTAGCGAAGACACTCTCGGTCACCACTCTTTCGAAGATGATTCAGGCGAGCTTCCGCCGGATTCAATTTACTCCAGATCTCCTACCCGCTGATGTCGTGGGAACTTTGATCTACAATCCAAAGAGTGGCGAATTCAGTATCAAAAAGGGTCCGGTATTTGCGAATGTGATTCTTGCCGATGAGATCAACCGCGCTCCCGCAAAAGTCCAGAGTGCTTTACTTGAGGCAATGCAGGAAGGACAGGTCACCATCGGAGATGAAACCTTCACTCTCGATGATCCCTTCTTAGTTCTAGCCACTCAAAACCCAGTGGAACAGGAAGGCACTTACCCTCTTCCAGAAGCTCAAGTTGATCGCTTCATGATGAAGCTCAAGGTCGAGTATCCCACTAAATCACAGGAACGTGAAATTCTCCGACGCATGGCAAAATCCAAGCCAAACCTAAGCGTAGAGCCAGTCATCACCCCTCAAGATATTCTTCGCCTACGGGATCTCACTGATGAAATCTTTATGGATGAAAAGGTTGAGGATTACGTGGTCGATCTCATCGAGGCGACACGAAATCCAGAAGACTATGATCTCGAGATTCGTGATCTCATTCGCTACGGAGCTTCACCCCGTGCCACGATCTTTCTAACAATGGCAGCACGTGCGAATGCCCTCATTGAGGGGCGTGGTTATGTTACTCCACAGGACGTGAAAACCATTGCCCCTGATGTTCTTCGTCATCGCGTCATTCTGACTTACGAGGCTGAGGCTGAAGAAAAAAGTTCGGAAGATATCATCGAGCAGATTCTTGCCAAAGTCCCTGTTCCATAAAGACCTCACCAAGCCATGATTCCCAAGGAATTGGCAAAGAAGATCCGGTATATCCAGATCTATACGAGCAAGGCGGTCAACAATGTCCTCGCCGGGGAATACCATAGTGTTTTCAAAGGCCAGGGTATGGAATTCGAGGAAGTCCGCGAATACCAGATCGGCGATGAAGTGCGTTCCATCGATTGGAATGTCACTGCTCGCATGGGTGAGCCCTTCGTAAAACGCTTCCGCGAAGAGCGCGAATTAACAGTCCTTTTCGCCGTTGATCTCTCAGCCTCGGGAGACTTTGGCAGCACCGATAAACTCAAAAATGAAGTCGCCGCCGAGATCTGCGCCTTGCTTGCTTTTTCAGCGATTAAGAACAACGACAAAGTCGGCCTTATCGTCTTCACTGATACTGTGGAACTCTTCATTCCACCCGCCAAGGGAACCTCCCATGTGCTGAGGATCGTCCGTGAGCTCCTCGGATTCAAACCTCGTCAGGCCAAGACTGACATTGCCGCAGCTGTCGATTTTCTTGGTAAGGTGACTCGCCGCCAAACTGTCGTCTTCCTCGTCTCGGACTTCCTGGAATCTGGCTTCGAACATTCACTACGTGCGGTGGGAAAATGTCACGACCTCACTGCGATTTCCATCGTTGATCCTGTCGAACTTAAGATGCCAAATGTTGGACTGGTGGAGCTTGAAGATGCCGAAACCGGCGAGCTCATTCAAATCGATACCAGCAGTGCCGCCTTCCGAAAACGTTATGAAGGACTGGGCGCTGACCGCTCAGGCAAACTCCGTGATCTGTTCCGCAGCATGGATGTCGACCAAATCGAAATTCTCACCGGACGCGACTACGTCCGTGATCTCGTGAAATTTTTCAGAACCCGTGAAAAGAAAATGCAATGAGTGAAGAAAACAAAAAGAAGTTAGATTTCTCTCTCCCTGAACGCTCTCAGACAGGTCCCTCAAGTCGTGGCCTTCTCATCCCGATTTTGCTGGTAATCCTCCTGGCATTGGTTGGAGCCAATCTCTATCTCACATCGTCTAAAGGTAGCGTTACCCATCCCCATTCCGAATCATCCCAGCCTACTAGCGATTTAAAAAAACTCGCTCTTAAGCTCGAAAAACAAGGGCTTAACAAAGCTGCTGCCGAAGTGTGGCACGAGTATCTTGAAAGCAGCAATGAGAAGAGACCTTCTACCATTTGGTATCGTATCGCAACTCTTCATCAAAAGGCAGACAATCATGAAGAGGCCCTCGCCGCCTTCTACCGTGCTGAAAGCATTGCGGACGGTGACGAGCTTTCTTCAGACATCGGTCGACAGGTTCAAGATTCACTGGAAGCACTCGGCAAATTTTCCGCCCTGCAAAACGAACTCAAAGAACGCGTCGGCCTAAACGAAAACTCCGGATCAGAAAGTGATACCATCGTCGCCGAAATCGGACCTCAAAAAATCACACGTGTCGAACTCGACCGCCAGATTGAAGCAAACATCGACAACCAGCTCTCCACCTATGCCAGCCAGCTTTCCCAGGAGCAACGCAAGCAGCAGAAAGAGGCGATGCTCAAGCAATTCTCCGGAGACCAGCAACGCATGCAGTTTCTCAATGGCTATATCGTGCAGGAAATTCTCTATCGAAAAGCACGTGAGTCCAAACTCATTGAAGACCCAAAAGTCAGAGCCCAGCTTCGCGATGCTGAGCGGAGCCTCCTTGCTCGCCAGCTCATGGAATCCGAACTGAGTGGTAAGGCCTATATCAGCGACAGTGATATCTCTACCTACTACGATGCTCGTAAGAAAGACTTCCTCGATCCAGCCAAGGTTTCACTGAGCTATACCACCGTCTCCGACGAGGAAGCTGCAAAAACAATGATCGCAGAGAAAAAACTCAACGACCCCCAGGAAGCTGAACTGGTGAGAGGGCGTTCACTTCCCGGTTTTTCTCCGAAAGACCTTGAGCCTCTCTTCAATCTCAAAGCTGACGAAATCCATCAGACCCCCATCAAGAGCGACAAAGGTTTCCATGTCTTCAAAGTCCTTTCACAAACCCCCGAACGCCAGAAAACTCTCGACGAAGTTCGTGCACAAATCCAGCGACAGCTGACCACCCAGAAAGAGCGTGAACTCCAGAGCAAACTCTTGGAAGACCTGAAACAGAAATACGATGTGGTGATCCATCACGATGCCTTCAAAGCACCCAACCCGGAATAGATTCGTGGCACTCCGCCCTCACAGAATTTTGCTAGCATGCCTTCTTCTCGTCGGTCTGCTCGGTTGTGGTGATAAAAAACAGGAGTCTAAAAAAGACCCCGCCTTTGAAGGAGGCACCGAGAAAACCTTCGAACGCGGCCCATTAAAAGTTGTCCTGCGTCTCGATAATTCCACGCCCAGCATCGCCGATAAAATCACCCTTCAAATGGAGATCATCTCGGAGGAAAACTACGAAATCACCCCACCTGCCTTCGGCGAAAAACTTGAGCAGTTTGGCATTGTCGATTTCAGATCGACTCCGGCAGAACTTGTGGATGACGGAAAACTCCGGCAGGTCCGCAGCTACATTCTGGAACCGTTTCTCTCCGGTGACTACGTCATCCCCGCGATGACATTTCAGTTCCGTAAGCGCGATGGATCGGAAGACAAAGATCACAAACTTGAAACTGAAGAACTCAAGGTCAAGGTCAGCTCGTTATTGCCCGAGGACGCCGAAAACCTAAAAATCCACGAGATCGAGCCACCGGTCGAGCTTCCCAAGCCTGAGCGCAATTTCTTCTGGCCAATCGTCACTACTCTTTCAGCCCTAGCACTCGCGGGAGCCGGATTCTTTTTCTTCAAGCGACGCACTGTCAAAGAAGCGATTGCCGTTAGAATTCCTGCGCATGAACTGGCTTTCGCATCCTTGGAAAAGCTGGTTGCGGAAGATCTCCCTGACCAAGGGGAATTCAAAGAATTCTACCAAAAAATTTCAGACATACTTCGACACTATATCGAAAACCGTTTCGGCCTTCACGCGCCCGAGCAAACGACAGAAGAGTTTCTCTCCGAGCTCCGCACTGGCAGCCAACTCGACTCCAAGCACCAAACCCTCCTCTCGGACTTTCTCACACACTGTGATCTTGTGAAATTTGCCGAACACCAACCAGACCAGGACGACATTCAGAAGACCTTCGACTCCTGTAAAAATTTCATCATGGAAACCCAGGAAGCCTCCACATGACCTTCAGCACTCCACACGCCTTTCTTCTTCTCCTTCTGATTCCGCTCCTCTTTTGGCAGCGAAAAAAAGGACAACGCAAGGCATCCATCAACTTCTCCACCACACGTAATGCAGCGAAAGCCGGACGCTCTTTGAGACAGCGACTGTCCATGATCCCGCTGATCTTGCGAGTTCTTGCCCTCGTCCTTCTCATCACTGCCATCGCACGTCCACAAAAGGGCCTGGAGCAAGTCCGTGATGTCAATGAAGGCATCGCCATCGAAATGGTCGTAGACCGCTCCAGTAGTATGGGAGCCGAGATGATTTTTGAAGGACGCCGCATCAATCGCCTCGAAATCGTAAAGCACGTCTTCGAACAATTTGTCCTCGGAAATGGCAAGAAACTTCAGGGTCGTCCCAACGACCTCATCGGCATGGTTTCTTTCGCCCGTTACGCCGACACCACCTGCCCTCTCACCCTCGCTCACGGTGCTCTTCCGCGTTTCCTTGAAACAGTCAAGCTCGCCAACCCCAGATCTGATGAAGACGGAACCGCCCTTGGAGATGCCATCGCCCTTGCCGCCGCCCGTTTGGAAAAAGCGGAAGAAGTCATGGCTCAACAAGCCCCGGATAAGGAAGACCGATACGACCTCAAGAGCAAGATCATGATCCTCCTCACCGACGGACAACAAACTGCCGGAAAACGTGATCCCTTGGAAGCGGCCAAGCTAGCCAAGGAATGGGGAATCAAAATCTACACCATCGCCGTCGGCGGTGAGGAAGCCCTTACCAGCCAGGACACCCTCCTCGGCTCCTTCCTCCGTGGAGCGGTCGGTCAGAGTGCCGATACCGGTACCTTAAAAGCCGTCGCCGAACAAACCGGAGGCCGTTTCTTTGAAGCACAAAATGCCGAGTCTCTTGCCGAAATTTACGGCGAGATCGATGAGCTTGAGCGCAGCAAAATCCAGTCGCTCCGTTTTATGGACTACAAGGAACTCTTCCTCCCTTTTGTCCTCACGGCCTTCCTCCTCCTCTGCCTTGAAGTCGCATTGAACTGCACCATTTTCCGCAAGATTCCATGAACCAGATTCGCTTACAGAATATCGATGCCCTGCATTGGCTCTGGATTCTACCAGTGCTCATAGCGCTCTTTCTTTTCGCCGCCGCCCGGAGAAAGCAGGCTCTCTCATCCTTCATTGATGCCGGCCTCTTAGATCGTATTAAAATTTCCGTCAGCCCGGTGCGCCGACGCTGGAAGGCGGTCCTCATCCTGATTGGGCTTGGCTGCATCGTACTTGGCATGACCCGCCCCGGTTGGAATCCTAAAGCCAAGACTGTAGAACGCCGCGGACGAGATGTCGTCTTCCTCCTTGATGTTTCCCGCAGCATGCTTGCAGAAGACCTTGCACCCAATCGCCTCGAACGCGCGAAACTTGCAATCAAGGACTGCGTTGAAAAACTCGAAGGAGACCGGGTGGGGCTCGTTGTTTTTGCCGGAACCTCTTCGGTCAAGTGTCCTCTCACTCTCGACTACGGCTTCTTCCGCCTCATGCTTGATAGTGTCTCAACCGACAGCATCGCCCGTGGTGGAACCCTCATCGGCGACGCCATGCGCAATGTGCTCGACACAGTCTTCGATGATCAGATCAAGCAATACAAAGACGTGATTCTCATCACCGATGGTGAAGATCACGACAGCTTCCCCGTCCGCGCTGCCGAAACCGCAGGCGAGCGTGGCGTGCGCCTCATTGCTATTGGACTAGGTGATGAAAATGAAGGTCGTCGTATCCCCATCACGGATGAAACCGGCCGTAAAACATTTCTCAAACACGAAAGTCAGGAAGTTTGGTCCCGCCTTGATGCCGACACCCTACGCAAGATGGTCAACGCCACTGATGGTGGACGCTACCTCAATGTCTCTACTGGAACCTTCGACCTTGGTGAAATCTATTCTCAGCTCATCGCCTCCGCCAAAAAGAAGGATTTGGAGGCAAAGACCATCGAGCGTTATGAGGAACGTTTTCAAATTTTTCTCGTTCTTGCACTCACCATCATCGTGTTCGAATTTTTCATCTCAGACCGTTCCAAACCCACACTCCAGAAGGCATGAAACGACCTACTCTTCTCGCACTCATCCTCACATCGACAATCGCGTGGGGAGAGTCCGCCCGTGAGCTGATCTCGCTCGGCAATGAGGCCTTTAAGAAGGACAACTTCGAGGAAGCCCTCACTCACTATGAGGAAGCCTCCGTCGAACTACCCGATTCCGCTCAAATCTCCTTCAATCGAGGCACCGTCTACTACAAGCAAGAAGACTACAAAAAAGCCATCGAGCACTTCAAGCAAGCATCTCTCCGCAGCAAAGAGCCCGCTCTCGCTTCGCAAGCCAAATTCAATCTCGGCAACTGTGCCTTCCGCCAAGCCCAGCGTCAACGTGACAGCGATCTGAAGAAAGCCATTGAGCACTGTCGTGAGAGTATTTCCTACTATCAAGAGGCAAGAGACCTTGATCCCAATTATCAAAAGGCCGCTGAAAATATCGAGATTGTGCGCCTCTATGTGAAAGTCCTTCTCGATGCGCAAAAGCAACAGGAAGATCAAAAAAAAGAGCAAGAGGAGGATAATCTCGTCACAAAACTGAAAAAACTTTTCGAGCGACAAGTGGAGCTAACTCAATCCAACAAAGATCTCGCTGATGACAAACCGGCAGAGATTGACCTTCAAGGCATCGTAAAATGGCAAGATTCTCTTGCTGAAATAAATGCGAAACAAACCACTCTCATGGCCGACACCAAAGCCATCAGCGAAGAGATTAAGCAAACTCAAAGCCAACTTCAACAACAGGCCGCCACACCTCCTGATCCCAACCAACCAGCGAACCCGCAGCAGCAAGCTCAGATGGAAGTCTTTTCCAAAAAACTGGAGGAAGCAGCCGGACACGTCAGTGACGCCATCAATCAGGAGCAAACCGTCATCAACCACCTCAGCTCGGAAAAACAAAATGAAGCTCTAAGCGCGCAACAACAAGCTGCCACCGATCTCTCCGAAGCCATCAAAGCTCTCAGCGACAACCAGCAGGAGCAACAACAGCAACAAAACCAGAGCCAGCAAAAACAAGACGACAACCAAGAGCAGGACAAAGAAAAAGAGGGAGAAGAAAAACAAGAGCAGGAAAAGCAACAAAGCCCACAGGATAGCAAGGAGCAAAAACCTGAGAAAGAACCACAGCAGTCCCTCACGAAAATGGAATCAGCCGACGATATTCTCGATGAGGAAAAGAAGAATCAAAAACAACAGCGCCCTCTCCGACCGGGTCGCATTCAACGAGTAGAACGCGACTGGTGAACTCAAAATCCCTCATTCTCTTTTTGACCGTCTGGCTTGCTTGGATTTGCAACGCCACTGCTCAAAATGTCACTGCACGCGCTGGTGTCAGCTCCCAATCCATCTTTGTAGGCGAACCCATTCAGTTTCAAATCCAGGTTTCGGGCAGTGAAACTCCCGACCAGCCTGACCTCTCAGCACTGACCGACTTTCACGTCAAATCTACCGGAGGTGGGTCGAACTCATCACGCTCCATCAGCATCATCAATGGCCGTCGTTCCGAAAACGTTCAACTCGGCTATGTCTTCAACTACGAACTCCGGGCCAGACGGGAAGGCCGCCTCACGATTCCGGCTGTCGCTGTGATTGCCGACGGGCAAACCACACACACACAAGCCATCGTTCTCAATGCGCAGAAACCTTCTGAGACTGAAAATTTCAAACTCCGGCTGAACCTGTCCAAAGAGCAGGCCTACGTCGGAGAGCAAATCGTTCTGGAAGCCATCTTCTACTTCCGTGGAAACGTCGACGACACCCAGCTCTCCATCCCCATCATCGAACATCCTGATTTCAAAGTTTATGATCTCGAAGACAACCAAACTGCGAACAAAACGGAAATTCTCGATGGACAGCAATTCCAAACCAGCCGCGTTCGTAAAGTTCTTGTCCCCTTAAACCCGGGCAAATTCCCCTTGGAGCCTGCCACCCTTTCCTTCCGTGGCCAGGATGGATTTCAAATTGGCCGTGACTTCTTCGGGCGGCGAGTCAAACAGGCTAAATTTAAAAACTTCGTCATCCCATCCAACACCTTCGACCTCGAAATACGCCCTCTCCCCACTGTCGGTCAACCAGTCAATTTCGCTGGGCACGTAGGTGACTATTCACTCAACGTGCAAGCCTCACCTACCGAGGTGAACGTGGGAGACCCGATCACCCTCAATATCGCCATCACCGGCCCAGCTCTTCTCGACCCTGTCAAGCTGCCCGCCCTGAACAAGCAGGAAAACCTCACACGCGATTTTAAAATTCCCGGTGAAATCGAAGACGGCACCATCAACGGAAGTTTCAAAACATTCACCCAGACCGTGCGAGCTTTGCGCGATGATATCACCAGCATCCCATCCATTGAGCTATCCTATTTCGATACCTCAACGGGACAATATCAAGTCGCCAAATCCTCACCCATTCCTATCAAAGTGCGTGCCACCCGTATTCTCACTGCAGGTGATGCCGAAGGCCTCTCACCCGTTGTCGGCGCGGGACAAGAAGTCCAATCTTGGATGCAAGGCATCGCCCACAACTATAGTGGTGCTGACATTCTCGAGAACCAGCCCTTGGGATTCTCTGGCCTCCTCTCGCCCTCCCGCCTCTTCCTCATCGTCGGGCCACCACTTGCTTACGCCGCTCTTCTAGGCTTCCTCATTTTCAAACGCCAAAAGACTGCCAATCCGGAGAAATCCCGCGCACGACGTGCTCTCACGAATTTCAATCGGAATCTTGCCAAAGCAGGGAATATCGAGGAACTCCTCACCCTCTTCCGCACCTTTCTTGGGGACAAACTCTCACTCTCACCGAGTGCCACCACCTACCGTGATGTTGAAAACCGACTGCGTGAAAAAAACGTCGATGGCTCTGCTCTCGAAACCGTGAATCGCCTTTTCACCGCAGGAGAAGCCAGTCGATTCTCCGGCGGGAATTCTAACGACAGCGTCGATGAACTCCGTGCGCAAGCCGCCGATCTCGCCAAACAACTCGACAAAAAATTGCGATGAAATTTTTCTTTTTCTTCCTCATTCTCATCTCTGGAGCAAAGGCTGAACTCAACGTCGAATCCCTGCTCAAGGAAGGCAACGAGCTTTTCCAGCAAGCCAACGAACTCTCCGTCGAAAACCCAGAAAAAGCCAAAGACCTTTATCTCAAATCCGCTCTACGCTTCGAGCGCATCACTCGCGATGGTGAAATAGAAAATGGCAAAATCTACTACAACATCGGTAACGCCTACTTCCGTGCCGATGATCTCGGACGCGCCATCCTGAATTACCGTCGTGCCGAGCAATTCACCCCCAACGATCCCAATATCCAGCAAAACCTCTCCTACGCCCGAAAACGACGGAAAGACGCTCTCGGCGAGACAGAAGAAACCAAAGTCCTGCAAACCCTTCTCTTCTGGCATTACGACTTCTCTTTTAGCCAACGCTTCACCTTCTTCGTCACTGTCTTTCTTACTCTCTGGACTGCCGCGGCCACCCGTATTTTCCTTAAGCGATCTTTTCTCAAATGGATCATTGGCACCACCGCCATCCTCTCTGTCGTATTCGGAGCCTCCCTGATCACCGAGTCTCGAACCATTCAAAACAAGCGTCCCGGCGTCATCATTTCAGATGAAATCATCGCTCGCAAAGGCGACAGCCAGTCCTACGAAGCCAGCTTTCAAGAACCTCTCCACGCTGGCACAGAATTCACCCTCATCGAAAACCGCAAAAACTGGCTCCATGTCGAACTCACGGATGGCCGCCAGTGCTGGCTTCCTGAAATCGCCGTATCCATGGTTCGATAATCCCTTGAGACAACCAAACAAAGAAATTTCCAAACCCTCTCAACGAATTCCGAGGGCTTTAAAAGCCCGCCATGATTGAGCCTATTATCGCCAATTTTTCAGTTCATTTTTTTAAGACAAAAACCACCAACATATCGATCTTACATATAACCAGATAAGACCCATATGGGACTCAAAACAATGAAACCACTCCTTCTTCTATTTGCCCTCCTCAGCGTGGCCACTGCCGAAGAGCAGAAGTCACTAAACCTCCCCATTGATGACAAGCCCATTGATCGCATGTCATTTCCCACGCCCACGAGCTTCGCACCGATGCTTAAAAATGTGACCCCTTCCGTAGTTTCAGTTTACACTGCGGAGATCGTCAAAGTGGTGCAACAATATGGCTCCCCTCAGGACGAAATTCTCCGCCGCTTCTTCGGAGTTCCCACTCCACAGCGCAACGGACGACGAGCTGAAATCAAAGAAGAACGTGTCCCGGTTGGAACAGGCTCTGGTGTCATCGTCAGCAAAGATGGTTATATTCTCACTAATAATCATGTCGTCATCGACAAACAGGGCGAGGATGCAGATGAAATCCTGGTTCGCCTCAACAACGGCCGGGAACTCCCGGCCAAAATCATCGGACGTGATCCCAAAACCGATGTCGCGATTCTCAAAGTAGAAGACGATGATCTCCCCGCTCTCACCATCGCTGATAGTGATAAACTCGAAGTTGGTGATGTCGTCTTCGCCATTGGAAATCCGATGGGGGTAGGCACGACCGTCACCCAAGGCATCATCTCAGCACGAGATCGTGCCATCGGCATCTATGGCCGCGAAGGCTATGAAAATTTCATTCAAACCGATGCCTCCATCAATGTCGGAAACTCCGGTGGTGCGCTCGTTGATACCAGTGGCCGCCTCATTGGAATCAACTCTGCCATACTCTCCGGCTCCGGTGGCAGTATCGGAATCGGCTTCGCCATTCCAACAAATCTCGCAGTCAACATCTCTCACCAACTCGCAGAATTTGGCGAAGTCAAACGCGGCTTTCTCGGCATTGCGATCTCGAATGTCTCCCCCGACATGGCCGAAGCATTTGGACTTAAAGACACCAAAGGTGTCCTCATCGACGATGTCGAAAAGGGTTTGGCTGCCGAAAAAGCAGGACTCCAACGCGGAGATATTGTGACCACCATCAATGGAAAAACGATTCGTAACCCTAACGAACTTCGGGTTCGCATCGGTCAATTTCCTCCGGGAACCTCTCTCAAACTTCAGATTGTTCGAGATGGAAAGCCACAAGACCTCGAAGTCATCGTTGGAGATCGGGCCAGTCATATTGGAGGAGCCGGGAACGAACTATTCCAAGGCATTGCCGTTGACATTCTCAACGAAAACACTCGTAAACGCTTCGGCGTTCCCGAAAAAATCGACGGCATCATTATCACAGAAGTAAAAGCCAATTCCCCCTACGCCCGCTACCTCGAACCAGGAATTGTCATTCTGGAAATCAACGACCAACGCGCCAACGGCGTCTCCGACGCCCGCTCCGCCCTCCGCCACGGCGTCAACAAACTCTACGTCTACCAGAACGGTCGCACCGGCTACCTCGCCCTACGGGTAAAGTAGTCTACACGTTGACTTACCAAGATTTACAGAGCTAAGCACACAACCCAATATGGGTTGTGTGCTGTGAATAACTGCACCAAACCGCACTTTAACTGCACCTGGATCGATTTTGGACAAAAAATTAGGGCTTAGGATTTCTCCTAAGCCCTTGAAAAAGAATGGAGCGGGTGAAGAGATTCGAACTCTCGACATCGACCTTGGCAAGGTCGCGCTCTACCACTGAGCTACACCCGCGTGCTTAGTTGCTCCTTGAAGCGCACAACAAAGACTCTTTGCCATTGGCTCCGGCTCCCGGCAAGCATT
>Ga0213866_10002671_pt1 | contig 12401 bp, 10 predicted proteins | sample PICome_11_FD_160079 | JGI IMG/M metagenome (GOLD analysis project Ga0213866, IMG submission 160079) | Coastal seawater microbial communities near Pivers Island, North Carolina, United States - PICO284 | ecosystem: Environmental > Aquatic > Marine > Coastal | place: USA: North Carolina... | reverse complement strand
TTTTTCTGGCTGCTTGGCCTGTTGTTGGTATCTGGTTCGCTGCTCTTGGCGTGTCTACGATGGCTTTTAATCTTAACGGCTTTAATTTTAACCAGTCCCTTCTTGATAGTCAGGGACGTGTTGTTCGTTCTTGGGCAGACATTCTTAACCAAGCCAACCTTGGATTTGAAGTCATGCACGAACGAAACGCACACAACTTCCCTCTGGACCTTGCTTCTGTTGAGGCAACTCCGGTGGCTCTTTCCGCCCCTATTATTGGTTAATGAACGACACTAACATTTGGCCCACTGAACCCACTATTATTATGACTGATCATCCCTACGGTGTCCCACACAACGAACGAGCTGAGCAGCTCAATGGTCGCCTTGCTATGCTTGGCGTCATGGCTGCTCTTGGCGCTTACGCGCTGACTGGTCAAATCATTCCTGGTATCTGGTAATGTACAAAACCAAATGTGGATCCTCCCACAAAGGAGGTAAAGGTGGCGGCAAAAAACGTTAGCCTTAAAATTGGTAAACACAAATCGCGGTCCGGCGGCTTGACAGCTGCCGGTCGGCGTAAATATAACAAAGAGACGGGATCAAACTTGAAGGCTCCACAACCTGAAGGCGGTCCTCGCAAACGCTCTTTCTGCGCTAGAATGTCTGGTGTGAAAGGACCGATGAAAGATGAAAAGGGTCGTCCTACTCGGAAGGCTCTTGCCCTACGCAAATGGAAATGCTAACATGGCTAAGCCTGGTCTCTACGCAAACATCCACGCCAAACGTAAGCGTGGTGGTAAGATGCGTAAGAAAGGTGCTCCTGGCGCACCTACTGATGCTGACTTCAAAGCAGCAGCTAAAACCGCCAAGAAACGTAAGTACGCTAAGTAAGCAGCGTACGTTCATCCCTTCGGGGACGCATGTCGCCTGACCATGGAACGGGGGTCAGGTACTTCGGTCCTTACAATGACTAAAGTTGAATTGGATGCCCGTGTGCGGGAACAAAAGCAAGCTGAGAAGCAGGCTAAGTTGAAGTATCGTGGCGTTGCTTACATTAAGGTAGTCCGTTAAAGCGGCGTTGGGAGGTGCAAACCCTCCCTTACCTGTTGGCATTGGCCCTCCACGGAGGACACCCTTTGCCGTCATGACGGTGGGATAGACCACAAAATAAATCAAAAATTTTCTAAACGTTTAGAGCGAGTCTTTTCCTAAAAATTCTTTCTCTTTTTTAACAATGGCTAACGCTACTCAAACTGCGCTAGGCCGTGCTAATCTTAGCACCGGTACTGGCTATAATGATAAGTATGAGCTTTATCTGAAGCTCTTCTCTGGTGAGATGTTCAAAGGCTTCCAGCATAACACGATCGCTCGTGATCTGGTTATGAAGCGGACCCTCAAGTCCGGTAAGAGCCTCCAGTTCATCTACACCGGTCGTATGGACGCAGCGTTCCACACGCCTGGTACTCCTATTCTTGGCTCCGGTGATCCCCCGGTGGCTGAGAAGACCATTGTGGTTGACGATCTGCTGGTGTCCAGCGCTTTCGTCTATGACCTCGATGAGACTCTGGCTCACTACGAGCTGCGTGGTGAAATCAGCCGTAAGATCGGTTATGCTCTTGCTGAGCACTATGATCGCCGTATCTTCCGCGCTATCACCCGTGGTGCTCGTGCTGCCCACCCCGTGTCTGCAACCGGCAAGGTTGAGCCCGGCGGTTCGCAGATCCAGATTGGTACCGGTGCTGGTACCACTGGTGATGCTCTCGACTCTGACAAGATCGTGGCTGCTTTCTTTGAAGCCGCTGCTGTTCTGGATGAGAAGGGTGTGTCCCAAGATGGTCGTGTGGCTGTCCTCAGCCCCCGCCAGTACTACAGCCTGGTGGAGAATGTCTCCAGCAACGCTTTGATCAACCGTGACGTCCAGGGCGATGCTCTGCAGGGCGGCAACGGCATCATGAGCATTGCCGGTATCAAGATCTACAAGTCCATGAACCTGCCCTTCCTGGGTAAGTATGGTACTGCTTCGACCATTGATAACCCCGGCTCGTTCGTGGGTGCTTCTATTGAAGCCACTACTACCGGTGAGAACAACCCTTATGGTTCTGCCACCGACTTCGACACCTCCTGCGGCCTGATCTTCCAGCGTGAAGCAGCCGGTGTTGTTGAAACCATTGGACCCCAGGTTCAAGTCACCAGCGGTGACGTCTCCGTGATCTATCAGGGCGACGTTATCCTGGGTCGTCTGGCCATGGGTACCGACTACCTGAACCCTGCTGCTTGTGTGGAACTCCACGCTACCAGCACTGCCGGTTCTGCTTTCTGATAACACTTTTGTTGTTTATTGGGGCTCCTTCGGGAGCCCTTTTTTTATAGTTACTATGGCAACTCCTTCATACGCAACGTCCACCGAACTGGATGCTGTTAACTCAATTTTAATGAGTATCGGTGAGTCTCCAGTCAATACTCTTGATACGCAAAGTCCTGAAGTTGTTATTGCTCTGAGCACTCTTCGACAGGTGTGCCGTGAAATCCAATCAGAGGGTTGGAGCTATAACACTGAATATGAATACCCTTTCACTCTTAATTCCCAGCAGGAAGTGATCATTCCTGTTGCTGTTCTACAACTTGACGTGAACAGGTACAGACATCAAGATACTTATGATGTAGTACGACGTGAGGGTAAACTTTATGATCGTTACAGTCATTCATTTAAATTTCCTGGTATTGAAATCCTCTACTGTGATGTAGTGTGGTTTTATGAATTTGCTGATATTCCTCAAGCTTTCCGAGATTACATTACTGCACGGGCTGCTCGCATTGCAGCAGGTCGTATGGTGAGTGACACTGATACTGTCCGTATTCTTCAAACTGATGAGCAGCTTATGCGTGCTTTAGCAGTCGAGTATGATACCAAACAGTCTGACTATAATGTGTTTAACTCTAGTGATCTAAGGAACCCTTACACCAGCTACAAACCGTTCCAAGCTCTTAGTCGATAATGGCAGCAATTAACCAACGTATTCCCAATTTTTTGGGTGGTGTATCACAACAACCAGATTTTGTTAAATTTCCTGGACAACTTAGAACCTGTCATAATGCCTATCCTGATGTAACCTTTGGCCTGGTCAAGCGTCCTCCTGGTGAATACGTTGGTACGTTGGCTAATGCCGAAGACGGTGGATATTGGTTTGAAATTGACAGGGACAGTAATAACAAATATATTGTTCAAATCACTGACACGCCTGCAGTTAAAGTATGGGACTTGTCTGATGGATCTCAACAAACTGTTAATGTCGCTGCTGGCGTCAACCTTAGTTATCTTGCTCGCAGCGTTGGTTCTACAAAACCTTATGGCGTTCTAACTATTAATGATTACACCTTCCTTGCTAATCCTGATAAAACTGTTAATGTTGACCGCACTACTGCAAGTTTTGGTGATTCCTACGGCTTTGTAACTCTTAACACTGTCACTTACAACAGTGAGTATGTAGTTGCTCTTGACAACCCAAATATCACCTCTAGTGTTAAACGTAGAGCAGAGACAGTTGCTGTTGTTAAACAGGGCACTAATAGTGCAACATGGACTGATGAGGGTGGTGAGGGAACTTACCAAGGACAAGAAACAGTTGTCAGTGACATATTTGGTAGTAAAGGAGTCAAAGTTACAGTCACTGTTAGAGGTCAGATCTATGCTGATGGTTCTAGTGATTACGACAGCGCTTACTATGCTACTGTTGTTTTAGAAGACGGCGGAGACGATGTTATTAAGAACGCCTATTTTAATGTTACTGTTGAAGGCATAGATTACACTGTAGCAATTACAGAGGTTATTGAATATAACTCGTATGTTGACGCTAACGCTGCTTATTATCGTACACCTAAAGATGCAACCAAAGGTGAACTAAATATTGACAGCGTGCTTGGTGAGCTTGCTGATGCTATTGAAACTAAATACACTAATGTTTCAGCTACTCCTATTGGTTACGGTATCTACATTGTAGCCAACACAGGAAGTTTTAATACAGTTACTGTACGTGGTGGCATTGCTAGTGACGCTTTATATGGTTTTACAGATACCATTCAGAACGTTGCTCGCCTTCCTGCTGAATGCAAACATGGGTACAAAGTTAAAGTATCAAACACAGAAGCAGCTGAAGATGATTACTACGTAGAATTTATTGCTGACAACAGCGATAAAGGTAGTGGTTCTTGGGAAGAAACTGTGGCTGGCGGTATTGATGCCGGGTTTGATTATGCAACTATGCCACACGCCCTGGTTAATAATCTTGATGGTACTTTCACTTTTACCACTCTTGATCCCACTAACGAACCAGATAATCATTGGGTAGATCGTCAAGCAGGCGATGAAGATTCAAACCCTATGCCAACGTTTGTCGATAAAAACATTACGTCTTTGTTTTTCTATCGTAATAGGCTTGGCATTATTGCTGATGAACAAGTTGTTATGAGTCAGCCTTCTGATTATTTTAACTTCTTTGTTACTTCCGCTTTAAGTTCTAGTGATGCAGATCCCATTGATCTTGCAGCATCTGACCTTAAACCTGCTCTGATTAATCACGCTTTGCCTGTACAAAAAGGTGTGATGCTGTTTAGTGAAAACGCACAGTTTATGCTGTTTACTGATTCAGAGCAATTCAGTCCCGACACTGCTCAACTTAAGAAACTCTCTTCCTATGAATGTAGTAAGTTTGTTTCTCCTGTTGACTTGGGTACATCCATTATGTTTGTGTCCAACACCTCTTCGTTTACTAAAGCGTTTGAGATTGCAGTTGGAAGTGAAACTGATGTTCCTGATATTGTAGAGCAGACAAGAGTTGTACCTGAGTTCATTCCTAAAGCTATTAGCAAAGTTTCTAACTCTAGCCAAGATGGTGTAGTTACGTATTTTGCAAAAGGTTCAGAATACCTGTACCATTACAAATACTACAACGTAGGCAACAAGCGTGAACAGTCTGCTTGGTACACCTGGGAGTTGGCTGGCGGTATTCAGCATACGCTTTATACTAGTGGTAACTTCTATGCTGTTACTAAACAAGGTTCTGATTTTATCTTATCTAAACATGAGTTGATTACTGAATCAACTTCTAATAGAAGCTATGTTCTTGGCCAAGGTGATCCTGCTTCTCCGCTAACTGTTAGTCGGAGGTTTGAAGCTACTCTGGATAACATGTACATTCCTAGCCCAAGCGACAAAAGTTTGGCAGACGGGAACACCACCATCACGCTGCCGTACACTGTACAAACAGGTGCTGGTTATGATCTAGTGGTAGTTGTACTAAGTGGCAATGACACAGGCTATGTGGCGGCTCCAGACACTGTTGCAGGAGCTAATGTCACCTTTAACGATATTGACCTGACTAGTGTTAATGTGGCTGTTGGCTACAAGTATATTACAGAGATTCAACTCCCTTCTTATTACTATTCTTTGCAAGGCGGAGTTAACGACATTGATGGCGATCTACGGATCCAACGTCTTAACTTTGAGCTTGGTGTTTCTGGTCCTATGGAGTTCCATCTAACAGCTCCAGAAACAGATTCTCATATTCAATATGAGTCTGGAATTATTGCTGACGTCAACAACTTTAACAGTATTCCTTCTAAACTTTACAAATCAGTCAGTGTACCAGTTTATAAAAAGAACGAAAAGTACACTTTAACTATTAAAATTCCTGACCCTTTTACCGCTACTATTGTCTCAGGCAGCTGGGACGGACGATATGACAACCGACGGCATGTACGCAAGTAAGTACATTAAACCATGCACCCCTGAACTAGCACTTAAAGTAGGTAAAACCCTGCGTTGGGAAGACAAGCGTGAAGTAGAAGAGACAACGGGACTGACTGCTCCGGCAGCGGTCCTGGAGTCTTACTACCGATCAGCCGTCTCAGTATTCTTTGTGGTACCCAACGGCAAGGCTGCCGGTGTGGCTGGCATAACTCCAGATAACCGCATTTGGATGCTGTGTACACAAGCTAGTGAAGAGTATCCCCACACATTTGTTAAAGAAGCGAGGCGCTGGGTACAGAGTCTCCCTTACGAATATTTATGGAACAGAGCTGATATGAGAAACGAAAGTCATATCAAGTTGCTCAAACTTTTAAAGTTTAAGTTTCTTAGATATTACGTTGTTAACGGTGTCCCTCTAATTGAATTTATGAAATTATGTGCGAACCAATAAGCGCAACATTATTTGGAATAGCAACAGCTGCTTCCAGTATTATGCAGACTGTTGGCGCTCACCAGCAAGCACAGGCTCAAGCTGCTTATAGTAATGCGGTAGCACAGCAACAATACGCTAACCAGCTAACTATTGCAAAAGCTAACGATGCTCAAAAAGGTCTAGTTTTTGAGGCTGAACTTAAGGCTAATGCTGCTGCCAAATCTGCTTACTACTCTCAATTAAGTCTTAATCAAGCATCAGCTAACACAGCTATTACAGCTGAAACTCAAAAACTACAAGAAAAACGTACTGCAGCTTCGTTTAGTCAGCAAAAAGCTCTAATAGATACTGTTCAAGCACAGGGTACTATTCTTGCTCAAGGTAAGACGGGTCAGTCTGAATATCTACGGATTTTCGACACTACTCGTCAGCTTGGTTTTGAACAAGCTCAGATTGATCAAAGTATTTATGATGCTAACCGTGCTGCTGGCCTTGCTGTTGAAGGCGTTCTACTAGACCAAACTTCTGCTAATATTGCAGCTTGGAACGGTCTCCCTGCTGATCCTCTGTCTCCTGCTCCTTCTGCTTTGCCTCCAGAGCCTATTATGGTTGGCGGCCCCTCTAATTTGGCCCTTATTGGTGGAATTGGTAGCGGCATTCTTGGCGGCGTTACTAGTGGAATTAGCGTTGGAACAGCTTTTAATAATCAATCCGTAGTTAACTAAAACATTATGCCATATCAAGGTAGTGCACAGTCTATCGGTTTTCGCAACCGCACTGTTATTGATCCCTCTGACCGTATGCGGCAAGAGGCTCAACAACTTCAAGAGCGTGGTCGTGAACAAATCCGTGGAATGGAGACGCAAGCGTCTCAGCAAATCAATGAATTACAGCGTATTGGTGATCTTGAAGCTAGCAACGCTCGTTACGAATTAGACGCTCTTTCTAAATTTAGCAAAACAATCGACACTTTTGTAAAAGATGTAGTTGTTGAAGAAGCTAAAAAGAGAGAGGAAAACAAATACTATGATGATGTTGTGTCTTACGAGACGCAATCTCCTGAAGTATTTGAAGAAGTAAAAAAAGAAGTTGACACTAGCCTTCAACGTGGTGTTGAGCTTCACATGGAAATCAATAAGGAGGCTGACAAGGCTCCTAATCCAGAAGCTCAAGATCGTGTTCGTGCTGTTTCTGGTGAACACTCTCGTGGCTGGCAAGTAGCAAGTCTTGAAGAAAAAGCTAGAGGATTTGGTACTCATCTAATTACTGAACTGGATAGTTCTGAAGTACGCCTTTTGGATCCTCGTACTAACCAGCCTTTTGCTATTAAAGACGCTAGAGATGCATACCAAAAAGACTTGGCTATGCAATACATCAAGGCTGAGTACATCAAAGCAAACAGAGGTAATCTTAGTTCAAAACTAGTTGCTACTAAACTGCTTCCTGCTATTAGTGATGCTCAGACTCTGCAGCGTAAAATTTACACGCAAAATTTTAGAAACCAAGCAGCTACTGAAGGACTTGATGCAGAAGAAAGTGCGTTGTCTAGAGCTTTTCTAGCAAAGGACGCTAGTGCTGATTCTCAGGCTTTAGCTTTAAAAAGGTGGCTTCAGGTCGCGCCTGCTTACTATAAAATTACTAGTCCAGGTGAGGATCCCAATAGAGTTGCTCGAAAAGAGTTAAGCTCTATGATTCAGACCATCCTTAAAGGTGATCCTAATAGAGTAGATTCTATCGTCTCAACTTTAGAAAATACTACAATTGAAGGGCACCCTGCTGGCAACAAACCTTTGACTGAGTTGTATGCTGATGAGTTTAGTGCTCAAAGTTTGAAAGCACAAGCTCAGGTGTACGCTAATCAAAAGTATCAAGCAGATGAGACTTCAAAACGAATTGAAGCTCAGTCAGCCTTTGATGCCATTGAACAGTCTTTGCTTACAACTCCTGCTACACCAAGAGAGTTAGCAGTAATGGCTAAAGAGTTTCAAACCAAGTTTCCTAATTCTCAAGAGCTAGTTAATAAAATTTTGCAATGGCAGCCTGCTGTTCTTGGTGTTGAGCAGTCTGAAGCTAAAGCTTTGGAATTAATGTCACAGTATGGTGGAGAAATTCCTGAAAGCGAGATTCAAAACCTTGATCCTTTTGTTCGGGATAAGTACCAAAACAAAATTGTTAAAAACCCGTTTGGTACTAAAGATAAAGAAGCAATCAAAGATGCTGAAAAAATAGTCACCGCTGCGATCAAAGAAGCGCGTAAAATTAGCACTAATGATTCTGTTCTTTATGATGACGCTTTGAGAGCACAACGAGCTGCACAGAACATGATTATGCCAGAAGCGCGTAAACTGTTCCAGCTGGCTAAGGAAAATGGTCAACCTATTTCTGAAGGTGAGGCTATTCGTTTGGCTGGTGGTGTGGTTGCTGATAAAATTGAAGCAGATCAAGAAAACCCAAAGAGCAGGTTTTATTCTGAAACCGGTAAAGGTTTTACTAAATTTGAGCAAGAAACCGGCGCTACTGGACTTAACAAACTGTTCGAGCAGCGGAAAACTACATATCGTAAAGCTCAAAATTTGCTAACTAAGGATTCTAACGCTTTAATTAATAATGCTATCATTTCTAACCCTACTGAACTTGAACTTGATTCAAGCGGTTCCCCCAAATCCGTCTTTTATTCTTTGGCTAAACTAGATCCTAAGCGTGATGCGTGGGAAATTCTTAACGCTCAACGTAAGAAGGCTGGTTTAGCCGCAGTAACTCCTCCTGCAGAAGCTCAGACTCTTCAAGCTGTGCTTGCAAAACGTCCTGATCTTAAAGTTCTTTTTAATTCTCATCCTAGTTACCAACGAATTAATCGTGGACTTCAGAGTCTAGGTACTGTTAGTGCTCCTAATCTTCTTAAAGCTCTTGGTTTTCAAGAGTCTGGCGGAGGTAACTACAAGGCATATAATGCCGACGCATATGGTCATTCCAACCCTGCGCTTGGTAAATACCAAATTCTCTGGACAACCGCGCTTAGTTGGGCACAAAAGGCTGGTATGGCTCCTCCTTCTTCTAAAGAAGCATTTCTTAATAGCCCTCAGTATCAAGAACAACTTGCTCAATGGGCAATTAATGAGTACGTCCGTCAAGCAAGTAACCGTACCAAAGATCCTAAAATTGCTATCCGCATGGCAGCTGCTATGTGGTACGGTGGTGCAGGATCTATTAATCTTTATGACCGGGCTAGTAAAGAAACTGGAGGCAGATATCCCAGTATGCGTGAGTATACTACTAGTGTTCTTAATCATTACATGACAGGTTCCTAATGCAAAACGAATTTATTACTAGCGATGCATTAGAGCTCGACCCTAATGCTGCTATCCTCAACAATGCTGTAGCAGCAGAAGCAGCTGCTGATGAACTACGCGAAGCACAAGCCGCTGAGCAAGCTGCTCAAGCACAGGCTAAAGCTGCTGAACCTCAGCCCACTTTTCTATCCGAAACTGGAGCAGCTCTTGCTGGCGGTACTGCAGATGCTATTGAAAGTGTTGGAGGCTTTGCTGAGCTTACTGGTGATACTCTTAAGACTGGTTTTAATCAGCTTTTTGGTCGTCCAGTGGATGATACACAAAACCCTTTTAGCAGCGAGTACCAAGCGGGCGATGCAGGCTGGCTTGATATTCCTGATACTTGGGTTCCTGAGAACAAGACCGGACTCGGTAAGTTTGCCCGTGGACTGGTCGAATTTGGTCTTCTAACAGCTGCTACTGGCGGTGTGGGGGGTGCTACCTTTGGTGGTGCCCGCCTGGGCGTTAGAGGGCTTGCTATGGCCCGTGCAGCAGGTGTTGGTGCCAAGGGTGTCCGCATGATCAAGTTTGTTGGTAAGGGGGCAAAGATTGCTGGTGAAGGTGCTATTGCGGATCTTGTATCTAGCAGCTCTGAAGCTGGCAACCTTGCTAACCTTGCACAAGAACATACCCCTTGGATGGCTCCTTGGGTGACTGATGCTCTTGCTGTAGACCCTGAAGACAACCCTTGGTTGGCACGTATCAAGACTGTAGCTTCTGGCGCAGGATTTAACTTAGTTGGTCATGGAGTCGCGTCTTTTGCAAAGGGTAGCTGGGCTGCTCATAGGGCTAGAGCTGCAGGCAAGTCTGTGGATGAAGCCAATGAAATTGGCAACAAAGTCATGCAAGACGAGATGGATAACGCCGTTCGTTTGGATGAAGAAGCGGCTACTCAAATGGCTGCTGATCGCTTTGTTCAAGGCCGCGGCCTCAGCCATGCTGATCCTCGTGACGAGTACCTTCGTACCTATCTCACTGAAGAAGAGTATGCACGATATGCTTCTCAACCTTCAGTTGAAGGTGTTACTGCACAGCTTCAAGATGTAGAGCAACAGCTTGCTGCTGCTAAACAAGTAGGTGATAAAGCACAGGTACGTGAACTTAATAAGACTAAGCGAGAACTTGAAAAGCAAGTTCAACTAGACGAAGTTGATCAGATTGATTACGAAGTTCTTGCTGACCAGCGTGGTAAAGAACAGGGTGATGTTTTTGACTTTGAAGCATACCAAAGCACTAACCAAGCAGCTGCAGGGTTAGGTCGTGAACCTGACCCATTTGTCAATTCTGGTAAGTTTGATAGCTCTGAACGTGCTACCTATCGTCCCGAACCTGAAGCCGTGAAGGCTGTCCTACGGGAAAGTATTCAAGACATAAAGCAGGGTGGCGAAGGTCGTAGCTGGACTCCTATCATGACTGAATCTGCTCTTAATCAGATGTCTCGTGGTGATAAAAACCTCAAGGAGTACATTACAGAAGTAGCAGACGATCTAAGCAATGAAGTGTTTCAGTCTCTTGAAAACACTCTTGATCATAAACAAGTCAAAGAGCTGATTATCCGTCAAGCTAGTGAACTGACTTCTATGATTGATGAAGGCGGTGATATTGCTGCACGGTTTGCTAAGTACTTTAAAGAAGAAGACAAAAACGCTCGTGTTTACATCAATGAAGGCAGCGAGATTGTCACTGGATCTCCTGCTCAAAAAGCTGCTCTTCAACTTGTTATCAACAGTCTAGCTAAACAGGCTCAAGGCATTGCTACGGGTACCATGTTTATTGCTGACAATCTTCCTATTAATCGTCAAGCTGAAATGGTGTTTGACGCTATGAAGGTCGCCCTTGTTGAGCACAAAAAGATTGGCTACATGTGGGGCTTGGACGGTAAGTATCAGCAGATGAATCTGATGCCTAAAGCCGTCAAAGATGCCACAGAAGCTCAGCTCAAAAAAATTGATGAGGAAATGGATGAGTATTTTAACTCCCTCCATGAACTTCATAAACAAAGCAGGTACAGCGAACTTAAAGATTTGATGGAGGTTCATGCTCTGTCTGGTGGTCGTGTTCGTACTCTTGAACATATTCACGATTATCTTAAATCTAAGCTTACCGGCGGTCAGATGGATGGAGTTAAAATCCGTGGACGTGTTCGTCAAGAGCTGCAATCTTCTTTCTATAACTCTGTTCTTAGCGGCCTTAGAACTCCAATTAAAGCCGTTGTTGGTACTAACATGATTGGTATCTTGCGTCCTATGCAAGCGTATCTTGGTGCTGGTATTCGTGGTAATAAAAAGGAAATGGCTATTGCTGCGGCTACGCTTGACTCTTTGGGCAAAGCGTGGGCTGAAGGTATTCAGATGTTTAAGTACAACTGGGATCTTGGTCTTAACCGTAAGTCATTGACTTATGAAGGTAAGTTTGACTTGGAAGCTGATTTGGCAGAATGGGAAGGGTTGAAACCTTTTTACGATAAATACGGTAGTGCTGTTGAAAAACGTGCTTATGAAACCTTGGATCATATTGTTAAATTTAACACTAATCCTTGGGTTAAATATAGCCAAAATGCAATGGGAGCTGGTGATGCTCTTGCCCGTACTATTATTGGTCGTTATGAGATGAGGATGCGTGCCGCTCGTCAGGCTCTTGATGAAGGTGTTGCCTTAGATAAGATTACTGATTTTGCACGTAAATCTGAAGAAAACTTCCGTAACGAAATCTTTAAAAAGAACGCAGACGATAAGTTTGTTGTGTCTGATGCAGCCGCTAAAATGGCTGGTGATGAAGCAGCAATGACTCGTGCGTTAGAAGAAAACTTTAAAGGGTTTGAGCTTATCTCAAATATTCCTGGCATGAAAGCTTTCTTCCCGTTTGTCCGTACTGGTTTTAATGCTCTTGATTTGACCTTTGAACATACCCCT
>Ga0213866_10002670_pt1 | contig 12413 bp, 12 predicted proteins | sample PICome_11_FD_160079 | JGI IMG/M metagenome (GOLD analysis project Ga0213866, IMG submission 160079) | Coastal seawater microbial communities near Pivers Island, North Carolina, United States - PICO284 | ecosystem: Environmental > Aquatic > Marine > Coastal | place: USA: North Carolina... | reverse complement strand
ACACGAAGATGAGGAGCGCGAGCCAGGGGAGAGCGAAAGCGAAGGGGAGCATGCCGGTCGATACCCACGCACGCCGCCTCCGTGCCTGAGGGTGGCGCGGTCTCGTGATAGCGGGGTAAGCTCGCTTTGCCACCGCTCCACCGTTCCCGAGCCCGCCAGAACGTGATCGACCTGAACGCTGCCCGCGCCGAGTTTCCCATCCTCGAGCGGAAGATCTACATGAACTCGTGCTCCCTCGGCGCGCTGTCTCGCCGCTCCGAGGCGTACCTCCATGACTTCACCGAGCACTGGCACGAAATGGGTGCTTCGGCGTGGTACCGGCACTGGCTCGGGCGCGTGGAAGATCTGCGTGGCCGGGTCGCGACATTCCTGGACACGACCCCCCGAGAACTGGCCCTCCTTCCGTCTACGTCGACCGCGCTGGCCGCCGTGACGGAGTCGGTTCGGCCCGAGGGACGAAACAAGGTCGTTTGCACCGAACTCGACTTTCCGACGCTGGCCTACCAATGGGCGGTGAAGCCTGAGTTCGAACTCGTGGTGCTCCGGAGCCCGGACGGCATCCGAATCGATCCTGAGCAATTCGAGGAGGTGGTGGACGAGCGCACTCTCTTCCTGGCCACGAGTCACGTCTTCTTCACCACCGGATACGAGCAGGACCTGGGGGCACTCGCCGACATCGCGCGCAAATCGGGGGCCTACTCGCTGATCGACGGCTATCAGGGTGCTGGCCAGGTGGCCCTTTCCCTGCCGAGCACCGGCGTCGACTTCTACACGACGGGGCCTCTGAAATGGCTGTGCGGTGGACCCGGCCTCGCCTACCTCTACGTCCGCGACGAGCTCGTGGAACGACTGGAGCCCCGACTCACCTCGTGGTTCGCTACCGAGCGCCAGTTCGACTTCGAGCTGGAGGGCTTCGAGTACAGGCACGATGCACGGCGCTTCGAGCTGGGCACGCCCTCACTGCCCACGGTTCACACGGCCCTCGGCGGACAGGAGATCATCGACGAAGTCGGCTTCGACGCCATTCTCGAACGGAACGCCATGCTCACGGCCCGGCTGATCGACACTGCGGTCGATCGCGGCTTCGAGCTGCGCCTCGCCGAGCCCGAGCATCGGACCTCGATCGTGATGGTCCGGCACGAGAATCCGGCAGGCGCCGTGAAGCATCTCGCCGCGAATGGAGTCATCGTGGACTACCGCCCGGGCTATGTCCGCTTCAGTCCTCACTTCTACAACACGACCGACGAGGTCGATCGGTCCCTCGAGATCCTGGCAGGCTTCTCTGGATAAGCGAGGCTCGTCGACGACGAGTCACGCTGGCAGCGCAGGGATCATTCCGTAGCTGCTACGCTCCGGTGTCTTTCTTGAGCGCCCACCGCTCCGAGTCCCGCGTCCGGTACTTCGCGAGCACCTGTTCGAGCGCGTTGTCCATGTCGATCCCCTGCTCGTTGGCGATCACCAGAACTACAAACAGGATATCCGCCAACTCGATCGCAAGATCCTGCTCCGGCTCGTCGGGCTTCTTCGTCTTGTGACCGAAGCGGTGGTTCATTTCGCGAGCCAGCTCCCCGACCTCCTCGATCAGACGTGCGAGGTTCGTCAGCGGAGGCCAGTAGCCCTCCTCGAACTGTGAGATCCACGCGTCGACACGCTGCTGCGCTTCGCGAAGCGTGATGTCGGACGCCTCCGTCACGGCGTCAGCACCAGCTTCCCGAAGATGTTGCCCTTCTCGAGAATCTCATGAGCCCGCTTCGCGTCCGAGAGCGGCATGACCTCCTGAATGACAGGATCGAACACGCCGTCGAAGACGAGCCGCATCACTTCACGAAACTCCGTCGGCGTACCCATGGTGCTGCCCATAATCTCGAGCTGCTTCCAGAAGACGAGCCGGAGTTCCGTGTTCGCACGCGACCCCGTCTGCGCTCCCGAAGAAATCAACCGTCCACCACGAGACAGGGCGCGCAGACACTTCGGCCAGATCTCCTCGCCGACCGTGTCGAAAACCACGTGGACGCCCTGTTTGTACGTATCCCGCCACACCTCGCGCGAGAAGTCCACGTCGAAGCGATCGTAAACGATGTCGGCGCCCAGCGCCTTCGTGCGCGTCACATTCTCCACTCCGCCCGTCACTGCAAAGACTTTGGCTCCGGCGCGGCGCGCGATCTGCACCGCAGCCGTTCCAACTCCGCCCGAGGCGCCGGTGATCAGGACGCGCTCACCCGCTTTCAGACGGCCACGCGTGATCAACGCCCGCCAGGCAGTCACGAAGACGAGTCCGGCGGCGGCGGCCTCGGTTGCCGGAAAGCCATCGGGGATTTCGAGCAGGTTCTCTGCCGGCACGACGGCGTACTCGGCAAAACCACCCTGGGTATGCTCGCCGATGATACGGAACGGGAGCTCGTCGAACGATTCGCCTCGATCCTGTCCTTCATACCAGTCATAGTCGAGGGACGGATCGACCACGACGCGGGTCCCAAGAGGCACGTCGTCGGCCCCCGGCCCCACAGCGTCCACGACTCCAGCGATGTCAGAGCCGCCGATATGCGGCATCGGCGTTTCGATGGGGAGCCCTCGTCGCACCCAGAGATCGAGGTGGTTCATGGCGGAGGCTTCCACCTTCACACGCACCTCGCCGGGTCCCGGCTCGGGGATCGGCACCTTCCGAACCTCGACTACCTCGGGACCGCCGAAATCCTCGAAGACGGCAGCACGCATGGTCCTTGGCATCCAGTCACTCCAACGAACGGGTTCGGAACAGCCCAGAAGTGTACTGGATCGCCGATCCGACTCACAACCAACGGCGCCGCCCGCTACTTTTTCCCATGAGCAACGACGACTCCACTCTGGCCGGATACTTCCGTGTCCACGACCGCCCGCCCGCATATGAGGGCTCGGACGGTCATCCGTATACCGTGTCGGTCGAGACCGAGAAAACGGGGAACCTCCGCGCGCCGTGGAGCGGCTACCTCGTCTTCCCCCGTTGGGCCCAGAGTGGCGTGGGGATCGTGGGGCACGTGGAGACCCCTAATCTCGCCGAGGAGGCTTCCCAGGAGGCCGTGACCGAGAAGATCGGTCGGCTCACCCTTCATGAACTCCAGGCGCTCCTCGAGGCTGCCATCGGAGACTCCGATGGCTGAGCCCTTCCTGCGAATCACCGAGATCTTCCACTCCATACAGGGTGAATCCACGTGGGCAGGCGTCCCGTGCACGTTCGTACGCCTTACCGGATGTCCCCTCCGCTGCACCTGGTGCGACACCGAATACGCCTTTCACGGCGGCTCCCGAATGACCTTCGACGACATCGTCGAGGAGGTCGGACGCCACCCGACACGCGTCGTGGAAATCACTGGCGGCGAGCCTCTGGCTCACCCTGGCTCCATCGACCTCGCGAGCCGTCTGCTCGATGAGGGCTACACCGTCCTCGTCGAAACGTCGGGAGCCTTCGACGTCTCACCACTCGATGAGCGCGTGCACACGATCATGGATCTGAAGTGCCCGGGCTCAGGCGAGAACGCGAGGAATCTCTGGGCGAATCTGGACCATCTGGATGGACGCGATGAGATCAAGTTCGTGGTGAAGGATCGTGGGGATTACGAGTGGGCGCGGGACGTCATCCGCGAGCGGGGCCTCGATCAGCGGGTCGCCGACGGTTCCTTGCGTGCCCTTCTGATGTCCCCGGTATGGGGCGAGATCGATCTCGAGGCCTTCGCGGGGTGGATCCTGGAAGACGGCCTCCCGGTGCGCTTCCAGGTACAGGTCCACAAACTCATCTGGGGCGCAGAGGCCACGGGCGTCTGATGCCGGTCGAGTCGGACGAACGGCTGCGGGCACTCCGTGCTTCGCTCTGGCCTGATCACCCCGCTCATATCGCGGCGACTATTGAGAGGCCCGCCGGCGCTGCTCACCTCTTGATCGACGAGGTACCCGATCCTGCCCTCGAGCGCATGGAGGCCGCGGTGGCACTCGTCGTTCGCGCCGGCGAGCAGCTGGACTTCCTGCTCATCAAGCGCGCCGTCCACGAAAGCGACCCGTGGTCGGGTCAGATGGCCCTTCCCGGCGGTCGGTGGGAGACCGACGACAGCGGTCTCCTGCACACCGCGATCCGCGAAACGTTCGAAGAAACAGGGCTCGACCTGACCGCGCTCGGCGCGCCGATGGGTCGCCTGGAGGACGTCGCACCGGCGAGCCCTCAGCTACCGAAGATGCGCATCGCCCCATTCGTCTTCGGCGTGCCTGCTGGAGTCGAGGCACGGGTCGCGAGTCGCGAACTGCAGAGTGTGCACTGGGTCCCCCTCGACGTGCTCGCCGCTTCGGATTCCGCCGCCACGACGCGTATCCAGTTCAGCGGCTTCTCGAAGACGTTCCCCAGCTACCACGTCGTCGGAGAGCACGTGTGGGGTCTCACCCACCGGATTCTGACTGCATTCCTGGAGCGATATCCCGGGTGAATGCGAGCCCTTCCTGGCTGCGACTGAAACGGCTCTGAAACGCGACTGAAACACCGCGGCGTTTCATGAAACGCTCGCTTGAGTACCCGCTGGCGCGCTCCAGTCACGGCAACCCGTTGCAGCTCTGACACTTCCGACCGAGCGGAACCCTGCTCGTCTCACGGTGCGGTCGTTGCACCTCCGGAATGTGTTCGACCGAACCGCGGTCGACACCCACATGAAAACCCGGAGGACCCCATGCGCCGACTTCCCGTCGTCGCCCTCGGTCTCTTGCTCGGCACCGCCGCGTGTCTCGACGAGACCCAGTCCAGCACGGAGCCTCAGTTCGCGAGGTCGGACGCAGCTACCGGACAGGCCGGTGAAGCTCTGTATCGCGTGACCATGTACAACCTCACGTCTGGTCAGCCCTTCACCCCACCCGTCGCGGCCATCCATCGCCAATCGATCGGACTCTTCGAGGTCGGCGAGCCCGCGATCTTCGAAGTCAAAGAGATTGCCGAGAACGGCAACATCTCTCCGCTCGTAGAGTTGGCGACCACGAACAAGCAGGTGATTGACGCTGCCGTCACACTCGGACCGACGATCCCACCGGTGCTACCCGGCGAGATGGTTCAGTTCGAAGTCGAGGGCAGGACTGGCGCGAAGTACCTGTCGATCGTTTCGATGCTCATCTGCACGAACGACGGCTTTACCGGAGCCAACACCCTGCGCCTGCCCAAGCGAGTCGGCGAGTCGGAGACGGTGAGCGCGTACGGGTACGATGCCGGAACCGAGATGAACACCGAGAGCTGGGCTGACCTCGTGCCTCCGTGTGCGGGCCTCACCGGCTTTGACAACAGGGGCCAGGGTACCGGCATGAGTGACCCGGCGCTCTTCGAAGGAGGCGTCGTTCAGATGCACCCCGGCATCGACGGAGACTCCGACCTCGACGCCGACGTACACGGCTGGGATGGCCCCGTCGCCCAGATCACCATCGAGCGCATCGGCTAGCCCCTCGGGGCAGCGACTGACGAACGACAGAGGGGCCGGCGCATCCGCGCCGGCCCCTCTCCGTAAGAGAACGAACATCCCATGAACGAAATCGCGACGGAAAACCCCACCGCGCTGATCGCGTGGGACGGCGCCGGCGTCGATCGGCCCGAGGGATCGATCGCAACGCGATCGCGGCGAAGCCCCCGAGAGAGATCGACGCCGGCGCCGTCCCTCGCGCCCAAGCCGCCCACCCTACCTCAGTTCACCCACTCCGCAATGAAGACGTTCGTATCGGAAGTCCCACCGTTGTTCCGGTTCGAACCGAACACGAGATAACGACCATCCGGGCTGAACACCGGGAAGCCGTCAAAGCCCTCGGAGTTCGTCACGCGCTCTACGCCCGTGCCATCGAGGTTGATCATGTAGATCTCGAAGTCCCGTCCCGAAGGATCCTGATGGTTCGAACTCCACAAGATCTTGTCGCCGTCCGGGTGCCAGTACGGTGCGAAGTTCGCCCCGCCCACATCCGTGAGCTGACGAATGTTCGAGCCGTCGGCATCCATCACGAAGACTTCCAGCTCGCCGGGGCGCAGAAGGCCCTCGTTCAGCAGCCGCAAGTAATCCTGCGCCTCTTCACTACCCTCTTCCGGATAGTGTGCACGCCAGACGATCTGTGAACCGTCGGGCGAATAAAAGGCGCCGCCGTCGTATCCGAGGCGGTCGGTGAGCTGCACCACGTCCGAGCCGTCGGGGTTCATCGAGTAGAGGTCGAGGTCCCCGTTTCGGGCACTCGTGAAGACGATTCGATCACCGACCGGCGAGAACGTCGCCTCAGCATCATATCCGTCTTCTGTGGTCAGCTGGCGGAGGTTCGACCCGTCCGCGCCCGACACCCAGATGTCATACGTGCCGTAGATCGGCCACACGTAGCCCAGCGAAAAATCCGGGTTCGGTGGGCACGACGCATCGTGCAGGTGCGTTGACGAGTAGAGGATCTCGTCACCGGACGGGTAGAAGTACGAGCACGTGGTCCGACCTTCGCCGTTGCTGACCATGTGCGTCTCGGCGGTGTGCGGATCCAGCACAAAGATCTGGTCGCACTCAGAGCCGGGCTTCTTCGCCTGGTAGATGAGCTGAGTACCATCAAACGCCCAGTAAGCTTCGGCGTTCTCCCCACCGGCAGTCAGCTGTCGGATGTTGCGGAGATGCCCTTCACCTTCGTAGGCCAGGACGACGCCTTCGCCTGCCAGGTTCGCGGCGGGACCCCTGTCTACAACGGGTGTATCTTCAGCGGCATCAGAGCCGCATCCTACGACGACGGCCGAAACGGCCAGCACAACAAGCATTCGATGATTCACAACACACGGTCCTTTCTGACGACGTTTTCTGCCCTTACGGCGCTTAGCCTCGTGGCGTCGAGCCCTCTCCTGGCGCAAGACTGCCCGGATCCTGCTGCAACGACGCGGGGAATGGTCGGAACCCTAGCCCACGTGCGCTATCTGGCCGACGACCGGCTCGAGGGCCGTGCCGTCGGGACCGCTGGCGCCCGCTGTGCAGCAGAGTACGTAGCAGCACAATTCGAGTCCATCGGTCTCGAGCCAGCCGGAGGAGAAGGTAACTATTTCCAGTCATTCCCCATCCGTAATGGTTCGGAGATGGGTGCAGACAACGTGCTGACCGTCGCCGGAACCCTGCTCGCGGTCGGGACAGACTGGGTACCGGGCGGCTTCTCCGCCAGCACGCGCGTGGACGGAGCGCTGGTGTTCGGTGGGTACGGACTCAGCAGTCCGGGGAATCCGGAGGATCAGTTCGCCCGCATGGATATCACCGGCAAGGTCGTAGTCCTCGAGTGGGGCGACCCGGATGCACCGCACGGTGTCTCGATGCGCGGAGACCCTCACTTCAAGGCGACGGTCGCCGCCGGTCGCGACGCGGCCGCTGCGCTCATCCTTGCTCCCGCCGGCATGCCGCTCCCTTCGCTCGACACGGAGACTCGATCTGCATTGGGCATCCCCGTCGCCATCGTGAGCGGTCAACGTGCCGACGCCATCCGCGCCGCTGCCGAGCAGGGCGGTGACGTCTCTCTTTCTGTGGAGGTGAGCCCCCGCCGCGTCGACGCACTCAACGTGGCAGCTGTCCTGCCCGGGTCTGATCCGGCGCTTCGAGGCGAGTACGTCATCATCGGAGCGCACCACGACCACCTCGGTTCAGGCGGCGACGGTTCTCTCGACCCGGACTCCAGGGAGATCCACAACGGAGCCGACGACAACGCGAGCGGAACAGCCGCACTGCTCGAAATCGCCCGCATGCTCGCCGAGGGGCCCCGTCCCGCCCGATCCATCCTCTTCCTGACCTTCACCGGTGAGGAGCGCGGCCTCTGGGGCTCGGCACACTTCGTCGCCAACCCGACAATCGACCTCGAGTCGTCCGTTGCCATGCTCAACCTCGACATGGTCGGACGGGTCATGAACGACGGCCTCACGATTTATGGATTCGGCACGGCCGAGGAGTGGGACGGAATCGTCGATGCCGCCAACGCAGGCCTCGTCGACCCGTTCGTGGTAGGGAAAGCACCCGACGGGTACGGCCCCTCCGACCACTCGTCTTTCTACGGCGAAGGCATCCCCGTCCTGCACTTCTTCTCGAACACCCACGTCGACTACCACCGCCCATCGGACGACTGGTGGAAGATCAACGTCGACGGCATGGAGCGAGTAGCCGAGTTGACCTCCGCTGTGGCCCGCACCCTGTCCGACGGCGGAGCCGCCACGGTCGCCCTCACCGCGATCACCCAGGCGCAGCCGGCGGCGCCCGGTTCCGGCTCGGAGTCGTCACAAAGCGCATACGGTGGCGTCTACCTCGGCTCCATTCCCGACATGACCCCACGTGACTTCGGACTCCGACTCACGGGCGTCCGCGAGGGTAGTCCGGCCGAGAACGGCGGGCTCCGTGCCGGAGATGTCGTGGTGGAATTCGCCGGCGTCGAGATCACGGATATTTACGCGTACACCTACGCGCTTCAGGACAAGAAGCCGGGGGACGAGGTCGTGATCATCGTCGAGCGTGACGGCGAGCGGGTATCCCTGAACGTGGTGCTCGGCGAGCGACGCTGATCCGGGTCGTGTATCGACGCCGATACGCAGCGGGATCGTCTCACGGCCCGGGGAGGTGTAGAATGCCTATTCGCTCATCGCGATCCAATCCCACAACCCGACGAACATGATCTCGAGACGCAACTTTCTCGGCAGCTCCGCTGCTGCCGCGGCAGGCCTTTCCATCAGCGGCTGCGACGCACCTGCGGCCTCCGCCTCAGAAGACAGCCTGGCCCCCTCGATCGCTCGCCTGTCGTCCTGGGCCGACCGAGCCACGCCCATCACGACGGCCGAACGGGCGAACCGCGTCGAGAATGCGAAGCGGCTCATGCGCGCCGAAGGGCTCTCGGCCATGGCCATGTGCGGCGGCACCTCGATGGTCTACTTCACGAACGTCCGGTGGGGTGGTAGCGAGCGGCTCTTCACCGTCGTGATTCCGGTTGAGGGCGACGCGTTTGTCGTCTGCCCCGCGTTCGAAGAAGACCGTGCACGCGAGCAGCTCGCGCTGGGTCCGCTGGGCGGCTCCCAGGTCTACACGTGGGAGGAGCACGAAAGCCCCTACGAGCGCGTCGCGCAGGGGCTCCGCGACCGAGGTATCACCACCGGTCGCGTCGGCACGGAAGAGACGATGCAGTTCCGCTTCAGCAACGGCATCGCGCTCGCAGCTCCCGCGGTGGATGTCGTAGACGCCACCCCGGTCTCGGCCGGATGCCGCGGGGTCAAGGACGACCACGAGATCGCGCTCATGAAGCTCGCCAACGAGGTCACCCTCACCGCGTACAAGGCGGCCTACCTCGCGATGGAAGAGGGGATGACCCAGGGCGACGTGGGCGACCTGATCAGCGCGGCGCACGCCCGGCTCGGTTTCCCCGGCCGTGCAAGCGTTCAGACCGGTGAGTGGTCGGCTCTACCGCACGGCTCGATCACGCCGCAGGTGATTCGCGAAGGGAGCATCCTTCTCATCGACGGCGGCTGTGGCGTCGAGGGATATCGCTCCGACATCAGTCGCACCTTCGTGCTCGGGCAGCCCTCGGACATCATGAGAGAGCGCTTCGACATCGAACTCGAGTCGCAAACCGCGGCCCACGCGGCGGCACGCCCCGGGGTTCTGCCCGAGGCCGTCGACGCCGCCGCACGGAAGGTGATCGAGGACGCCGGCTACGGTCCTGGCTACACCTTCTTCACCCACCGCGTCGGCCACGGTATCGGGATGGACGGTCACGAATGGCCGTACCTGGTGAAGGGCAACCGCACCCCTCTCATGAAGGGCAACACGTTCAGCGACGAGCCCGGGATCTACGTCCCGGGAGAGTTCGGCGTCCGTCTCGAAGACTGCATGGTCATCACCGACGACGGCGCCGATCTGTTCACGCCGCAAAGCCCATCCCTCGAAGATCCGTTCGGAAACTGGGAGTACTGATCCATGCGACACACGAACAAGCTCATGGCACTCATGGTCGGCATCGCCCTGGCAGGCTGCGGGGGTGGAGAGGCTGATGATGGAGCCACGATGGAAGGGGCGGGAACGTCGCCGACGATGGGCAGCGCCCGGATCAATCCTCTGGTCGCGCTACACGAAGCAGGAGAGTCCCAGTTTGGACTCTACGCACCGAGCCCCGGCGGTGGCCGCGGCCGCAACGGTGGTCCTCCACCGCCGGTGAAGGATCCTTCGGAGCGGGCCGCCGAGATGATGGCGTACGGGATGAGCGATTACGTCTTCGACGGCAGCATGGAGCGAGGCGTTGACGACGCGCTGCCGACCTTCACCGCGTTCAAGGACGCTATGCAGGGAGCCGGTGCCACCGCGCGCACCCATCCGATGATCGTGAAGATGGCCAAGATCGAGAGCGCCGAGCAGACAACCCGCGACGTCGCAATGCAGCTCGAAGCGGGTGTCAGTGGCATCATGTTCGTCGAGGTCGAGACTGCCGAAGAAGCCGCCATGGGACTGGCTGCGATGCGTTACGCCTCTCAGGGCGGCACCCGCCCGGACGCGAGCGTGGGCTCAGCTCCTGCCTATTGGGGTGTCAGCGAGGACGAGTACCGAGCGAAGGCCGATCTCTGGCCACTCAACCCCGAGGGTGAGTTGATCAGCTGGGTCATTGTCGAGAGTCACGAAGGGCTGGCCAACGTGCGAGAAATCGCTGCCGTCCCCGGAATCGGAGTCCTCTGGCCGGGCGCCGGTACGCTTCGCGGGCTGTTCTCGACAACGGACGCCGATGGTCGACGCGTACTCGACGAAGAGGCGTGGGAGAACTCGATCCAGCAGGTCCTGTCGGCCTGTAAGGAGTTCGACGTGCCCTGTGGATTCCCCTCGAACGCAGCTGACATCGAAATGCGCATGGAGCAGGGCTTCAGCGTCTTCGTGATGGGCTGGGGCGAGAGCGGATTCGAGACCGTGGAGATGGGTCGGACGCTCGCGGGGCGGTGATGAGCGCCCTCATGCGCGCATGCTTCGTCGCAGCGCTGGTACTCGTGGGCCCGGGAGCCGGATCACTTCAAGCACAATTGATGAACAAGGCGCTCCCGGATTTACCAGCCGATCAGGAAATGCTGGTGGTCGAGATCGCACTCGAGCCGGGTCAATCGTCCACTCCTCATCGTCACAACGCCCACGTCTTCCTGTACGTCCTGGAGGGCCAGATACAGGCACAGGTCGAGGGAGGGGAACTCATGACGTTGTCACCGGGCGAGATGTTCTACGAAACCCCCGATGACATCCACGTCGTCTCGCGGAACGCTAGCGATACGGAGCCCGCTCGCTTCCTGGTTCATATCCTCAAGACCGTCGGCGTCCCCGTGACCACGCCCGTGGGGAAGTAGACCGACCAAGGCGAAGATGAAGCCTCTACGACCCCTGGCCCTGGTCTCCGTGGTCGCGACGGCGGTCGGAGTCTTCGCCACTTCCGCGCTGTCACAGGTCCCCACGCCGGAATCCGTCCTGGGCTTCATTCCCGGGGCGGACTTCGAACTCGCGACCTACGAGCAATCGGTCGACTACTACCAGCGACTCGATGCTGCGAGTGACCGGATCACGATGCTTCGCGTGGGCCGCACTTCGGAGGGCCGGGACTGGTGGATCGCGCTCGTCTCGTCACCCGAAAACCTCGCCGACGTCGAGCGCTTTCGTGGGATCGCCGATGCGATCGCCCACCCAGCCAACCTGACGGATGAGGCGGCGCTCGACCTCGCGCGGCAGGGTAAGGCGATCGTCGACATCAGCGGCGGATTGCACGCCAGCGAGGTCGCAGGTGCGCAACACATGATCGGGCTCGCCTACGAACTCGTGACGAGCGAGGAGCCACGGATCGCAGCCATTCGCGAGAACGTGATCTCGGTGCTGTGGCCGTCGCTGAATCCGGACGGCCAGACGATGATCGCCGACTGGTACCTGTCGAACGTCGGGACGCCCTACGAGGTGTCTTCGATGCCGTGGCTCTACCAGAAGTACATCGGGCACGACAACAACCGTGACGGCTACATGCTGAACATGGTGGAGTCGCGGGTTCTGGCTCGTGTGTGGCAGGAGTGGGATCCGCAGGTCATCCATGTTCACCACCAGAGCTCGCCCTTCCCGACCCGGATCTGGCTGCCGCCCTTCGCCGAGCCGATCGCGACCCAGGCCCCGCCTCTCATGTCGCGCACGGTGAACACGATCGGAATGACGATCGCGCAGATGCTCGAGTCTCGCGGACTCCCCGGCGCGGTCCACATGGGAACCGGCTTCGACGCATGGTATCCCGGCTACGTCGACTACATGCCGCTGATGCAGAACCAGGCGGCGTTCTGGACCGAGACGGCGCTCTACCGGTACGCCACACCCCACTTCTACACGCTTCAGGACTTCCCCGAGAACCGTCGCGATCTGCGGCCCGAGTCGCTCTACCCCAGCCCGTGGAAG
>Ga0213866_10002667_pt1 | contig 12423 bp, 15 predicted proteins | sample PICome_11_FD_160079 | JGI IMG/M metagenome (GOLD analysis project Ga0213866, IMG submission 160079) | Coastal seawater microbial communities near Pivers Island, North Carolina, United States - PICO284 | ecosystem: Environmental > Aquatic > Marine > Coastal | place: USA: North Carolina... | reverse complement strand
ACACCACCAATCGCTCGACGACAATGACAACGATCCGGTGGTGGATGACGAGCCGGAAAATGTGGACGAGTGGGACATCGACGAGTCGGCCGATGGCCTCCCCGAACTCGACGACGTCGACACCACGTCCCGCCCGATCGATCCGCTCCTCTGAAACGTCACGTTCTAGGCTGAGGTCATGGCCGAACTCGATCTCGATGCGATGCTGCAGCGGTTCCGTGAGCGTGCTGCTGCGGTGAAGAAGCGTCCGCTTCCGCCCGTGGCCGGAGACGAGCGCAAGCACTTCATCGAACAGGCGCAAACCGATTTCCAAGACTTCGCCATCATCGGCGATGCCACCGCTTCCATCGAGGACGGCGTCCTCGTTCTTCGGGTCGATTTGCGCCCGGAATCGAACAGGTCGTGAACACTCGACCTCGCGATGTTCGTGAGGTCGCCGTCGGAAGCGTTCTCATCGGTGTGGTGGGATGGGGGATCGGCCCACTTCTCGTCCGTGGGATGAACGTGTCGGGTGTTTCGGTCAGCTTCTATCGCATGTGGCTCGCCGTACCCGTCATGGTTCTTCTGGCCCGGCTGTTCGGCGAACCACTCGATCGACGAGTCCTGCGAATCTGCGCGTTGCCAGGAGTTCTGTTCGCCTTCTCGATGATGTTCGGTTTCCAGGCCATGCGCACAACGTCCATCGCCAATGCAACTCTCATCGGGCAGTTGTGTCCGGCCTTCATGGTGCTCGGTGCTGGTCGGCTCGTAGGTGAGCGATCGACGCCCAAAGCGGCGGTAGCAGCCTTCGTGTCGTTCGTGGGTTTGGCGGTCATGATCAGCCGTGGAGCCGATACGAGCAACTCGGCGTTCAGTGGAGATCTGCTTGCGTTCTGCAACGTGCTGTGCTTCACCGGCTACTTCCTTCTCATGAAGCGAACCCGCAACGCCGGAGTGGGCAGTTGGGCATTCCTGGCTGGAGTGTTCGTGGTCGGGGCCGTCGCCCTCACGCCCTACTGTCTCGTTGCCGCCGACGATCTCTGGCAGATGGAACGTCTGGACTACGTCCGTGTCGTCGCCATGATCTTCGGTCCGGGAGTTCTCGGACACGGGCTCATCGTGTGGGCCACCAAGCATCTCGAGGTCACGACGACCTCGTTGCTCACGCTCTTGAGTCCACCGATCTCGATGATCGGCGCCTGGATCGTCTACGACCAGAGTTTGGTGCCCGGTCAACTCGTCGGGGCGGCAATCGTTCTGGCCGGTCTGGCGGGAACGGTGGTGGTGGCCCGAACCCCGAAGGTCCCTGAGCCCGTGTAGGCGTGTTGTCCGGGTGCTGACCCCCCGGTAGATTTCCAGATGCTGCGGACGTGGCTCAGCTGGTAGAGCATCACCTTGCCAAGGTGAGGGTCGCGAGTTCGAATCTCGTCGTCCGCTCCATCGTGAGAAATCCCCGGTCTGTGGACCGGGGATTTCTGCATGTGCCGGTTGTGTGATGTGGGACGAGGCTCGTCCTCGACCGGTGCCTACCCTTCAGGCAATGCGACGAGCCACCTCAGTGACACTGTGCGTTCTCGGGCTGTTGGCGGCTTGTGCCTCCGAGGAGCCCGACAACAACCCGGCCGGAACGGCGATCTCCAGCGAGCTTCTGGCCGATGCGGCCCGACGAACGGTTCTGGATCAGGCCATCACCTACCCCGACTCCGGGTCGGCCGAGATCACCACCGCCATCATCGAGATTCCTCCGGGTGCTGAGACTGGTTGGCATCTTCACGAAGTCCCCTTGGTCGCCTACATCGTCAGCGGGGAATTGACGGTCACGTACGACACGGACTCTGGAAATGTCACCAAGTCGTACCGGGCCGGAGAGTCCGTGCTCGAAGCGATCGGTACCCGCCACAACGGACGAAACGATGGCGACGAGCCGGTCCGGCTGTTCGCCGTGTACCTCGGTGCCGAGGGAAGCGAGAACACGATCCGGTTCTGATGTGCCTTCCCCCGGTCGCTCTGTGCTGGGCGAGAGGGTGGTGACGATGTTTCGTTGACTTATCACCACCACCCTCGAGCTTCATTCGCCGTTCTTGTGTCGGCGGCGCCACAACATTGCGAGAGGTGCGAAGACGGCAAGTCCCACTCCGAGAGGCACGAGCAGCCGCTTCCACCAACTTTGATCGATCGAGTTCGAGAACGTCGATGGCGTGTAGGCCGACGTACTCATGATCGTGTCTCGATCGCGATGCGCTTCTCGTGAGCGTGGTGGCCATTCATGGGGACGTGAACCTCCGGGATTCCGTTTTGGTAGGTGGCCTTCACGTCGGAATCGGATGCCCCGGCCGGAAGGGCGATCAGTCGGGTGAACGACCCGTAGTGAAACTCACTCCGATAGTGGCGAGCATCGGCCGTTGTCTTCTCCTTCTGGCGGTGAACCATGAGGCGCAGAACTCCTTCCGATAGCGCGAGCTCGACGTCTTTGTCGGGGTCGATGCCGGGAACTTCGGCCCGAATGACGAATTGGTCGTTCTTTTCGAATTCTTCGACACGAATTCCGACTTCGCTAGCGACGTCCGTCCACCCGTCGAAGCGATCGAGCGGGAGACGACTCGACATCCAGGCGGGCCAATCGAGGTCGATGTACGACTTTCTCAGTACTGACATTGCAACGTCCTTTCTGTTGGGGCTTGATAGTTGCGGCAGAAATCGCGAAACGTCACGGGCCGAGCAGAACTCTGACGCTGGTGAAATTGTTGGTAAAGACTGATGTCGTGAGGGTCGTCGTCGTTCCGACGACGGCACCGCTGTAGGAGGCAGTGGGCGTCTCGCCATTCATGAAGTCGACTGTGAGGTCGGTGCAATTGGCGGCAATGCCGTCCACGGTGACCGACGTGACTCTGATGCCGTTCGCCGACGTGTTGCCGTACGCGAAGGATGTCGCGACTCCGTCGGAATCACAGGCTTCAGCGGCTGACTCGCCGACCGCGGGCAGGAATGGCAGATCGACGTTCAGGCTGTCGAATGCCAATGCAGTCACGGGTAGGGCGATGCCGATGAGTGCAGCAATTCCGAGTCCTCGGATCAGGCCTCGGCGCCGGGGTGCCGAGACAACCTCTGGTGATCGTTCGATCGTTTTCATATCTCCTCGTTTCTTGTTGGGAGTCGGCAACATAGGGCGGGCCGGACGACAAGGGACCGCGAGAACGAGCATCGTGACAGAGGTGGTTGCGGCGAGGGCTAGCGTTCTCTCATGAGGCAGTTGTCGGGGCTTGACGCAACTTTTCTCCACATGGAATCGTCGACGACTTTCGGCCATGTGTCGGGCCTGGCTTTGTACAGTCGCCCGTCGGCGGACTTCGACCCGTATGAAGTCGTGTATCGGCGATTCGAGGCACTAGCCGGACGAGCCGAGCCGCTGCACCATCGGTTAGTGGAGGTGCCCTTTGGACTCGATCATCCCTATTGGGTGGTCGACGACGACTTCGATCTCGATTTTCATGTGCGGCACCTAGGTCTTGCACCACCGGGAAGTGATCGCCAATTGGCCGATCAGGTCGCCCGTATTTTTGGTCGTGCTCTCGATCGCACTCGTCCGTTGTGGGAGGTCTACGTGATCGAGGGTTTGTCCGACGGACGTTGGGCCCTCATGACCAAGTTTCACCATTCGGCGATCGACGGTGGAGCCGGAGTCGTTCTGCTGAACATGCTCACCGACACCGAAGCCGATTCCGAACCTGATTTGGAACCAGTCGAGATCGTCCCCGAACCGATGCCCACGCCGAACGAACTCGTACGACGCGCCGTGTCGAAAATCGTTTCCGATCCTGTGCGTGCCGTGAGATTGCAGTTACGACTTACCCAGGGTCTCGTCGACGCTGCCGGGTCACCGATCGGGAGCCGGATCACGCGCCAGGTGCGGCGCACCCTTCGAACAGTCACCCGACGTCCCGACTCGGACAACCCGACTCCGGTGGAGCGCGTGAAGCTTCCCCTCACGCCAGCTCCACCGACACCGTGGAACAGAACGATCACCTCCCATCGCAGGTTCGCCATGAGGTCGGCCTCCCTCGACACGTTGAAAGATCTGAAGACGGCTTCAGGTGGCACGGTGAACGACGTGGTCATGGCCATCTGCACGGGTGCCCTTCGTCGCTATTTGATTCATCACGAGGCATTGCCCGATCGTCCACTTCGAGCGCTCGTCCCAGTGTCCTTCCGAACCGGCGAGGAAGACGTGCCGTGGACGAACATGGTGTCAGGTGTCGTGGCGGAGTTGCCGACCATGACTGACGATCCGGTGCAGCGGGTCGCGCTGTGCCACCGAGCAATGGAAGAAGCGAAACGCCAGTTCGATCTCATTCCGGCCGACACCATCGCCGAGGGGGCGCAAGCCACGTCACCGTTGTTGGCGACGGCAGCGACCCGACTCGCCTCGCGTCTTCGATGGGCCGATCGCGCCAACCTCCTGCCCAACAACGTAGTGATCTCCAACGTTCCCGGGCCGCGGTCGCCCATGTGGTTGAGCGGTGCTCGCATGGAGAACTACATCCCCATTTCGATCGTGACCGACGGGATGGGGCTCAACATCACGGTCCACAGTTACCTCGATCGACTGGATTTCGGACTCATCGCCTGCCGAGAACTCGTCCCGGATCTTTGGGATCTTCTCGACATGCACTTCCAGGAGATCGACGAGCTCTGTCGGGTGTTCGGGGTCGAGAACCGGAACTGAGCCTTCTCAGTCGCGAACGTGGAAGACGCGATTCCAGTCGCGGTTGTTGCGTCCGTCGACCGAGACCCGCCACTCGTAGGTGCGACCCGGTTCGAGATTGATCGGTGGGATCTGGACGGCGACGTTTTGGTCGATGTCAGAACCGGGTTTCACACCATCGGGGCGTCGGACTTCGAAGGCGATCTCGAGGGCCAGCGGTGATCCGTTGATCAGGACGGCGCGGCCATCTTCGTCGACGAGTTCGGCTGTGATGACGATTCGCCGATCAGCCATGTCCCATGGGACTTTGGCCATGAAGGCAAGGGAACTGGCAAACGGTCCGGGACCGACCTGTGTCCAGCCGGCTCCAGCCATCATCACCTTTCCGTCGTGGGTCACGGCGTAGTCGGCCAGAACCACTTGCAGTTGAATCGACACGACGGCTCCCTTCGGCCTCGCCGGTACCGTAACAGTGTGGATCGCGAGGTGGATACGTCCCGCATGTCTCGCACGTTCAAGCCCCGTCGTCGGCGCCTCGGAAGTCGTCGAGCATCGTTGCACGCCGAACTCCTTCCACGTTTCGGGCTGGACGAGTCGGGTCCGTCGATCGATCTCCGTGCCTTGTTCGAGCCGGGGTCGACTGTTTGCCTGGAAATCGGATCCGGGAACGGCGATCTGGCGTCGTACATGACCCGAAACTTCCCCCGAATTTGTGTGGTCGCGGTCGACGTACATCGTCCGGGAATCGCTCGGTTGCTCGACGACATCGATTCCTACTCGCTCGTCAACGCGCGAGTCGTGGAGGGAGACGCCCTGATATTCGTCGAACGATTGATGGCGTCATCGCTCGACGAGGTCTGGACCTTCTTTCCTGATCCGTGGCCGAAGAACGCGCAGGCCCATCGGCGGTTGTTCACCACCGAACGCATCGTGCGGTTGGCTCGCGTGCTTCGCGAAGGAGGAGTTCTCCGAGTGGCGACCGATGTCGACTCGTATGCGATATCGATCGACAGAAAACTTCGTGAGTCCGGGTTGTTCGAAGAGCTTTGCGCCGACCGTCCCGAATGGCGGATCGAAACGGCCTTTGAACGTGCCGGCCGTGAGGCTGGTCGCTCATCCACCGATCTGACGTTCGTGCGTAACGGAGTGGCCGTAAACAGTTAGATCCCGAGTCGTGTGCCGGCGTCGAGATCGTCGGCGGCCGAGAATGCTCGCCGGACCAAAGCATCCATGAGAGCGGCCCCGCGTTCGTTGGCCGGATCGAGGGTCAGGATGCTGGCGGCGAACGAGGTGCAGTAGAAGAGACAGCCCTCCGCGTATCCCTGGGTGATCCGCTCCGGATCGGCCCATTCGTCGGGAACACCGCCCGCTCGCATGGCCGACGAATAGCGGTCGATGAGGTCGGTCTGATGGGCGCGTCGCATCTCGGTCGGAAGATTGGTGCCGAGGAAGTACACGAGATCGGTGGTGCTCGGAGCTCGCATGGAGAGTTGCCAGTCGACGAGCGTCATCGAACCGTCAGGGGCGAAGAACATGTTGTCGAGTCGGAAGTCGCCGTGAGACAGGGTGAGTGGCCAGTCGATGTAGTTGCGAATCCAGGACTCCACCATGGGGGCGAACGTCTCGCACCATCGGAGCACTCGTTCGGGAAGGGTCTCGCCATAACGCGCGAGAAACGTGGGCCAACCCATGTCGAACATCGACCCGACCGATGCGCTCATGGGGTCGGATATGTCGGGCATCCAGGTGAGATCGGCCAAGTCGGGATGTTCGAACCACGAACTGTGTAGTGCAGCTGCGGTATCGATCACCGTATGGGCCTGCTGCAACGTCGGTCCCACGACCTGATCTCCAGGCACCAGGGGATGCAGATCTTCCAGGATCAGAACGTATGGATCGTCGGAGGAATGAAGACAGCGGGCCAGTCGGACTCCGTGCATCGACGGAGCGACCTCGGTGTAGAAGCGATGCTCGCGTTCCCAGACTCGCATCATCTCGCCGATCATTCGCCCGCCGGGATCGATGGTGGGCATCTTCACGATCACGCGTTCGGGAATGCCGGAGGCGAGGCGGTTGCCGGTGAGCGACACGCGGGCGAGCTGGCCCATGAACCCTTCGCCGGCCCCGATGGTCTCGATGTCGAACGTTGTGATCGAACTGTCGAGGACGGTCGACAGCCATTCGGCAGTGACCTCGGACGTGGTTGTCGGTGCCTGCATCATGCGCCCCCTCTGCGACGTGTGCGGCTGAACGACGACACCCTAGATCACCGATGGCTACCCTTTCGGCGTGTTCGATTCCGCTGATTTGCGTCGGTTGCTCGAGAACGTGGTGGGATCCGACAACGTGACGGACACCGATTCGTCCGATGATGCCGACTGGACGGGGCGGTTCGTGGGTGAGCCGACCCTGCTCGTTCGCCCCGGCTCGACGGTGGAGGTGGCCGAGGTGGTGGCGGTGGCTCGCCGAAGCGGTGTGTCGCTCGTACCGCGAGGCGGCAACACCGGTCTTGTGGGAGGGTCGATCTCGCGAGGTCGATCGATCCTCGTGTCGACGAGCCGTCTTCGGAACACAGGCACTATCGATCCACTGACGCGTCAGGTCACCGTCGGCGCCGGTGTCACTCTGCACGACATCCAAGAGCAAGCGCTGTCGTTCGGTTTGCGGTATCCAGTGGACTTCGGTGCTCGCGGGACAGCGACCATTGGTGGAACCGTGGCGACCAACGCTGGCGGTGTGAACGTCGTGCGCTACGGGATGACTCGTCGCCAGATCGTGGGAATCGAGGCGGTTCTCGGTTCAGGGGAGACGGTGTCGCATCTTGGCGGTCTCGTCAAAGACAACACGGGATACGACCTGGCCGGTCTCCTGTGCGGCAGTGAAGGGACCCTCGGCATCGTCACGGCGGTTCGCGTGCAGTTGGTCCCCCTCATGCCCCATGTGGTCACGGCGCTGGTCTCCTGTGACGACGTCGCAACGGCAGTGGATGTGGTGGCGTCGGTGTGCTCGCGACTCGACACCGTCGATGCCGCCGAGCTCGTGACCGCCGATGGGCTCGCCTTGGTGCGCGAGCAGATCGGGCTCGAGATCGCGATTCCGAATCGTCGTATCCTCCTTCTTATCGAGTGTTCGAGTACCTCAGAGCAGGTCGATGTGCTGTCCGACATCCTCGACGAGCACCAGGGAATCGACGTAGCGGTCGCCGTGACCCCCTCACAACGTGAGCGTCTGTGGAGAATTCGGGAGGAACAGACGCCTTCCATCAATCGACTCGGAGTCCCGTTCAAGTTCGACGTGACGGTTCCACTTCCGAGCCTGGCCCCGTTCGTCGAGAGAATTCCGTTAGCCGTCGAGAAGGTCCGGCCGGGAGCCCGAACCTTCGTGTTCGGTCATGCGGCCGATGGCAACATGCACGTGAACGTTGTGGGCGGAGACGGAGACGAAGTCGCCCTCACCGAACAGGTGCTCGGCGAGGTGGTTGCCTGTGGAGGAAGCATCTCGGCCGAGCACGGAATCGGCACTGCCAAGCAACCGTGGTTGCACATGGTCCGATCGACATCGGAGATCGACGCGATGCGCTCGATCAAAGCAGCACTCGATCCTGACGGAATCATGAATCCTGGCGTGTTACTGCCGTAGTTGCCTGTTCGATCAGGCGAGCAGCTCAACTGGTCATGCCCTGCAGCCCCACGAAACTTCGAGCGAGTTCGATTTCGCCCATGTGACGCAGGCCGTGTTGGTAGAGCCAGCACTCGATACCGTCGAGCAGGCTGATGCCGTCGTCGTTGGCCACTCGGGCGCTGAAGGTCGATGCGATCTGTGGAGGAAACGGGCGAGGGATCACGATGCGATCGAGATCGCTGGGAGTGAGTGTCGTGAGCCAGGCCTCGGTTCGATCGAACACGGCACGGATGTAGTCACGAAAAGCGCCGAGATCACCGATTCGCTGAGCCGTCATCTCGTCGACGGTTCGATGTTTGCCATGGTCGGCGATCGCCGGCTGCACGCGTCCTTGCCACTCGTCGCTCCAGATGGGTGGCTGTCCGGTGAGGAGCATGAACGATGCGTCGTGCATGTTCGCGTAATGGAAGAGGGAGAAGGCGATCGGCAGGACGCCGTCTTTCTCTTGGTGGTTGACATGGCTTTCGTCCATGGTTGCCAGGGCATCGTCGTAGAGGGAATGCATGGCGACCATGCGTCGGCGGAGCGAGTCGAGAGTTCGTGCGTCGTGAGTCGTGGATCCGGACATGGCTCAACCTTATGACAGCGAAGGTGTCACTTGTGACGTGAGAACTGCTACCGTCCGCGCATGCGTTTCGGAACTATCGACATGAACTATGCCGCCGATCTGGCGACACGGTCGCCCGAGAACGACGGGCCGATCTACATGGTGAATTTCATGAAGTACAAGGCCGTCGCCCAATACCGCGATCCGGCCGATGCCGAAGACGGGCTCACGGGCAAAGATGCTGACGACAAGTACGCGCCCGTCGACGTTCTGGAGCGCATCGGAGCTCACGTGGCTTTTCACGGAACGGTCGTGGCCCAGGGCTGCGACGGCGAGTGGGACCGTATGGGCATCGTGAAGTATCCGACTCGCAAGTCGTTCATCGACATGCAGAACCGCCCCGACTTCAAGACGAAGTACGTGCACAAAGAAGCGGGAATGGACTACACGATCGTCATGGGTACGTTGCCGATCGAAGGTCACGTCGAAATCGCGCGTCGGGGTTACGTGACATTCCGCGTGTCCGCCGCGCCCCATGGGGGTGAATCGTCGGAACAGGTGGCCCGTCTCGGCGTTGAGGGAACGATCGTCGGTGACGGACGGGTGTGGTCGGATCTCACGATGACGTGGAGCGACGAGGTGCCGCCGGTTCCAGTGTTGGAGCGAGGCGGTTCCGAAATCGTGGTCGTGGCTCAGGCCGAGATCGACCGAATGGGGAAGCTTCTCATCGCGCCGTGAACGTGATCGGCACCGAATTCGGTCCGAGAACGAAGTTGCCGGTGCGCCATTCGATGTGATCGGTGGCGAGCTGCAGGTCGTCGAGACGGGTGAGCAGCTCTTCGAAGAGGATGCGTAGTTCGAGTCGAGCCAGAGGTGCTCCGAGGCAGTGGTGGCGCCCATAGGCACCGAACGCGACGTGATCGTTGGGTGATCGTGTGATGTCGAAGCGGAATGGGTCGGCGAACACCTTGTCGTCTCGGTTGGCCGAGGGATACAGGAGGAGCACACGGTCGTTTTCGCGGATGGTGAAGCCGTTCACTTCGACGTCACGAGTGGCGGTGCGATTCATGTTGCGCACCGGAGTCGCCCATCGGAGCATCTCCTCGATGGCTCCCGGCAACAGGCTCATGTCGTTCTGCAGCATGCGCAATTGATCGCGATTTTGCAGCAAGGCGGCCACCCCGCCGGAGATCACGTGACGTGTGGTCTCGTCGCCTCCGACCAGAACCAGCATCGTCTCGAACATGATGTCGACATCGGAGAGCCGTTCACCTTCCCATTCGGCGTTGACGATCAGGCTCACCAAATCTTCTGCATCGGAGTTCCGGCGTTCGGCGACCTTGCCCATGATGTATTCGTTCCATTGCATCACGGCCTCCACCACTTCGGCTTGGATCTGATCGCCTCCGGTGGCGAAGAGATCCGACCAGTGCAGGAGGGTGTCGTGGTCGGATTCGGGGAGATCCATCAACTCGCCGATCATGTACATCGGGAGTGGGGTCGCGATGTCGGCGACGACGTCGCAGCGGCCGGTGTCGATGACCGCATCGATGAGCTGAGTGACCTTGGCTCGCAGATAAGGCTCGTGATCGGCGACTCGTCGCGGGGTGAATCCGTGGCCGACCAGACGACGACGCTTCGTGTGCTCGGGAGCATCGAAGTTGATCATCGACGGAACCGAACTCTCGGGACGCGATCCTTGGCCCGAGCAGAAGGTGTGCCACTCGCGACTCATCATCGATACCAGCTCGTGGGAGGCCGCTCCCCAGATGCCGGTCTCGTCGTCCCAGTAGAGAGGCGCTTCGGCGCGCATCCAGGTGGTCAGGTCGTCGAAATTCGCGTAGAACGCGGGATCGAGAAGGCGAATCTCGGGCCGGGTGGGATGGCCGGCGGCGCCACGACCGCCTCGATTCAGGTCGACCCGGAAGTCGGGTTCCTCGTTCGAGGTCTCGCTCATGGGCGAACCATAGCGAGCGTTTCGAGATGACGGTTGATCGGCGGAAGCGTTAGCGCGCTGGGCGTGTTCCGACGATGCTGGCCCGCTCCATGATGCGGATGTCGGGCCAGTAGTCGCTGCTGGCGTAGTGCTGGCACGACCGGTTGTCCCAGAAGGCCACCGAGTCGTCTTCCCAATGGAAGCGACACTGGTACTCGACGTTGTGACTCTCGCGCCACAACAGGGTCATCAGTTCGTCGCTCTCGGCCTCGGAAACACCGAGGACCCGATTCATGAAGATGGGATTGTTGTACAGGTGCTTGCGGCCGGTCTCGGGATGACGAGCAACCAGCGGGTGGAGGACGAGCGGATACTTTTCGCGCATCTCGCTCACCCGGTCGGCTGGCACTTGACGTCCGAACGCCTTGACGAAGTCGTGTTCGGCGTCGAGGGGATCGATGCGGGCCTTCATGTCGTCGGTCAGACCGTCGTAGGCCGCGTACATGTCGCAGAACAGTGTGTCGCCCCCCGACTCGGGAACCTTGATGGCGTGGAGGATCGCGCCCATCGAAGGCGTCTCACGCCATGTGACGTCGAAGTGCCAGGTGTTCTCGTAGCCCTTCACGTCGAACGACTTCTCGAAACGGACGAGTTCGGGAACACCGGTGTTCGACGGAAGGAACGGATGGATCTCGAGCTCGCCGAAGCGCTTGGCGAACGCGACGTGACGCTCGGGGGTGAGCGGCTGATCGCGGAAAAAGATCACTTTGTACTCGAGTAGTGCCCGACGCAGATCGTCGACTACTGGCTGGGCGAGTTCGGACGTGATGTCGATGCCTTGGATCTCGGCCCCGATGGTGGCGCCCAAACGCTTCACGTCGAAGTTCTGCCATTCGAGTGCGGCCAAGCGGGCCCGTTCCTCGGCCAGGTGCACGACCGGGCCGATGCGCTGGCCGTTCATCTCGACTCGATCTTTCGAGATGTGAACGGCGGCGTCCTGGGTGGCGACGATGTCGGCATGAGCAGTGGTGGACATGACCCCTCCTGACCGTTTCTGACGATCCGTCAGAAATCTAGCCGAGGAACCGATGGGAGGGCAGAATGTCGCCGGGGAGAGGGGACGACATGTCGGATCGCCAGCCAGGGAGTGTGGAAGAAGCCGGATACGTGTTCGTGGATCCGGCGGCCTACGCCGACGAGGACTACTTCCATCGGGCGTGTGCCAAGTTGCGCGCCGCGGATCCGGTTCACCTGGTGGAGGGGCCGGGTTTCAATCCGTTCTACGCCATCACCAAGTCGGCCGACATCTTCGACATCGAAGCCAAGAACCAGATCTTTTTGAACGAACCGCGACCGGTACTCGGGACGGCTGAGGACGATGCTCGTCGGGCTCAGAACGGCGACATGTTGCGTACGTTGATCCATGTCGACGATCCGGAGCATCGGAATCTTCGTGGCGTCACGGCCGAATGGTTCCTGCCGAAGAACCTGTCGAAGTTGGAAGGCGTCCTCGAGGAGTACGCGCGTCGTTACGTCGACAAGATGTTCGAAATGGGCGGTGAATGCGACTTCGCGCGC
>Ga0213866_10002665_pt1 | contig 12427 bp, 30 predicted proteins | sample PICome_11_FD_160079 | JGI IMG/M metagenome (GOLD analysis project Ga0213866, IMG submission 160079) | Coastal seawater microbial communities near Pivers Island, North Carolina, United States - PICO284 | ecosystem: Environmental > Aquatic > Marine > Coastal | place: USA: North Carolina... | reverse complement strand
AATCTTTCTTCGGATTGGGGATGCAAAGAAAAAATAAAGGTTGGCACATGGCAAAGACTCATGTTAATTGCCAAGGAGGTGAAACGGTAAGTCGTTGGAACAATGCAATTCCAAAATTGATCGATGTGGCCACGGCATTAAGAACCAACTTTCAGATTACCAACTTTGATTTTCGTGATTGTATCAATAAAGTGGATTTTGAGGGGGCTTTCTTTTATGTAGATCCACCTTATGACCATTCCACTCGTGCCAGCTCGAATGATTACAAATTTGAAAATTAATACAATCATCAACCATTCCTTGATTGATTTTAATATCAACAAAAGGATGGTGTTTAATAGAATGTTTAGCAGCATCCAAAACGGAACGGCTTTTCGATTTACATATAGATTCAAGAAGAGTAACATTCATAAATCGAAAATACAAACATTAAAATAAAAATTATGAGTTCAGAAAGATTTAAATATTTAGAAGTATACGTAGTGTTGGCAGTTGCTGCATTAGTAGTTGTTTCATTTATAGCAGGAGCTATACTCTTTTAATTGTAGCGATGGAAGAATTTGAAAAATGCCTCAATATCGGATGTGATAACGAAATAACTGAAAAATCAGACTATTTCGAAGACAACACAATTTGCAATGATTGCAAAAGGAACAAGGTAGGAATATTAATCGAACACTTAGAAAATCAGTACTAATCATGGAAGAAAAATTAAAAGAGTTGGGTTTTGTGGGTGATGAAGGATTTTACCACAAAGTAATACCGATTGGTGAAGGATCTGAAATTCACATAGAAAAACACCCTTTCGGTCACTACGATGTAGCATTCACAAAAGGAAATTCTAGTGGATTTCCTGATGAGGATTATCAATATATCTATGTAGCTGAGATTGAAACTCCTGAACAATTAGAAGCATTAACTAAAGCATTAAACCTGTAGAATTTGAAAAAGTCAGTAAGAGAAGAAGTTTGGAAGAAATACGATTGTAAGTGCGCTTACTGTGGTGAAGAATTACCATACAATAAGATGCAAGTCGATCATATTCATGCTCAACACTTAGGTGGCAAGGATAACATTGAAAACTACAATCCTAGTTGTCGCCAATGCAACTTTTACAAGTCTACACTTTCAATAGAAGTATTCAGGAGTCAATTAAAAACGATTATTGAAAGAGTTAAGAAGCCATTCATTGTTCGATTGGCAATTAAATATGGAATGATTTCATTCCCTGAATGGAATGGGAAATTCCACTTTGAAAAGTATAAACGAAAACAGTAGGATGAAAATTACAGCAGATAATTCCATAGGAAAAGAAATTGAAACTCTCACGGGTGAACCTACAACAATGAGATATTTATTAAATAATCACATTGAGATAGAAGTAAGAATGCCTAAAGGTTGGAGTTATGCAACACTTACTGAAGTTTTAAAAGAAACTTTCATTGAGCATCCTGAGTCGATTCACATATTATCAATAGAGAAAACAATTCTAAACTAACTGTAGAAATCAAAGAAAATGAAAGTACTAGGATATTTCAAAAGAGGCGGTATAAAATGGCTTATAAAGTCGAGAAAAGAAGGAATGCTTATTGGATTTGATATAACTCCAAAAGGAATGATTCACACATTGCATATTGCAGAAAGTGAAGTAACAGAGTTAACACTTATAAAGTAACAGTAAAAAATCAAATACAACAATATGGAAACATTAAAAATCGAAATCCCGAAAGGGTACAAAGTGAAAAGTTTCAACGAAGAAACAGGAGAAATTAAGTTTGAGGCAAAGCCCAAACCAGTTACAGAACGAATCAAAACCATCGAAGATGTTCTGAAAGATAATGGCACCAGCCAGTCAGAAATAGACATCATGTTTGCTGATGTTCCAGATCATTTCAAACACCAACATGTCGCTGAGTTACTAGCTAAATCACTCAATGAAGGTTGGACTCCAAATTGGGATGATTTAAATGAATACAAATACTATCCTTGGTTCAATATGAGTTCTTCGGGGTTTCGGTACGACGGCTGCGCTTTCTGGGGTACGCATTCGGTTGTCGGCTCTCGCCTTTGCTTCAAGTCTCGTAAACTATCTGTTTACGCTGGAGAAAACTTCACCGAATTGTACAAGAAATTTATGATAACCCAATAAAACCAAAACCATGAAAAATTACACAGATTTAAAAACGTTTGAGGATGCCTGTAAAGTACTTGGTCATGATCCTAAGAAAATTATACCAGATTTCTCATGTTATCCAGAACAACATAGAAAATCAATGATTGCACATTCAAAACTTGTAATCATTGTACAAGCTGCTAATCAAATTGCAAATGGAGGTAAACAATGGATACCAGACTTCACAAACTTCAAAGAATACAAATATGAGGCGTGGTTTTATTTAGAAGAGAATGGTTCTTCGGGCTTTCGGTTCCTCGACTACGATGGCTGGAATGCGGGTTCGGTTGTCGGCTCTCGCCTTTGCTTCATTTCAAGGGAGGTGTGTGAGTATGTAGCAAATCAATTCATTGACCTCTATAAAGAATATTTTATTTAATAAAATTAGGTTGTGTGATGTATGAGCTGTAGTTCTTCAGGATTTCAGTACAACGACTACGATAACTGGAATACGAATTCGAATGTCAGCTCTCACCTATGTAAAATATTGTCATTACAGACCTTGCAAACATTGCAGAAAATCACGAAACAAATAAAGGCGTTGGTACTAATATGGAAGGCGACTTTTTAAAAGCAAAGGAATGAAGCGAATAGGAAATTTATACGAACAAATCATAAGTATTGAAAACCTTACTGAAGCTGATAGAAAGGCTCAGAAAGGAAAATCAAAACAGTATGGAGTTCGGTTACATAATAAAAGCCGAGAGTTAAATATTCTCAATATTCATTTGCAGTTAAAGAACAGAACTTACAGAACTTCACCTTATGACATTTTTAAAGTATTTGAACCTAAAGAAAGGGAGGTGTATAGGCTTCGATATTTTCCAGATAGAATAACACATCATGCAATTATGAACGTTCTGGAACCAATATTCGTTTCGACATTCACAGCAGATACTTATAGTTGCATCAAGAAAAGAGGAATCCATCAATTACTTAGAAAGCTTCAAGAGTCATTAAAGAACCAGGAAGAAACAACTTATTGCTTAAAATTAGATATTAAGAAGTTTTACCCTAACATAGATCACGATATTTTAAAATCACTATTAAGAAGAAAATTCAAGGATAATGATTTGCTATGGCTATTAGACGAAATCATTGATAGTGCTAAAGGTGTTCCTATTGGAAACTACCTAAGTCAATACTTTGCTAATTTTTACTTAACGTATTTCGATCATTGGATTAAAGAACAGAAGCAAGTAAAATACTATTTCAGGTATGCTGATGATATTGTAATACTTCATAACAATAAGAAATACCTACACTCGATTCTAAGCGACATTAGACAATACCTGTCAGATAATTTAAAGCTAGAATTAAAAGAAAACTATCAAGTATTTCCAGTTGAAAAAAGAGGAATTGATTTTGTTGGATATATTTTTTATCACACTCATATTCTTCTCAGAAAAAGAATCAAACAGAACTTTGCTAGAAAGCTAAAAATAAACCCTAATACAGAATCAACCGCATCTTATTTGGGGTGGTTAAAACATTGTAATGCTAAACATCTAACTAAAAAATTACTATCAAATGCACAAGTTTGAAGATTTCAATATAAAACCAAAGATCACCTCATTTGTAGGTGAGAAAATACAGGTTCAGAAACTATTTAATCTATCTATTAAGGTTTTAGATTTCAAAGTAGAACCATCAAAACAAAAAGAAGGAACAGAATTCTTAACTCTTCAAATAGAAAAGTCTGGAGAAAAAAGAATTGTGTTTACTGGATCAACAATTTTAATTCAACAGATTAAGAAAGTGCCAGAAGATAAATTCCCTTTTATAACGACAATAAAAGGAGATAATGATTATTACGAATTCACTTAAAATAACTGTAGTTATGGCAAATTTTCAAGAAATACTAAAAGCAAAGCGAGAATACTACGGAGATACAGAGGCAGCAATTGAGTTCGCAGCAGAAGAATTTTCAAGACAAGAGCAAAATGGAAAAAAGAATGCAACTATTCTTAAAGCTATAGAGTTAAACAAAAAATACGAAGATAGATTAAGACTCTATCAAACCGAATACAAACTTCAAAGTGAAAATTGGAACACTTGGCAAGTAATGTCCGCACAGAAACAAATTTCTAAGTGCAATGAATTTATACAAGACCTTAAAAAATTACTGTAGCTGTCGAGCTACGCATAATATACCAAGAACGGATGTAAGGTTCGGTGTGGAGAAAAATAGAACACTCACATAACTATTTTTCAATTTCGATTAGGGAAGTCGTCAGAAGCCAACGTGAGGGAAATCATCCAAGGACTAAAAAGATGTCCATTAGATAATCAAAGAGGGTTATTCCCGCCCTCTGTTTTAAAAACAGTAGGTTTTGGAAAAAGAGAGAGGAATTACAATAGGTCATATTGACCATGGAAAAACAACTTTAACAGAAGCTATTAAAAATATATTAGTGGGTCAAGGTAAAGTTTATGGAGTAGTCGTTGATGATTTCAGAAATGAGGGAAGAGGAAAGTATAAGTCTTTAATTCTTGAATATAATTTAATTCAAATCAAAAAAAGCAAATTGAATCACAACGAGAGAAAACAAATTGTTTCAGAAGTAGAAAAATTAATTGCTTCAGGACATATAACAAATCAAATGTTAATCAAAGAGTAAATAATGGAAGCACTAAAATTGAAATAGTAATAAAATAAAATAAAACATGATTTGTAAACCAACAAACAGTAAAACAAGAGGGTATAAGTCTTGCGGAAAGGAAAGCATTAGGCGAATGCTAGGTCTTTGTGCTGTATGTTTTTACGATTGGATGCAAACAGACGAAAGAGGTAAGGTTTATAATCAGAAGGTGTTTAGTAAAAAGGTTGACAGATTGAAAGAAACAAGAAGAAGAGAAAAGAAAAGGTCAGATAAAGAAAAAGTAATCAAATGGAGGCCTAAACTTCAAACGAAAGTACAAGAAATAGCAAGGATAATTGATAAAGGGTTGGCTTGTTTGGCTAGAGGCACAAATGGACAAATTCACGGAGGTCATGTGTTTTCAAAAGGCGGTCATTCAACATCATCACTTAATTTACACAACATACATAGGCAAAGTGCCTACTCAAATACTTATTTAAACGATGATGGCTTGTTTAGAGATAAACTCTCTCAAGAATATGGAAAAGAGTATTTAGAGTTTATAAGGTCGTTTGAAAAACATAGTCCTTTAAAAATAACAAACTTGGAATACAAAGAAAAATACTACCTAGCTTGTGAGATAGCGAATGAGTTGAGAAAAAAAGGCAATGAATACGATTTGAACTCAAGAATTGTTTTAAGAAATAAAGTAAATATTGCATTAGGTATTTATGAAAAAGAGTATTGTGAATTTTATACAGGTTCTTAGACAGAAAGACAAATTACAAATACATAACTAAATTTAATTATCATATAAAAAATATTAGATATGCCAAATCATAAAGTAAACCCATTTGACAAAAAAAAACCTCTTAATTTATCTATAAGCAGTGGGGTCATTGAATCTTTTATTCAAAGATGCAATGAACTAGAAATAGACAAAAACGATGTAGCAGAATCTTTACTAAAAGACTTCTCTGTGCAATAAATATTTAAAAAAGACTAATATTAAATATATTATAACTATATTTGAATATAATTTAAAACAATGGCAAATACAAAGAAGATTAAATCAGAAAGAAAGAGAACAAAAACATTCTCAGTAAAGAACAAGATATTAGATGAGTTTCTTGATATATGTGATGTCAAAGGGCTTGTACCTAGTAATGAAGCTGAAAAGCTAATAGAGTCATTTAATAACTCTCATAGATGAAAATATTAGTTACGATAGGTCTAAAATAATACTCTAATAATAGAAACACACAACAATGAGTGAAAAAAACAAATTACCTGCATTAAAAGATTTGGTTTCTGACATTGAAAGATATGAAGCAAGTGATGAATTAAATTTTCTTCTAAATCAAGAGCCGCCAGTTAAATGGATTAAAGAACACCCTTATATTAAGGGTCATAAATATCTGCCTATTGATAAAGTTGAATACCTTTTAAGAAAGATATTTAAGAGGTATAGAATAGAGATATTAAGAGAAGGCACAAGCTTTAATGGAGTTTTTGTGTCGGTTAGAGTTCATTATCTTAATCCCATTACTTCAGAATGGGATTTTCATGACGGAATAGGGGCAATACACCTGCAAGTAAAATCAGGAAAGTCTCCTTCTGATTTAGTAAATATAAACAACGGAGCATTGTCAATGGCGTTCCCTTTAGCTAAAACACTGGCTATAAAAGACGCTTGTGATGCGTTTGGAAAACTATTTGGCGCAGATTTGAACCGAAGAGACACTCTTCCAGCATCAATGGACATTAAAAAAGAACCATTAAATCCAACTAGAGACCGCATATTATCAATGATTTCAGAAGCCAAAGACCAAGAAATGTTAGATTTCATAAAATCACAGCCAGAGATTCAATCAGAGGAATTTTTGCCCTTAATAAAAGCAAAGCAAAAAGAAATAAATAAAATATAAAGGCGTGGCTATGATTATGTAGCGTGAATTATTAAATAACATTAATAAATAAGAAAATGAACATTAAAGAACAATATAAAAAAGAAACTGGTAAAGACTGGAAAATGAGTTGCTCTACAGAACAACCCACTACAGATTATGTAAAATGGCTAGAAGAAGCTATTAATTATACACGTTGTTGTGAGGAGTTAAAGGGTAAAGAAGCACTAACTTTCTGGGAATGGGCTGCACTTAATAAATTAGAAACTAAAAGCGACGAGATTTTGTATAATGAAATATGGTATTATTTACCTGACTTAGTTCGTAAATATGAAAGAGAAATTAAACAAAGCCTTTAATTACTTACAACGGTAAAGTATATGATTTGTTGCGTTGAATAATTACAAAACTTAATAAAAATGGAAAGAATAGAATTAATTACATCAAAAGAATACTGGTTTGAAACTCTTGAATTAATGCAAATGCAAGGACATACAGATTATGATATAGCAACTGTGATTGCAAATAAGATGGAAGAAGCAATGAATTATATACCTTGTTGTAAAAGCGATAGCGACGTTGTTGCGGATATTAGAAATAAGTTAGGTAGTGTAACTGCATTAATTGACTTAATTAAGTTAAGAAAAACAGAACATGCAGATTATGCCGAAAGTAAGTTAGATGCACAAATATTACAAGCCATTGAAAGTATAAAATATATTAAGCAACTATGATTTACAACGGTTCTCGTGTATGCCACGTTGCGTATAAATAAACACTAATTTTTTAATAATTAAAACACTTAATAAAATGGAACAAAACAAAGAATTAAACCAAGATAAGCAATGTGATATACACGTTGTTAGTTACAGTGGTGTATGCCCTGACTATGATGATGATTGTAAAGATATGAGTATTGAGAAAGCTACTTGGTGTTATACTGGTTGTCAAGGACATAAATGCAACCCTGACCCTAATAGTTCACTTGGTACTGCAAAAGGTTACTGCCCTTTGTTACACCATTGTAACTAACTACTTATATGTATAATTCAAAAAATTGAACCAGTGGAAAAGTCAATGGCAGAAAGACATTTAGATAAAATAGAAGAATACGTGTACAAATGTATTTGCAAAGGTGAGTTAGATATAGTTCAACTTTTTGAACGTCTTTCTCCTTATGCAAATCTTAAAACAATTAGTCAATACGCTAAAGATTACAACAAGTCATACAACGGAATAAAAAACAATAGAAAAATAATTAACTTATTTGGTTGCAAATTAGTTGCTGATAACGAATAAAAACACATAAAATGAAAAATAAAATAAACTGGGAAAAGTATGAGTTCAGAGCTAGTCAAGTTCATAAGATTATGACAGGTGTTTTGCCAACCGAAGTAGAGTTTGATTCTAGGATATTAGAACTAACAAGAGAAAGAGATACATTGATAAATTCGAATGGAAATAAGGTAAAATGGACTAATAACAAGAAGCAAGAATTAGAATCTTTAATTGAAAAAAGAAGTATTCCTGTCTTTGAGAGACTTCCTAAAACCATGACAACAGAACTAAGAAAGATACATAGAGCAGAAACCTTCGGCAGGAATTTTAGTTTTACGAATAAGTACGTTCAAAAAGGAGTAGATCAAGAAGAAGAAGCAATTACTATTTATCAAAAATTCAGAACAGAAGTAAAAGGAACAAAGACATTTTTTGTAAATAATAAAAAAAGATTAAGTAATGGATGGGTTACTGGAGAAGCAGATTTAACAGATACAAATAATTTTAGTAATTGTAACGAGGGTTTTGATACAAAATGCTCCTGGGAACTAGAAACTTTCCCTTTTAGTGGAGATATTTTGGACTCCTCATACGAAAGTCAGAACCAATGCTATATATGGCTTAGCGGTGCGGAAAAGTGGACTACATCCTATGTTTTGGTCAATGTTATAGAGGACTTACTTCATAAAGAAAAAATGAAATGGTATTATGCTCTTAAAAACCCCGAAGAAGGAGATTCTAATTATCAACAATTCTTAGATAAGTGTATAGAATTAGAGAAAAGACTTATTTTTGATTATGATAAATTTATATCTGATAATCCTTTTCATGAAATGTTTATATCGAGAGAGGAATGGTATGAACAAGAACTAGATATCCCTTTAGAGCATCGGGTCGTTGAAAAAGTAAGCACTAGAAATGAGGAGTTTATATCTGATTTGAAAGATAGGATAGAAATATCAAGAAAATATCTAAAATATTTAGACGGATTATGACATTCAAATATAAGAACAATAGCATTCGTGTGAGGCACGAGCATGAATTATGTACGGTGTTTGTTGGCGAAGCGGACTGTAATTATTAAAAAATTGGCGTGCGTGAGGACAGGAAGGAAAACTGCGTAATACTTGTAAAATGAAAGTTAAAATTATCTGCCAAAATTGCGGACTTGAAGGATATAAAAGGAAAGGCGATTTAGCAAGGGCTAAAAAACTTGGTAGAAAAATATATTGTTCTAAAGAGTGTGCAAGTGAAGCAAGGCGAATATATTTTAACAATCCAAATGGAATGAAAGTTTGCACGGTATGTGAACAGACAAAAAAAGTAAATGAATTTAGATTGCGAAAGGCAAATGGTAAAGACTATAGAGTAGCAATGTGTAAGCCTTGCGAAAGAGAAGTTTCTAATTATCAAGTAGACCAATCAAAAAAACGAGAATATGAAAGAAAGAGATTGTTAGATGATGATTTTAGAAAACTAAAGAACAAATACCAAAGATATTGGCGAAAAAACAACATTGATAAAAACAGAAAATATCATTCTGATTGGATTAAAAAACAAGTTGACCAATTAACGGATAATTATGTTAAGCGGAACATTTTAAGTTTAAACCCAGAAGCAGATGTATCTATAAAATCTATACATGTTAAAAGAGCAGAAATATTAACAAAACGATTAAATAAACTTATTAAAAATGGCAAGAAATAAAATAACAGATTTAAATAACCACCTTTTTGCACAGATAGAAAGTTTAACAGATGAAGATTTAGACCAAGAAAAATTAGATATTGAATTAAAGCGAAGTAAAGCATTAACTGGCTTATCTAGTCAAGTAATTGGTGCGCATAGAGTTGTTCTTGATGCGGCTAAATTGGTTTCACAAGGTGATTTGCATAGTCCAGAACTGAAAGAAAAGTACGGGTTAGAAGAAGGTAAAAAATAGCCTAAACATGGATTATACACAGGTGTATGATTCCGTTTTTATGGCACGTTTGAGTAGTCGGCTTTTTAAATGGTTAAATTGTAAATAACTAGTATTAACACAACTTTTACCAAACGATAAAATGCTGAACATCAATGTTTTTTGATAAGATTATAGATAATGAAGATTTTAAAAAGCCTTTAAATGAAAAGAAATTATGAAATATTATTTAGTAGAAGAAAAATACAGGTATTCTGAAAAGTTTCAAAAAGCACTTGAAGAAGGGGACTTAAAATACATAAAAAAACTAATTAAAAAAGGTAAATTAATTATATTCGACAACTCACATTAGGTGTTTTTTTATTTTCCAAGACTCTTAGTTTTACCGTACTCTCTTAAAGTGAAATAACCACCTATAACTGTAACGCCCATTGTCATAAGTATAGGTAAATATGCCTCTCCTAATGGTTTTCCCCACATAGAAGATAATATTACAACATCAATTAAAAGTGTGAAATTTGCCACAACTAAAGGGCGTATATTTCTAGGCAACCAATCTTGACTTTTATTGTCAGACTCCCATCTTTTTGTTAGCTCTCTGTCGTGTTCAATATCTTTTTGCATTTCCTGAATTAATATTTCTTTGCTTTTTTGCGGTATTTCAGGACTTTCTACTATGGCTTTTATAATTTTAGTTGGACTTCCGCTATCAATTGCATCAATAACATTTCCTACTATTGGGATATTATTTTTTACAACGCTTCTGAAAAGATTGCCAAAAAATGTGCCTTCGCCTCCGTTCTTTCTTAATTTAGGGTTATCGCTCATTGTATTATAATTTTAATTTTGTATATTTTATTTGTCAAGACACAAATGCAGATTAACTTCTGTAACATTATCAAAAGCTTGGTGAATTATCACTGAGCTTTTATGGTTTATATAACTCTACGTGTGGCGCATCATCAAATGACTGGTCAAAAAACAAAACTCCGTCTTTATCCCAATTTGCACCCCATCGTAATAAATGTTCAATTTCTCCTTTTTCGTATAATTCTTGAGCGCAACTTTGTAATATTCCAACGAAATAAGACAAATGAGTCTCATCGTAAGCGATTTTTAGTCTTGTTTCTTTGTCGTTGTGCCATATCATAAAATCAACAGCCTTAGAAGGCTTGTAATTATGCATTCCTACTTTATTAACTCCGTCTACTTTTGTGATCGGCTTTCTATGTAGCTCAGTAGTCCTACCAATAGCGTAATATTCTTGTTGTTTTGAAACTGGTCTATGGACTTCAATGATAGAAACGTCAACAGAACTTCTTGTAATTGCTAAGTTAAATATCTTTTGAATATCAATATGACCTTCAAGTAATCTTTTTGCGCTTGTTTTACCCCAACTATACATCAGTCTCTATTTTTCTTGTTTTGAAGTTCTATAAGTATCTTAGTTGTTGTCTCCTGTATTTGATCTATTTTTTTTTCTATTTTAGTATCACTTGATTCTAAGAATTTAATTCTTTCATCGTGCCTATTGATGCTTTCTTGAATAGCTCCAACCCAAGCTAATACAACTAGGAATATTGTTATTGCAAAACCAATAGCCTGACCTAATGTTATTTGTTTTTTCACTTTTTCTTTTGTTTAGGTATATTATAAATTAATATTAAAGCCAATAAAACCAAAAGCTTAATGACCGCATATTGTTTATAAAATAACACGTAATCTATAATGTCTAATAAGGAGACGAACAAAAAGGGTAGTATTATTTTTCTTGTTGATTTTACAGACCATTTCCACCATAGAAATAATATAACGGAAATGGTAATCATGTTACTAAAGTCATAGAATATATTTGATAAATATCTTCCGTTTGGATATTCGTAAAAAATAAATATATCTGCTCTTTGTCCACTTTTAAAATATAAGTGAAGTCCAGATATAAATACCAAAACTGATAAAACTAATAATATGATTCTATTTCTTTTCATTTATTTGTTTTAAGGACAAATATGACCTGGAGGACATTCCTCTTCTTTTGGAGGTGGATTATTACCTCCTATATCATCATCTTCATCATCACCATCACCATCCATTAAACACGGATAAATGTGCTCTAAATCTTTTACTTCAAGTTCGTTTAAATGTTTCATTTTTTATTTATTTTAATTATTAATTATGCGCTAGGTCTTCTTACTAATTTTCCTGAAAATCTCCCTGTTGTTAATTCTGTTGAGTTCGATGTAGAAACTCCTTCAAACCACAAAATAGACTTTTCACCTATAACAAATGGGTCTGTAGGCGAAAGGTCAATGTATGGTTTTACAGCCGTATCTATTCTACCTCTAACTACTTCAAATTCACTATCAACCACACCCGAGTAAACTTTTCCAAACCAACTAATCACAGGATTACCACCTCCCGAACTCTTATTTCCTTCTAGGTAAAGCCATGTTGCTAAAAAATCATAATTTCTAGGAACATAAAAAATACATTGCTGAGTGGTTCCTCCACCAGCAGGCATTGTTGCCATTGTGTTACCACTTATTGAAGCTGTAGCTGTAATCAA
>Ga0213866_10002664_pt1 | contig 12428 bp, 9 predicted proteins | sample PICome_11_FD_160079 | JGI IMG/M metagenome (GOLD analysis project Ga0213866, IMG submission 160079) | Coastal seawater microbial communities near Pivers Island, North Carolina, United States - PICO284 | ecosystem: Environmental > Aquatic > Marine > Coastal | place: USA: North Carolina... | reverse complement strand
TTCATGCCCGACCGCGCAACCGATATGACCAGTCAGATGGGGGGAGAAGGTGTTGCCTGGCTGGGTCAGTACTTTGCGACGGATGAGAAGCATATTTTCGTCAATCTGGGTGATGGCACCTTCTCCCACTCCGGGTCTTTGGCGCTGCGCGCGGCGGTCACGTCACAGGCGAATATGACCTATAAAATCCTGTATAATGATGCCGTCGCCATGACGGGAGGACAGGCGGTGGAGTCGGGACAGACGCCACAGCAGATTGCCACGCAGGTCCGGGCAGAAGGTGTCGAGACCATCGTCATCGTCACCGAAGACCCGGTCCGTTACGCCAATGTCAAAGATCTGCCGCCGCGGGTCCGAATATATGACCGGGACGACCTGGATGCGGTGCAGAAAGGGCTCCAGAAAACGCCGGGCGTCTCGGTGCTGATTTACGACCAGCTCTGCGCAACAGAAAAGAGACGCCGCACGAAGCGGGGACTGCGCGCGCCCGACCGAACCCGAGCCATCATCAACACGGAGATCTGTGAGGGGTGCGGGGATTGTTCAGTACAGTCGAACTGCCTTTCAGTTGAACCGGTTGAAACGGAACTCGGACGAAAGCGCCGGATCAATCAGTCGACCTGTAATACCGATCTGTCCTGTCTGAAGGGGTTTTGCCCGAGCTTCGTGACGCTGACCGACGGTGATTTTTGCGCTGAGGACGCTCCGAGACCCAAGATTGATGCCAGTCAGCTGCCCCTGCCTGAAATGCCGGATCTCGACCGCCCCTGGAATGTTGTGTTCACAGGGGTTGGGGGCACGGGTGTGACCACCGTGGCCGCCATTCTGGCGATGGCTGCCCATGTTGACGGCCAGGCGGCGTCAACGCTTGACATGACGGGTTTGGCCCAGAAAGGAGGACCGGTCCTGTCGCACCTCCGGTTCGCCAGAACGGCGGATGAAATCATGACGGGCCGAGTGCCTCCAGCCGGCGCGGATTGCATTATTGCATGTGATCTCGTGGTGGCTGCCAGCGAAGACGCTTTGCTGCTCAGCGCGGCAGAGCAGACCTATGTTTGTGCCAATAAGGACATCACGCCGACGAGCGCCTTTATTCTTGACCGGTCAGTGAAATATCCGGTGGATCTGATGGCTGGACGCATTGCACGCGGGGCACGTGACATGGCGGCGATTGATGCGGAAGCGCTGGCCATGCGCTACTTCAACAGCGCAATTTTCACCAATATGATCATGGTCGGCTATGCGTGGCAGAAAGGCCAGTTGCCAGTGTCACTTCGGGGCCTGTACCGGGCGATAAAACTCAATCACATGGCGGTTGAGGACAATATGGCGGCGTTCGAGGTCGGCCGCATAGCCGCCAGCGCTCCTGAGCGGCTTGAGCCGGCGGAAGACCCCCGAGGGACACCGACGCAATTGACCCTGGATGATCTCGTTCAGGACCGCGTCAATCGACTGGTCGCCTATCAGAATTCAGCCTATGCGGACCGGTATCAGGCGGTGATAGAGAAAGTGAGGCGGGCTGAAAAGCTTTTGGGGCTCGGTGAAGCCCTGAGCCGTGATGCGGCTTTCTTCGCTTACAAGCTGATGGCCTACAAGGATGAATATGAGGTGGCCCGCCTCTGGACAGATGGCCGGTTTGAGAGGTCTCTCAGAGAGACATTCAAAGGTGGACAGATCAGATTTCACCTTGCGCCGCCAGTCTTGGGCAAGAGAGATTTGTCTGGACAGCCTGTGAAACAGGCTTTTGGGCTCTGGATGCGGACGGTCTTCGTGGTTCTTCGGAAGCTGAGAGTCCTGCGCGGGACCGGCTTCGATATATTTGGCTGGACGCAAGAGCGCCGGCAGGAGCGGGCCCTGAGAGACACTTATCTGGCTGATCTTATCCGCCTCGCGGATGAGTTGACCGCCGAACGCTATGATCTGGCCATCAAGATTGCGCGGATCCCGGACAACATCCGTGGATTTGGACATGTTAAGCAGAAGGCGATGGAGAAGGTTTTGCCTGAACGGGTTCAGCTCTGGGAGGCTTGGGAGCGCGGACCCCAGAAGCGGTCCACGCTGCTGTCGCCGGTCTCAAGCTGACCTCTCCACAGAGAAGTGAAAACTGTGTTCACAAGGACCGGCCCGGATTTTCCCGATGGACTTCGCATCGCGAGTCAGGTGAAGGTCTCGCTATGCAACAATATCAAGCTCTCCTTCAGGATATACTGGACCACGGCGTCCGACGGGATGACCGGACCGGAACAGGGACATTAGGGGTCTTCGGACGCCAGATGAGATTTGATCTCAGTAAGGGCTTCCCGATGGTCACGACGAAGAAGCTCCATCTGCGTTCCATCATTATCGAGCTTCTGTGGTTCTTGCGGGGCGACACGAATATTGCCTGGCTCAAAGAGCACGGGGTTTCGATCTGGGATGAGTGGGCAGACGAAGAGGGCGACCTCGGGCCGGTTTACGGAAAGCAGTGGCGCAGCTGGGCGGCGCCGGGCGGTGAGGTCATTGACCAGATCAAATGGGTCCGCGACGAGATCATGGCTAACCCAAACTCCCGAAGGTTGGTCGTCTCCGCCTGGAATCCGGCAGATGTGCCGGATATGGCTTTGCCCCCCTGCCACTGCCTCTTTCAGTTCAATGTCATGGAGGGCAGGCTCAACTGTCAGCTGTATCAGCGCTCAGCAGATGTGTTTCTGGGTGTGCCGTTCAATATCGCCTCCTATGCCTTGCTGACTATGATGATGGCTCGCGCGACCGGTCTGGAGCCAGGCGATTTCGTTCATACATTCGGGGACGCGCACCTGTATTTAAATCACATTGACCAGGCGCGTCTGCAGCTCAGCCGGGAACCACACCCCTTGCCCGAAATGTTGTTGAACCCTGACAAGACGGATTTGTTTGGCTGGTCATTCGACGATTTTACCTTGTTTGGGTATAAGGCGCACGGGCATATCAAAGCACCAGTGGCCGTTTAGCCTATTGTTCAAGATCGGGGCGCTCGTCGGTCGTCGCGGCGCGTTGGGCCGGCCTTCGGAGCGGAAAATATTGCTGGGACCCGCCTGATTTTCTCTTTTCGGAAAGACGATGATGCATTAGCGGCAGCCCAGCGCTTGACCCGCGCCGCATCGCGCCTCACATCTGGCGTAGAAACTTTGTGGAGACCCCATGATACGCCTCGACGACGAGACTGAAAAGAAACCTGTGGCTGAACCAAGCGCGTTCCTGGAAGAGGCCCTGTTCAAGGCGCGAACGATCTTGCTGACGGGGGGCGTCGACGACAAACTCGCCCGACGGGTCTGTGAACGCCTTCTGGCGCTTTCCGCCGAGAGTCATGATCCGATTCTCCTGATTATTTCTTCACCGGGCGGCCATGTCGAATCCGGTGATATGATCCATGATATGATCCGGTTTGTTGAAGCCCCTGTGAAAGTGTTGGGCTCGGGTTGGGTCGCGAGCGCTGGAGCTCTGATCTATGCCGCTGCAAAGAAAGAGAATCGCTACTCCCTTCCGAATACCCGGTTTCTCCTTCATGAGCCTCGTGGCGGCGTTGGCGGGCAGGCATCCGACGTAGAGATTCAAGTGCGGGAAATCGTTCGCATGCGCGAACGCCTGAATACTATTTTCGCAGAAGCGACAGGCCAGCCGCTTGAGCGTATCAAGTCCGATACCGATCGTGACTATTGGATGAGTGCCCAGGAGGCCGTTGATTACGGCCTGGTCAGCCAGATCGTTCAGCACAAGAGCGATATCAAGTAGGCATCGCTGCAGGCTGATTTGCAAGACGTAAAGGATTGCTGGTCCATTCTCTCCCCGTCTTTGGGAGTCGGGGCATCATGGCCGTCAAATTATCAGACCTCGCTGAGCCAATCTCTCCGGTTGCGGCGTCAGCACGTCTGAGCACGGTCATTCAGAAATTCACCTCCCAGACGGATATTCCATGCGTTGTCGTTCTCGAGGAAGGCCGACCTCTTGGCATTTTGACCCGAATCCGGGCCATGGAAATGGCGGCCACCAGCCATGAGGCCGTCAACAGCCGTCTATGTGTTGGCGATGTTGTTGAAATTGTGCCCCAGTTCGACGGTGAAATCTTGGCTTTCAGCCTGGTTATGAATCGCCATGAGGATGATTTCTCCCGCCTTGAAGCTGGCGCGCTGGTGATGAGAGATAACAAGGTGGAAGGCGTGTTGTCCCTGCCTGCGTTGCTTCGGGCCGTTGCGCGTGAGCAGGCGGTCATCCCGAAATCATCTCCCGAAAAGGGGACGCGATCAGGGGCGGAGAAGGGATCTGCCACTCTGCCGGTCGCGACCGTTCTGGGGGCGCTGGCCCATGAAGTGCGCACACCGCTAACCGGAATCATGGGGCTTGCTGAGATTCTGCAACAACGCGTCCGGGAGACTGAGCTGAAACAAATCGCTGAGGCCATTATCAGGTCAGGTGAGGCGCTGGACCGAATTCTGAGTGACACACTGGATTTCGCCTCCCTGCAGGCGGGGCAGTTGAAGCTCTCGCCGGAACCATGTGATATTTCTGACTTTGCGACGGATCTTCGGCGTCTCTGGGGGCCTGTTGCAACCTCCAAGGGGCTTGGTTTCAAGGTGTCGCTTCAGAGTGACGTTGGCAGTCTCATTGATGTCGATCTTGGTCGTCTTCGGCAGGTCGCTAACAATCTTATCAGCAATGCATTGAAGTTCACACGGAGCGGCCGCGTTGATGTTTCGATTGCAATCGATGCCGGTGCCAGAGGGGCTGAGCAGCTGCGCCTCGATGTCAGCGATACCGGCCCCGGTCTGAGCCCTGCTCAAAAAGACGTCATGTTCGATTTCTTTGTCCGTGGCGACGCCGTCCGCGATGAACCGGGCTGGGGCCTTGGCTTGTCGATCTGCAAGGCTTTGAGTGGTCATCTGGGCGGTGCCCTGAAGGTTCATGACCGGCCAGGGGGGGGCACTGTGTTCTCAGTTCGTCTCCCGGTTCAGCCTATTCAGCCCAACCAGTCTGGTGGCGGCGATAGGGTCCGGATCAAGACCGGGAAGTTTCGCCTCGGCCGTATTCTGCTGGTTGAAGACCATGATGCCTGCGGCCTGATCTTCCAGACCGCACTCGTTCGAGCCGGCTGGGAGGTTGATCATGTGAAGTCTTTAAGTGAGGCGGCGGATTATCTCGACCACCAGACCTATCAGGCCGTTTTGACAGATCTTCATCTTTTAGATGGCTCTGCGCTGAGCCTGATTGATGCTCTGCGTCAGCGAAGCGACATTCCGGAAACGATGGCGGTCATTGCCCTGACGGCTGACACGCGCACGGCCGCCACATCTCTGGCGCTGGCGCACGGGGCAGACCGTGTTGTGACGAAGCCGGTTCGGGGGCCAGAACTGGTTGCGCAGGTTTCAGAAGTTCTGCTGAAACGGGGAGCTTTGGACGACGAACCTGTTCCGCGCCGACTTAACCGGGCCGTCTGATTTTGCGGTTTTAGCGCCCAAGTTCCTTCATGGCGTCTTCAAGGCCCTGCAGCGTCATTTCAAACATGCGATGTCCGCCTATCAGTTCGCGAATAAGCTGGATAGATCCTGTATATTCCCACGCACCTGATTTGACCGGGTTCAGCCAGACAAGATCTGGGTACTGATTGACAAAGCGTTGTATCCAAAGGCCACCCGGTTCTTCATTCCAGTGCTCAACCGAGCCTCCTGAATAGGTAATTTCATAGGGGCTCATGGTGGCGTCGCCGACAATGATCACTTTGTAGTCGCTCGGATATTTATGGAGGACGTCCCAGGTCGGGATGATATCGGTGCGGCGGCGACGGTTGTCCTTCCAGAGGCCCTCATAGGGACAGTTGTGGAAATAATAATATTCAAGGTTCTTGATCTCGGCCCGCGCGGCTGAGAACAGCTCCTCGCAGACTTTCACATGCGGATCCATGGAGCCGCCGGCATCCAGAAGCAGCAGAACGGATACGGCGTTGCGGCGTTCTGCGCGCATTTCAATATCCAGATAGCCTTGCTTGGCCGTATTCCGGATCGTGGCATCCAGATCCAGTTCATCGGCGGCACCCTGCCGCGCCCATTTTCGCAGCCGTTTCAGAGCGACCTTTATGTTGCGGGTCCCAAGCTCGACGCTATCGTCGTAATTCTTGAATTCCCGTTTGTCCCAGACTTTTGTGGCACGCCGATGCCTCGACTTTTCCTGGCCGATTCTAACGCCTTCTGGATTGTAGCCGTTTGCGCCGAATGGGGAGGTGCCGCCTGTCCCAATCCACTTATTGCCGCCTTCATGGCGTTTTTTCTGTTCCTCGAGCCTTTGTTTCAGGGTTTCCATGAGCTTCTCGAAGCCGCCAAGGGCCTCGATCTCGTCCATTTCTTCCTTGGTGAGGAATTTTTCCGTCATCTTGCGGAGCCATTCTTCGGGCAGGTCCTGAGCATCTATCGCATCTGCCAGCGTATCCAGACCCTTGAACACGTGTCCAAAGACCTTGTCGAACTTATCGATGTTGCGCTCGTCCTTGATCAGCGCGGCCCTTGAGAGATAGTAGAAGTCCTCGACATTGCGTCCGATGACCTGCTTATCCATCGCCTCCATCAGGGCCAGATACTCCTTGAGCGTGACGGGTACTTTGGCCTCTCTGAGCTCGTTAAAAAAGTGCAGGAACATAATAGACCACTCCTTAGTTCAAGAGAGTGTAGACCGGCTGTCGGTCAGGTCCAAGCTTGACGCTGCGTCGGGCTCTTGATCAGGGTCTCTGGCCCGTCTTGAGCGCGTCGGGGCTGATCTTTGCAGGGGTCGCGCCTTCCGGCGTCAATCCTGTGACAGCAGGGAGAGGCAGCCGGGAACGGGCGTGTCCGACCCGTTAACCAGCTCCGCGCGTGGGGATGCCGGTCCGCGAAAGTCATCCAGAATAAGCCGGACCCCATCGGCGGCGGTGGGTTCCGACAGGATAAAAACCTGCGACTGGTCAAGCGCGGCGCCATCTGTCGCCCTTGCCACGAGTTGCAGTGCCGTCGTGTCCAGACGGTCAACAGATCCGGCGGAATTGAGGCGGTGGGGCCCGTACGTTTCCGCGACATAGGACCGCAATCCCGGCGGCGCGTAGATGTACTGAATCCGGCTGAAAAAGGAATTCGCTGTCAGATAGATCCGAAGGTCCTCGAACAGGGCGTCGCTGACGCCGTCGAGGTAGCGAAAATCGCCAATCTGATTGAAGTAGGGACGAGGGAAGCGCAGGCGTGTTTCCAGATCCTCTTCCCGCGAGGCAGCGTTCACGCGCTCCGTCTTGGCCCGGTACGCGGCCACGACCCGTGCCAGTGTCGGTTCCTCAATGGCAAGGGACCGCAGCAGGATCTCGAGGTCCTCAACCCGTCCGGAGTTGATGTCGAAAAGCCCGGAGACCGGACGCACGGTCACAGTGAGGTGGCTTCGGCCATAGGCACAGTCGAAGCCATGAACTGGCTGGTTAACAAAGGCCGGACTGCCGGCAAGGGCGGCGCCGAGGCGGGCGCCCGCCTCGTTGGCGTTCTCCAGTTCGAGACGCTTGAGGCCGACCTGGTTTGTCTGAAGGTCCCGTCGGGCCGCGTAGAGCAGGTCGGCGGCAATCAGGCCAAGAATCATCAGCGCCCCGGCGATATAGATCACGACATTCGCGTGCTCATCATCGCGGAAGAGACGCAGTCGCCTGATCATGAGCGACTGTCCTCAGCGGCCTCCATGCTCATCGCCGACACATTATCCAGAGACGGTCGGTCCATGGAATACAGGGCTTCGATATGAGACATATCCCGTGCCAGGTCCTGAATGATGGTTTCGCTGTCGGTTTGCGACCGCACCACACGTGGCGTGATCAGAACCAGAAGTTCCGTGCGTTCTTTGACGTCATTGGTGGTCTGGAACAGCGCTTTGCCGAGGAAGGGAATGCTTCCCAGAAACGGAATTTTCGCTGTATTGTCAGACACCCGTTCGCGGATCAGGCCTCCAAGCGCAATGGATTTGCCGCTGTCGACGGCCACTGAGGTGTTGATCCGTCTCTGCTGAATGGTCGGGGAGTCGATCCCTGAGGAGACCGTTGGAACGACATTGCTGACTTCCTGCTCGATCTCGAGGCTCACCTTGCCTTCTTCATTCACGCGGGGTGTCACGTTCAGAATGATCCCGGTATCGCGAAGTGAAACAGAGTTCACGATGGGTGCATCAGAGTTCCCGACGCTCACGGAGGATTGCGTGACGATCGGGACCTGGTCACCAACCTGCAGAGTGGCAGTCTTATTGTCGAGAACCATGATCGATGGGGACGACAGGACTTTGACGTCGGTGATGCTCGACACGGCGGAGAGGGCCACTCGGGCATCGGCACCACTGATCAGCGCCGAGAAACCAGGAAAACGGTTGCTGACGGCTCCGGTTGGAATATCGCTGAACCCGGTTGAGAGGTCGCCGTTCTGGAAGAACCAGGTCAGGCCATAGGCCAGATCATTGTTGAGCGTGACCTCAGCAATGGTTGTTTCGAGATAGATCTGGTCAGGGGCTGTATCCAGGCGCTCGACAATGTCCTCGATGAGGCCGAGCTGGTCCGGCAGCGCGTAAATAATGATCGAATTGTTCGTCGTATCCGCAGAGATCCGGATCTTGGAGGCTGGCATGCTGCCGGCCATGGCGCCGCTGGTTCTCGCGCCGGTCATCGCATCTGCGGTTGGTGGAGCAGTTTCGGCGAAAGCCGCTGTTGAGCCCGGCTCCAGAGTATCGCTGGTTTGCGTGATGCCCGACGGAGCATCAAACATGTCCTCGAAAGCGGTGGAGAGCAGCGTGGCAATTTCGGTTGCCTCACGATGCTGAATGGGGATGACAAAGAAGCGGCTGGCGCCCTGTCCGTGCTCGCGGTCAAGACGACTGATCCAGGTCTCCGCAAGATCCAGATAGTCGGGGTTCTTGGTGATCGTCACGATGGCCTTCAGCCGAGGAATGGGCAGGAAACGCAGCATGTTCTGATTGGCCATACCCTCTTCTTGCGCGAAGATGGCGTTGAGATCCGAGACGATGTCTTCAGGATCCGTGAATTTCACCGGTGTGGCGGAAAAGGACATCGATTTCAGCCAGTTTCTGTCAAAGACGGACGCGATCTGGGCGAGGTCGTCGAGGGGGACAGTGTCGCTGTTAAGAATGAGGAGATTCCGACTGGCGTCACTCGACACATTGATGGACTGGTCCGGGAAGCTTTTGAACAAAGCTTCGATAGACGCTGCATCGACATAGTTCAGCGGTATGACCCGCGTCTTGTCTCCGACGCTAATGCCCCCAGCCTGAAGAAACTCAACATCCGCGGTCACACCCCGGTCGGCCTGGCGCTGAACAACGAAGTAATCGCCCCGTTGTGAAATCGCTGCCCCCACGGAGGATAGAGCGATGTTGAGCAATTCGATGGCGGTCTCCTCATCAACCTTTCGGGCCGTCTGCAAAGTGATCGGGCCCCTAGGTTCATACTCCATGACATAGGTTTCTTCGAGCACCTGACCGAGGATCTGCTTGATGGCTTCGCCAGCTTCGACGCCAACCAGATTGAGGCTGATCGTCGCTAGAGATGGGCGAGCGCTATTGACCATGTCCCCGATGTCCCCGGAGCCGGAATTGGCAACATCACGGAAGGCAAAAGGCTCTGGCGTTGATGCGGAGGATCCCCCCATCAGGCTGTTGTCATATGCACCTTCCTGTTGGTTAACGGAGGGCGCTGGATGGTCTTGTGGGATCTCGACGGACAACCGCGGATGCTGTGTCTGCGTATCGGTGAGTGTGCACCCTGAAACGCCGAGGGCGCAGATCGCGGCCCCCAGAAACATGTGTGACTTAGATGCGCGATGGCCCTTCCAGCTCGTGGTCATGTGGGATCCCCCTTGGCAATCTCTCACTCTGGATAGAGGAAGAGTTCTGTGACTTGTCCTTCTGCCTCCAATCGCACACTTTGGTTGGTAATTGATTGAACCGACCATCCAAAAATTGTTTCGCCCGTTAACATCCAGGTAGCGGTTTCCTCGCCGTCTTTCTGGATCAGAACCTTACGGACACGGCCATTATCGATAAGGCCGGCCACACTCAGTGTTGCAGGGTCTGCGGCCACAGTGACATCCGCTGCGACGGTTTGAGCGGCAAGACGCCTCTGGCGGTCGGCCTCGGTATCGAAGGGGGTTTCAACCTCCAGGTCAGCGAGCGGCCGACGAACCGGCAGGGCGGCGAACTCCGCCTGTAAACCGCCAAAGTGCGGCGCGACCTCCGGCAGGGTAAATTCCGCTGGCGAAGAGAGGCTCAGGCCCGCATAGGCGACGCCAAGGGCGCAGATGGCCAGGATGCCGGTCTGTGGCTGTAATACGCTTATTTTGCTCATGGTAGGGCCCTCACATAGGCGTAGATATCTGCATTGATCTCGAGCTGCCGGGGCGCATTTCGCGCTGCGGCCCGGCGGTTGCCGGAAACCTGGCGGATGTTGACCTTATCAATGGTCAGGCGGGGGGTGGTGTTTCCAAGTTCTCTCAGCGCAATGTTGAGGTCGTCAACAGGGGCCACAAAAACCACTTTGACGCCGATTGACTTGACGGCCTCATGCCCGACAGGATCCAGAGCCTGAAGGCTTTTCACTTCCAGTCCGGCACGCTCCAGGGCCCGGCGGATCAGCGTCTGAACCCGTGATCCGGCCTGAGTTTCGGACTCCGCGTACAGGGTGGCAACGTGACGTAAGCCGCTTTGGCTGGCTGTTTCGAGGTTTTCAGACACAAGATCTGCTGAACGCTCAATCGAGGTCCACTTGATCAGGTCGGCTTCCAGTTGCGCCAGATTTGCCTTGGTTGTGGTGCCCTTATGGAGCACCAGCCATGTGAGCGTCGACCCGATGATGAGGACAAGGGCGGCCAGGCCTGCCCAGGCTTTCCGGACATCCTGTCTGATGGAGGGGGAAATATAGAAGCTCATCGTCCAGCCAGCTCCGTCAGTTTGATTTGCTCAGAGGTGTTGGACAGGCTGACTTCGATCTGAAAATGATCGCGATTGTGCTGGGTGTTCCGGCGCAGCGGCGCTGTGAATGCCGCCCGTTCCACCAGCTGCGCGGCTTCGAGATCGCCGATGATGGTGTCCGAATTGTCCGTGTAGCCTGTAATCCGAACAAGGCCCGGATTGTAATTCAGGGACTCCAGCTGAGTGCCTTGCGGAAGGCTCAGGGTCAGCTCCTCGTAGACATTCAGAAACCGCCGACGATCGGAAAACCGTTCGCGCAGGAATTTGTCTTCCTCGATCAGGTTGATGGCTTCTTCCTGCTGCTGAAGAACCGGAAGCGCCCGCGCCTTGCTGGCGGCGACCCTGACCTGCATGTCTTCTTCGTGTCCTGAAAGCTGATTAAGATAGGCAGTGGTGCTGAAAACGCCGAAAGCCATGATCAGTCCCATCATGCCGATATTGGTCCAATTCGCCTTTTTGGAGAAATGACCAAACGCCGTTCGTGGTAGAAAATTGAAATGCAGGCTGTCGGTATCGGTGTCGAAAATGCCCACCCTGTTCGGGATAATTCCCACCTCGCGACACTTTTCGAGAGCGTCTTTCACGGTCTCCACTTTACAGACACCATGCTTGATGAGGCCACGCTTGGTGGTCGGCGCAATCTCAACCAGATGGACGTCGCTGATCACTTCATTGGCGGAGAAGGGGGCATTGCTCTGGAAATCCAGATCGAGGGTCGAGCGCCAGCGCCGGCTCGAGGCGAGGGGCAGCCAGCGCTGTCGCTGAAAAACCTGATCGGGGCGCAGGGCCACTTCGATATGGTGGCTCTTTGAAAGGCGGGCTGTTTCCTTTGAGCCTGGTTCCAGTGGGCGGAAACCGCCGGCCTCAACCAGTTCCAGTCCTTCCGTGGTGGGCCGCAGGATGGCGGTGGGCTTTTCGTGTACAAAAAATCTCTTCAGCCAGGATGGGCTGGTCGTCGATAGCGTGCTGATCCAGGCGCTGCCAAGGTCCAGCAGGTTTATCCAGACCAGCTGAAGCTTAGACTTAAGAAGATTGGGTCCTGTGCTCATTGTATGTCCCTTGGTTTGGGTTTGTAACTTTTCTAAGTGAGCGTTGGTGAACCTCAGGACGCGCCCTGGGTCAAAATGTTTCGCCGGTACAGCGAAGTCGCTGGAACCGAGCGTGAAAGTCCCTTTTACCGGCTCCATCGACAACTTTTACAGACCACGGATTGTGACATGCTGCAGGACCACAGTACTTTTCAAACGGACCTTGACCGGTTCGGACAAGCGTTAATCCAGTCCGGGCAGTTGACGTCGGCTGAATTCGACAGGGCGAAACGCAGTTCTGAGGAAACCGGGAAGCCTCTGCTCTGGGTCATGAGACAGCTTGGCCTCTGCTCTGAGGAGCACATGCTGGAGACGGCCGCCGCCTGCCTCCAGCTTCGCCAGATAACACAAGACGATCTCCCC
>Ga0213866_10002661_pt1 | contig 12433 bp, 8 predicted proteins | sample PICome_11_FD_160079 | JGI IMG/M metagenome (GOLD analysis project Ga0213866, IMG submission 160079) | Coastal seawater microbial communities near Pivers Island, North Carolina, United States - PICO284 | ecosystem: Environmental > Aquatic > Marine > Coastal | place: USA: North Carolina... | reverse complement strand
CAGGGACCCACCCTCGCCATCGGCCAGCATGACATAATGGGGTGCGAAGGGATAATCGGTGAGGCCTTCAAAGCGTGCCTCTGGCGTGCGCAGAACCTCCATCTTGCCGTCTCCCCGATTGCCGCTGGCCGCGGACCGACCCTCATGGGGCTTTACATGTCATTCTTCTCACCGGAAGTAAAATCCGGACAAGAGGATTGGCTGAGCCCGATAAGGTGGCCACCGGCGTCCGATTGCGCGCGTCAATCCCCGGAGGAGCGTGAGCCGGACTCGCCATTGGTGTCTTCCGCGGGCCAGTCTGTGTCGCGGAGCCAGACGCCCCGCCGTCGATCGGTCTGAAAAACATCCGAGTGTTCCAGGCGTGCCCGCAAGGTGGCCACCGGATTCTTGCCGCCAATAGGGACGCCCCTTGCCCGAACGGCCTTCACCAGATCGCCGAGGCGCAGGGGATGGCCCGCAGCCTTCAGCGCTTCGACGCTGGCCGTTTCTGTCTGCGCCACGACCTTGCCGGATCGCCGGACCGGCCGCTTAGCGGGCCGGGTCCGACCGGACGTTTTTGGCAGCGCCTCATGCGCGTCGATGAGGGCGCGCAGCTGCGCCATATAGTCTAGTTTTGGGGCAAGCTGGATCTCGAGAGCGGCGAGTTCTTCGCGGGCGGCTGTTATAATTCTGGACATGGTTGCTTCCTTTCCCTGAAGCGCCCCACCCGAACAAAATAAATAAAAATGAAATATAAGTTCAAACAAATATGAAGTAAAGAATTACTTCTTTAATGATTTCAAATCATCTTCATGTCCCTTTTGTGCGGCTCAAAATAAAAAGGGGAGGCTTTCGCCTCCCTCTAAATCGTCAGATCGCTTTGTGCAGGCCTATTCAGCCGCATCGAGAACCGGGGTCACGGACACATACTGCCGGTTCCCACGTTTGCGGCTGAAGGCAACCTTGCCCTCAACAAGAGCGTAGAGGGTATGATCCTTGCCCATCCCGACGCCACGGCCCGGATAGGTCCGCGTGCCGCGCTGGCGGATGATGATGTTTCCCGGGATCACATGCTCCCCACCAAATTTCTTGGTGCCGAGATATTTAGGGTTTGAATCGCGACCGTTCTTGGATGAGCCGCCTGATTTCTTATGAGCCATGGTGCTGGTTTCCTAATTCGGTGTCTGTATACAGGCCTCAGGCGCCCTTGGCGAGAGCCTTGGCCTGCTTGACCCAGTCGTCGCGTTCTACGCGGCCCGACATGTTCAACTCGGCTTCCAGATCCGCAATCTGGGCCTTCTTCAAGCCGCCAATCTGCCAGTAATGGAAAATCCCGGCCGCATTGAGCTTCTTCTCGAAGGCTGGTCCGATCCCGGTAATTTTCTTCAGATCGTCAGCGGTCCCCTGAGCGGCGGCGAGCCGACCACGATCATCCGCTCCGGTCGAGGTCTCGGCTTTCTTGGGTGCGGCTTTCTTGGGCTCAGCCTTGGCCTCTGCAGGCTTTGCCGGAGCCTTTTTCGGAGCTGCCTTTGCGGCGGTCTTGGCCTCTGCTGCTTCAGGCGCGGCGGTCTTTGCAGCCGTGGTCTTTGGCGCCGCTTTCTTGGCGGCTGGTTTCTGACCCTTGGCCAGAATGGATTCGATGGTCACGACGGTTTCAAGCTGGCGGTGACCCTTTTTGCGGCGATAGGTGTTGCGCTGCCGCTTTTTGAAAATCATCACCTTGGCGCCCTTGCGCTGCTCGGCAACTTTTCCAACGACACTGGCGCCAGCCACGGTTGGCGCGCCGACCTCGACCTTGCCGTCCTTGCCAAGAAGCAGAACCTCTTCAAACGTGACGTCATTGCCAGCCTCGGCATCGAGCTTCTCAATGATGATCTCGTCACCCTCGGCAACTTTATACTGTTTGCCACCTGTCTTTATGACCGCGAACATGGTCTCGTCCTTTTCAGACTTTCAAAATGCGATTTTGGCCGCCGCCACGTTTTGGCGCGGACATGAAGCGGCGGGTAAACACGAAAGCGGCGGCCGAGTCAAACCCCTCTGGGCATGAAGTGCAGGTCTTGAACAGTTTTCCCGTTGGGGGTAGGTCCGCGGATCAAGGAGAGGTGCCGGAGTGGCTGAACGGGACGGTCTCGAAAACCGTTGAGCGCGCAAGCGTTCCGAGGGTTCGAATCCCTCTCTCTCCGCCAGCAGGCGCCCGCTCGCTCAGGGCCCGCGGTCTCATGTCAATGCTGGGCCTATTCTTCCGGTTCAGATTGGGTCCGAAGATCAACCGAACGCGCCCTGGTGCCGCGCTCGTCACACCGGCAGAACGCCCGGCCTTCCTCATTCAGCTCCTCACAGGCCAGACGGCGTGGCCCGGAGAAACATTGAAAGGCATCGCGGGCGATTGAAAAGGACGACGCGTCCTTCACCTCAAAGCTGCCGGCATCGGCCTCCACCACCACCTGATCCTGCCAGTATACCCGGACCCGGTCCTTCGCATAGAAGGCCGGCAGGATCTGCAGGCTGGCCCGATCAGAAATGTCCACCCGGGTGGCTTCCGCGTAGTAGCAGTGGTCGTCCTTCGCCCGCCAGCGGGAGAGGATGACGAAACTGTCGATGTCGCAGATGTCAAGGCGCACGGGGCCAACATAAATATGATTCCGGTCGCGCGACCATCCGTCTTGCAGCCGTTGGAAGGTTTCCGGATGTGCCCCTTCAAGGCGTGTCCGGTTAAAGAACACCTGCGTGGCATCGGCGGCATAGCCGGAGCCATACAGGGTGAAGGTTGCGGGATCGGCATGGGCGATCGGAAGGGCGCCCCTGAACACCTGGGTGCGATCCCGCCCATAGTCCTGCGTGAGGCGGGTAAAGCTGGCCGGGTCGGCACCCTCAAGCCGGGAGACATGGTAGCGCTGAGACATCGGATTCCAGGTTAGGTAAAGGACCTCATCCTCTGTGACATCATAATAAGAATAGGTCCCTGTGACTACCTTGAGCGCGCTGGTGCAGGCGCTCAGCCCCAGCAGTCCCACCAGAAGGAGCAAACGGACCATGGGCCCCAGGCGCAGAAGGAAGAGAGGCATCGGTGAGGGGCCTTGTGTGACGGGACGGATGGGGGGATCCTGACCAATATCCGCGCAGCCTGTCCAGACCCCGCGCTGCCCTGCACCGGCCGCGCGGATCCCCTGGTGAGATCTGCCCCGACGCGATCGGTTCAGCGCGGGCGCTTCCTGCGCAGCCGGGGCAGCAAAAACAGATAAAGGCCTGTGCCCCACATCAGGATGAGGAAGACTCCGGTGGGCAGGAAGACATAGAGCTTCACAGCATCGGAAAAAAAGGATCCGTCGTGGATCTGCTCGATCACATCAGATCGCCGATAGGCCACTGACAGGACCTCACCTGTCTTGGTGTCAATCTGGACTTCCCATCCCGACCGGGCGCGGACCTTGGCAACCCCTTTGCCAATCCGGAGGTCGATCCGGTCAATGTCGGTCCAGGTCTCAATCTGGGCCTCCGGATAAGCGCGTGCCGCCAGCACCATGTCCCCGAAGCTGATATCGGGCAGTTGATCCGAGACAAGGCCCGCCTGGGTCGGCGGCTGTATCCAGGCGATTTCCTTTTTGAGCATCAGAAAGATGCCCGCAAAGAAGATGATCGCCGCCGGCACGGCGACCGCCAGAGAGAGCCAGTAATGGATCTGGCGCAACAGGCGCTTCAGATTGACGGTCATATGGGATACACCGGGTTGGTTCGCGCGGGCTGACAGGACAGACCGCGCGGAGGATTTCGGACTCAGGGAATTTGGCCGCCCGGGACCCACGGGCCACCCGCCGCGATGAGCTCTCTTTCAAAGGCCGGTATGGTGGTCTCTGTGAGGGTAATCAGGCGCCCGCGTATCGCGTCGAACTCCGACTGGGCGATGGCCAGCTGGTCCCGTTGGGTTTGGGTCGGGCCATAGGTTGACCGGCTGACCCCCCACATAATGGTGCCCAGCCGGCTGCGCACGGTCGGTTGTGTCCGCTCATAGACGGCATTGCGCGCCGCATGGCCATTGACGAGTTCACCAATGGCACTGGCCTCCTGTCGGATCGCCTGCAAGCGGTTCTCCAGGCTCTCGGGATCGCCTCCCGCGGTCCGCTGCGTAGCCCGGGCCAGCAACTCGATCCGGCCCTCCAGATCGTCGGTGGTCAGAGCCACCGCGGTGACCGCGCGGTCAAACGCCGAGACCTCTGCCCAGAACGCAGTCGCGTCGGGCTGAGGGGGCAGGGCCCCATCACGCAGGGGCTTCACGGTGAAGGTCTGCGGGGCTACCAGCTCAGTGGTTTCGCCGCGGACACGTTTTGACAGGGACACCGTATACACGCCCGGCGCGACCAGAAAGCCGGTCCGTTCCCGACCCGGATTTTCATCCATGGTGACCGCGCCGGTATAGGGGAAGCGGAGATCCCAGTTCACCCGGTGGAAGCCTTTCTGGGCGGGTCCCTTCAGACGGCGCACCACGTTGCCATCCTCATCCCGGACCGTCAGCCAAACCGCTGGCTCGACTTCCTCGAGCTCCGCGTTGATCTCGTCAAAGTCTGGGAAAGGCGTGTCCTCGCCGGCTTCAATCCGAGGCGTCTCGCGTTCGAGACGTTGTGCCTTCAGCGAAGGAATATCGTCCTTGAGATAGTAGGTGAAATTGGCCCCAAAAGGTGGGTTCGGGGCCCGATAGTAGCCATGCCCCCGTGACCCGCCAGGCGAGAAGGCCAGCGTTGGCTGCTCGATATACCACAGCGCGTCGCGGCCGGCGAACAGCAGAGCCTCCTGTTCAAGGCTGGCCTCGCTGAGCGTTCGCAGCGGCGAGATGTCATCGATAATGAAGAAGCCACGGCCAAAGCTTGCGGCCACAAGATCGTCCTCCCGGCGCTGTATGGTGACGTCCCGGAAAGAAATGGTCGGGGCATTTCCGGTGAGCTTGGTCCATTTGCCGCCGCCGTTCAGCGAGAAGAAAAGCCCGAATTCCGTAGCGGTGAACAGAAGGTCCGGGTTCTTGTGGTCCTGAACGATGCGCCACACCAGGTGTCGGTCCTCAAGATTGGACGAAATTTTCCGCCAGCTTCGCCCGCGATTCACACTTTTCAACAGGTAGGGTTTATAGTCCCCGTATTTATGATTATCGAGGGCCACATAGACGGTGTTTTCGTCGAACAGATCGGCCCGGATGTCATTGACAAAAGCGGTATCGGGCACGCCCGGCAGGCGCCCCACGTCCAGCCGGCGCCAGCTTGCCCCGCCATCCTCTGTGATCTGAATCAAGCCGTCATCGGTGCCCACATAGAGCAGGTCCGGATTGAGCGGGGACTCGCCCAGCGAGGTGACCGTGTTGTACTGGGACATGGCGTAGATGTCCCAGCCGGCTTCCAGACTCCACTGGCGGCCCTGAACCGGCAAGTGCATCCGGTTCTGATCACGCGTCAGGTCACCGGAGATCGCGGTCCAGCTGTCGCCGCGATCATCAGAGCGCCAAACCCGTTGAGAGGCAAAATAAAGACGGGTCGGCTCATGCTGGCTGACGAGAATGGGTGAATCCCAGTTCCAGCGTTCGATGGGATCGCCGGGCTGTGGCTGAGGCTTGATGTTGATGACTTCGCCGGTGATCCGATCCACCCGGCTCAGATTTCCTTGCTGCGACTGAGCATACATGATGTCAGGATTGCCGGGCTCGGTGGCCGACTGATGACCATCCCCACCGAGCGTCACGAACCAGTCAGAATTTCGAATGCCCTGAACCGTGTCGGTACGGGATGGCCCGCCCTGGGAATTGTTGTCCTGGGTCCCGCCATAAACAAAATAGAAGGGCTCCGCGTCATCCACCGCAACCTTGTAGAACTGGGTCACTGGAAGATTGTCGATGAACCGCCAGGTGCCGGTATGATCATAACTCTCATACAGGCCACCATCTGAGCCAAACATGATATATTCGGGATCATCTGGCCGAAACGCGATGGCATGATCATCGACATGCTTGTACTCATTGTTCAGAGGCAACCATGTGGCGCCTCCATCATTGGAGATCTGGCTGGTGTTCGACACCAGATAGATGCGGTCAAAATAATGCGGGCTGGCATAGAGCTCCTGATAATAGTGTGGCCCCGTTCCTCCGCTGACCATGTCGGACTGCTTTTCCCAGCTGGCGCCGCGGTCTGCAGATTTCCAGACGCCCCCCTCGCGCAGGTCGAGTTCAATGGCCGCATAGAGGACGTCGGGCTGCATCGGTGAAATGGCCAGTCCGATCTTGCCCATATTCCCGTCTGGCAGCCCGGTTGTCAGTTCGGTCCAGCTCTCGCCTCCATCCTCGGATTTCCACAGGCCGCTCTCAGGACCGCCGCCGACATAGGCCGCGACCGTTCTGTGGTGCTGCCACATCGCAGCGTAAAGACGATCGGGGTTCCGTGGGTCGATGATCAGATCGGTCGCTCCCGTGAAGGCCCCCGATGACAGGACATTCGTCCACGTCTTGCCGCCATCCGATGTTTTGAAGACGCCCCGTTCGCCGCCGGGTGACCAGAGGGGACCCTGTGCCGCAACCCAGACTGTATTGGAATCGTCAGGGTGAACGATGATCTTCGAAATATGCTCGGAGGCCTCCAGGCCCTTTTTCTCCCAGCTCGCGCCGCCATCGTCAGATCTGTAAAGGCCATCGCCGAAGCCATTATGCCGCCCGCCATGGTTCTCACCCGTCCCGACCCAGATACGGTTTGGGTCTGAGGGATCTGTGCCAAGGGCCCCAATCGAATACGAGCCCTGTCCATCGAACACAGAGGACCAGGTCGTCCCGGCATTTTCGGTCTTCCAGACTCCGCCGGACCCCACGGCAACATACCAGGTGGCCGGATCATCCGGAACGATGACAATGTCTGCGATCCGACCCGACATGAAGGCCGGGCCAATGTTCCGCAGGCTAAAGGCCTCAAAGGTCGCGCTGGAGAGCGCAGAGCCCTCATCGCTTGTCCTTGTCTGAGCGACCCCCGGCAGCGACATCACGGCCGCAATCAGGAGCCCCGCAATCAGGCGCATATGTGTCATCGAACCCTTCTCCTTATTTATATTTTTGAAGTGACCTAACACACTAAAGCCAATTGCAAAGTGCGATGAAAAGACCGCGGCCTCGAAATCGGGTTTGACGGTCACCTGCACGCGGTCCCGATCCCCTGAAAATCAGCCTCAAAACAATCCGGTTGCAAAATTGAACGACATAAATGAAGCTTTCAAAAAAATAAGACAGCGGGGGGCGGATCATGGCGTTGTTGCTCAAGAGCAGGCTTTCAATTCTGGGTTTCATATTCTGGGCATCGGTTATCGGGCTGGCGCCGACAGCGACCTCGCAGGCGGTGCAGGACAGCGTAACCAGTCCGCTCGATTCGCTTTCGCTGCGTTCGATTGGGCCCGCTTATTCTTCGGGCCGTATTTCCGACTTTGCGTTTTTTTCCGGAGGTCATCACGACTATCTGGTTGCGACCGCCTCCGGTGGCCTGTGGCGGACCCGGAATGCGGGCACCACCTGGACACCGATCTTCGATAATGAGGGCACCTACGCCATCGGTGTGGTCGAGATCGCGCCATCTGACGAGAAGATCATCTGGGTGGGCACCGGTGAGAACAACGCGCAGCGGTCGGTCGCCTTTGGGGATGGCGTTTACAAGTCAACGGATGCGGGCCGCACCTGGCAGAATATGGGGCTGAAAGAGTCCGGCCATATCAGTCAGATCTGGATCCACCCCGAGAACCCGGACACGGTGCTGGTGGCGGCTCAGGGACCACTCTGGTCAGATGGGGGCGATCGCGGCCTTTACAAAACAACCGACGGGGGCGTGACGTGGACCCCAATCCTGACCGTTGACCAGTATACCGGGATCAACGAGTTCATCGTTGACCCGAATGATTTCGACACCATCGTTGCATCCAGTTATCAGCGTCGGCGGCATGTCTGGGTTCTTCTGAACGGGGGGCCCGGCTCCGGCATACACCGCACCACCGACGGCGGCGAGACCTGGTCCGAAATCGTCTCAGGTCTGCCGAAAGATGATATGGGCCGCATCGGCTTGGCGATGGCGCCGTCCAATCCAAACCTGCTTTATGCGATTATCGAGGGGCAGCCCGATGAGCAGGGTGTCTACCGCTCGAGAGACTTTGGTCAGAACTGGGAAAAGCGGTCCGCCCATATGACCACGAGCCCTCAGTACTACAATGAAATCGTGGTCGACCCGACGGATGAAAATATCCTCTATTCGCTCGACACCTTCTCCAAGCGTTCCACAGACGGCGGACAGACCTTCTCCGACCTCAGCGCAGCCCATCGCCATGTCGATGACCATGCGCTCTGGATTGATCCGACCAATACAGATCATCTCATCATCGGCGGCGATGGTGGTGTTTATGAGAGCTGGGATGGCGGCACACTTTGGCGCCATATCGACAATTTGCCGATTGTGCAGTTCTACCGGGTCCAGCCGGACAATGCGGAGCCGTTTTATAATGTTTGCGGCGGAACACAGGACAACAACTCGCTCTGCGGTCCCTCCCGGACCGATCTTGTTCATGGAATTGTGAACTCGGACTGGCACATTGTTCTGGGGGGTGACGGGTACAAGCCCCAGATTGACCCGCGTGATCCGAATATCGTCTACGCTCAGTATCAATATGGTGGACTTGTCCGATACGACCGTCGGACGCATGAGCGTGTCTTCCTGACGCCTCAGCCGCCCTCGGGTGAACCGGCCTATAAGTGGAACTGGAACACGCCGCTGCTGATCAGCCCGCACAATCCGGACCGCATCTATTACGCGGCAGAGTATCTGTTCGCCTCGGATGACCGCGGGGATAATTGGCAGATTATCAGTCCGGACCTGACCCGGCAGGTGGACAGGAATGCGCTGGAGGTCATGGGCCGTGTCTGGAGCGTCGATGCCATCGCCAAAAATGATTCCACTTCGATTTTTGGTGCCGCGATCGCGCTGAGCGAGAGCCCGCTGGTCGAGGGCCTGATTTATGTCGGGACCGATGATGGCGTGATCTCCGTCACCGAGGATAATGGCGCGACCTGGCGCCGGCGGGATACGACACGCGGCGTGCCGCCCATGACGCTGGTCGAGGATATCATCGCCTCCGTCCATGATCGTGATGTGGCCTATGCCGTTTTCGACAATCACAAGCGCAATGATCACAAGCCCTATGTGTTCCGGACCCGTGATCGCGGGAAGACGTGGCGGGACATCTCCGGTGACCTGCCGGATTGGGGGGCTGTGCACACCATCGCTGAGGACCATGTCGACCCCGACCTTCTGTTCGTGGGAACAGAGTTTGGCCTGTTCTACACTCAGGACGGCGGTGGCAGCTGGTCGCAGCTCAAGGTCAATTTCCCCACCATTGACGTCCGCGATATCGAGATCCAGCGCCGGGAGAATGATCTTGTGGTGGGGACTTTTGGTCGGGGGATCTACATCCTCGACGACTATTCCCCCCTTCGCGTTCCGTCCGCGGCCCTGTCGCAGTCCGAGGCCACGCTTTTTCCCGTCCGGGAGAGCTGGCTTTATGTGGAGGGTGACCTCTGGGGGCCCTCCGGTGGCGCTCAGGCGTCCAACGGGGATAATTTCTGGACCGCCGAGAACCCCCCCTATGGAGCGGTCTTCACCTATGTTTTGCGAGACGGTGTGACGTCACGGGCCAAGAAGCGCCGGACCGCGGAAAGGGAGATTGAGAAAGAGGGCGGAGACACACCCTATCCCTCCTGGGAGGCATTGCGGGCCGAAGATCGCGAGGATGAGCCGGCGATTGTTCTCACCATCTCGGATCCGGCCGGCAATATTGTAAGGCGTCTCACCGGGCCGACGGCGGCAGGGTTGCACCGGGTGTCGTGGGATATGCGCTATCCCGCTCCGGACCCCGTTCAGCTCACGCCACCTCCAGCGTCACCCTTCCGGAGCCCGGGCGTCGGACCGCTCGTCCTGCCGGGCGACTATACCGTGACGCTGGCCAAGCGGGTCAATGGTGTGGTGTCGACGCTGGCAGAGCCTCAGCCTTTCACGTTGAAACCGCTGCATGGGTCGCCTGAAGCGAGTCCTGACCGTCCCGCTCTGCTGGCTTTCCAGCAGGATACGGCAACGCTGTACCGTGTCGTTGCCGGAGCCACCGAGACGGCGGCGGACTTTCGCAATCGCCTGCAGCACATGAAGCTTGGTCTGGAGGCCGTTGAGGCGCCGAATGCCGCCCTGCGGGCTGAGGTCCAGGACCTTGAAGCCAGATTGGATGACATTGACGTGGTGTTGACCGGTGACCAGACCATTGAGAGCCGAAATGAACCTGCGCCTTGGGGGGTTCGGTCGAGAGTGTCGCAGATCCGCAGCTGGGGATGGCAGACCCAGGCGCCACCAACCGGGTCGGCCCGAGACGGTTTGGCGGTCGCGAAGATTGAACTCGATCAGGCTCTGGCTGCCATGCGTGAAGTGGAGGCCGACCTCGAGGCTCTGGAAGATGTGCTGGCGGCGCGCGGCGCCCCCTTCACGCCTGGCCGTGGCGTGCCGGCCTGGACACTGGCAGACTAGGGTCCGGGTCAACCGGTTCACATCGCCGCCCGACAGGCCGCGACAGACAGGGATGGATCAGGGCATGAGGCTGGGGCTTCTGAGGCATTTTGGCCGCCTGATCGTGATCTTGGCGGCCATCGCCCATGTCGACGCGGTGGCCCAGAGCACGGGCACAGTGGCGAGCCCGGTCGTAAGACCGGGGGCGTCCATAGGGGTTGCGGGGGCGTACGCCCTTGAGGATGGCCATGACGCGTTTGCCCAGCGGCTGGATTATCGCCTGGCGGTCTCTGACTCGGTACGGATCAGTGCCCTGGCCTTTTACAATGATCGCGGGGGGGCGCCCCGGTACCGGCGGCTGGCTCTGGAAGTGATGCATCAAGTTGCCGATGACCAGGCGGGATGGGACAGTGCGATCCAGGTCCGCGCTTTCATTCCGGATGGCAATGATGGTCCCGCCCGTCTCCGCCTGGCGTGGCTCAACCGGTGGCGGACGATGTCCGGGGCCGAGCTTCGCCTGATTGGACTGGTCACTGAGGATTTTGGGAGGGGTCGCCGCGACGGGTTGGGCTTCGAGACACGCGCCGAAGCGACGTGGGCACTGGCCCCCGGAGTTCGAACCGGTGTGCAGACGTTTAACCGCTTCAGCACCAACGGGACCCTTGCCTCGTTTCACACACAGAGCCATTCCGTCGGGGGCGTCCTGAAGGGCGCCCTGACCGAAAGAGCGTCGTATCGAATCAATGCCCTGACCGGATTGAGTGATGCCGCCGCAGATCTTGAGGTGCGTTTTCGGCTCAGTTTCGCACTTTGAGCTGGCGCGCCGCTTCGGCAATGGTCCCGCGGCGCCTGTCGGACAAAGGTCGGCCCGTCAACCGACCCAGAAGGCCACGGCCGCGACCGGCGGACGTTTAAGCCTTCCTCAAGTCGCGTATATTGTCCTTTGTCAGACGAATATGGCCGGAGGTGTGGGTTTGCGAGGCCCCGCCAACATGAATGTCAAAATCGCCGGCCTCGACCGCGAAGGTGCCGTCCGCTTTGTAAAAGCCCAGATCCTGCGCCTGCAGCTCGAAGACCAGAACCTGAAGTTCGCCGCTGTCCAGATGAATTTTTCGGAACGCTTTGAGCTCCTTTACCGGCCTGGCAATGCTGGCCACCCGGTCATGGATGTAGACCTGCACGACTTCTTCGCCGGGCGGTCCTTCAACATTCTGCACGCTGACCGTGACCTGAACGCTGTCTGAGACAAAGTCCACGGATAAATTGGAGTAGTCGAACCGGGAGTAGCTCAAGCCGTGCCCAAAGGGATAGAGCGCGCTGTTGTCGACATCGTTATATCCGGCCCAGACCACCGTATCCTTCGGGCCGGGGCGTCCCGTATTGAGATGGTTGTAGAAGAGTGGCAGCTGTCCCACGGACCGGGGGAAGCTCATGGGAAGTTTCCCACTGGGGTTCTCTTTCCCGGTCAGAACGTCCGTGATCGCACGTCCAGCACGATGCCCGAGATGCCATGCCTGGACGATGGCGGGTACATGCGCGTCGGCCCATGACAGAACCAGCGGACGTCCGCTCATCACCACGAGAACGATATTGGGATTCACCGCATGGATGGCTTCGAGAAGTTGCTGCTGCAATCCGGGAAAGCCCAGGTCGACGCGGCTGCGTCCTTCGCCGGTCTGCCGTGCCGTTTCCCCCAGAACGAGCACGACTTTCTCCGCTACGCGCGCAGCTTCTACAGCCTCGTCAAAACCATCCCAATTGTCAGTGTTGACATGGACCGGGTATTCAAATCCGGCATCTCCCCACTGCACGTGGACGCCATGAGCATATTCAAAATTCAGATTTGCTTCCTGAAAGCCTTCTAAGACAGACATTGCCGAGTGCGGGTCGGCGTGCGCGCGCCAGTTCCC
>Ga0213866_10002660_pt1 | contig 12434 bp, 7 predicted proteins | sample PICome_11_FD_160079 | JGI IMG/M metagenome (GOLD analysis project Ga0213866, IMG submission 160079) | Coastal seawater microbial communities near Pivers Island, North Carolina, United States - PICO284 | ecosystem: Environmental > Aquatic > Marine > Coastal | place: USA: North Carolina... | reverse complement strand
ACGGGACTAACGATGAGGATAAGAGCTAAAAATGTAGAGAGGGTAGATTTGATCAACACGATGAGATCCTTCATGTAAGTTTGATGCTGCGGATGCAATCGCTGGCCCCGCTCAGTCAAGATGCGGCATCACGAGCGCCTTCAAGCAGCTTGATCCACGCCCCCAGGTACAAGCCGTTGTCGCGGTACGTCCTCCCCGAGACCAGGTTGCCATCAACCACGCAAGCTTCGTCAACAAAGACCCCGCCACACACTTCGAGGTCGAACCTGCACTTCTCGACCGTTGCGATCCGCCTGCCTTTCACGCAGTCCGCATAAGCGGGGATTTCAACGCCGTGGCAGACGCTCGCGATCGGCTTATTCGATTCAAAGAAATGTTTGGTAATGCGCACGAGGTCTTCGTCGTAGCGGATATATTCTGGGGCGCGGCCGCCAGAGAAGAAGATCCCCAGGTAGTCGTCGGGGTTCACCTCAGAGAACGCGGCGTCGGCCTGGATCGTGTACCCCTCCCACTCCTTGGTGATGGTCCAGCCCGGCTTCACCTCGTGCATCACCATCTGGTAAAGCCGCTTCTCCGGTGCCGCGACAATGGGCTCGAAGCCGGCCTCCTGCAGCCGGTAGTAAGGGTAAAGCGTGTCGAGAGTCTCGGCGGCGTCGCCAACGATTATCAGTACTTTGTCAGCCATCGGCCCGAGCTTTCTCTAAACAGTTTTCGAGGTAATCCCGCGACCGGTTGATCTCCGCGGTGATCAAGTCCGCCGTCTCCAGGATGGGTAAACCACGTGGGAAAGGATGCATAAATATCTCGGTACGCCCGGTGAACGCGATCTTGTTCAGCGCCTGTAGCAGCGGGCAGAAATCCAGCGGGCCCCGGCCGGGCATCTGCAATAGCTCGTCTTCCTTTGGCATCTTCTTCTTGGCCCCCTTGCCGTGCTGCTGGGCATAGAAGAACTTGATCGCCGGGCCCAGCGTCTCGATCAGCTTGGCCTGCATTATTTCGTCTTGCGGCAGATGGTGCGGGGCATACGCAATGCCCACGCCGGCCATCTCGGCCGTCATCTCCCCAAACCACTTCATCGAGTCAGGTGAACTGATCAAATTATTGCTGTGGTTCTCGATCGCGATGAGGCACCCGTGCTCAAGCGCTTCGGTGTGATGCGACTTGAGCTGCTCAACAAACTTGCTAATGGCTTTCTTAAGTTCACCGCCCTCGGCACCGCGCGGGCCGACACCGGTACAGACCAACGCGACGTCCTTTCCGCCAACTGCTTTGGCGAATTGCATCGAACCCTTAAGTTTGAACGCCCCGAACTTGTAGCATGCGATTCCACCAAGACCGACTTTGTGTTCGGCAAGCATTTCGGCAATCCGCTCAGGACCCATCGAGACGGCTTCTTCGTACTGAGACCCGTGCGGCTTGGGCCACAAGTCAATCGTGTCGGCACCAATCTTGGAGACTTCGGGCAGGACCTCCTCCAGCTTCATCGTGCCATACATCGCCGATGAACTGATGTAATTCAGTCGAAAGAGGTCGGGCTCTGTGGCGGCGAATGTCTTCCTCGCAGACAATGAAAGCTGCGACGCCACAGCCGAGATTAGGCCATACTTGATCAGTTGCCTTCGGGATGTGGATTGAATATCAGACATGGCAGCATATCGTAACCACAATATGAATCTCGCTAACCCGTGTCGTGAGCCTTTCAGAAATCAGATGAAATTGTCAATCCCAGTCGATCTCTGGCTTGTTTTCATTGTCCACTCTTAAGCGATGATGTCCTTCACCACCTCGCCGTGCACATCCGTCAGGCGGAAGTCGCGGCCCTGAAAACGGTAGGTCAGGCGTTCGTGGTCGACGCCCATGAGGTGCATGAGCGTCGCGTTCAGGTCGTGGATGTGCACGGGGTTCTCGGTGACGTTGTAACTGAAGTCGTCAGTCTGGCCGTAGACCATACCGGGCTTGATCCCGCCGCCGGCCAGCCAGATGCTGAAGCATCTTGGGTGGTGGTCTCGGCCGTACTCGGCCTTGGTAAGCTTGCCCTGGCAGTAGATGGTTCGGCCGAACTCGCCACCCCAGACGACAAGCGTGTCGTCGAGCATGCCGCGCCGCCTGAGGTCCTTAACCAAAGCTGCGGCGGGCTGGTCAACATCCTTGCACTGCAGCGGCAGATCGCGGGGCAGGTTGAAGTGCTGGTCCCAGCCACGGTGGAAGATCTGAGTGCACCGGACATCGCGCTCGGCCATGCGCCTGGCGAGTAGGCAGTTGTACGCGAACGTGCCGGGCTTCTTGACGTCCGGCCCATACATCTCCAGCGTCTTCTCATCTTCATCGCTGAGGTCGACAAGGTCGGGGACGGACGCCTGCATACGGAAGGCCATCTCGTATTGAGCGATGCGCGCGTGCGTTTCGGGATCGCCAACTTTCTGTGCGTGGACCTCGTTGAGTTCGGCCAGGCGGTCGAGCATCTTGCGTCGGTTGCCGCGCGACACGCCCTTGGGGTTGCTCAGGTAAAGCACCGGGTCGCCCTGGGAACGCAACATCGCGCCGGCGTACTCGCTTGGCAAGAAGCCCGATCCCCACAGCCGGTGATAGAGCGCCTGCGCATCGCGCTTGGCCGACCATGTGGAGTTGAGCACAACGAACGAGGGCAGCTCTTGGTTGAGGCTGCCCAGGCCGTAGCTCAGCCAGGCGCCAAGGCTCGGTCGGCCGGGGATCTGGTGGCCGGTCTGGATATAAGTGATCGCGGGGTCGTGGTTGATCGCCTCAGTCCACATCGATTTGATGATGCACATCTCGTCGACGACGCCGGCCATGTGCGGCAGGAGTTCGGAGACGTGCGCACCGCTCTGGCCGTGCTGCTTGAATGGATAGATCGACGGCGCGACAGGGAAGCGTTTTTGCTTGGACGTCATCGTCGTCAGCCGCTGGCCCATCCTCACCTCTTCGGGCAGGTCTTTGTCGAACAATCCATCCATCTTCGGCTTGTAGTCGAATGTGTCGAGCTGCGAGGGTGCGCCGGACATAAAGAGATAGATGGCGCGCTTGGCCTTGGGGGCGTAGTGCGGGAGACCCGGCAGCCCACCAGTAGCCTGGTCTTTGCCGGGCGCGGCGGCGGGGGTCGGAGCGGCGAAGGCGTCCTTGCCGAACAGCGAACCGAGCGCAACCCCGCCGAGCCCAACCGCGGCGCGGCCGAAGAATTGTCGGCGGGTTTCGAGCTTGATGTAGTCTTCACAGGGGTTCACGTCAGGGTCTCTTTTACGTTGCGTCACTTACGGCTTGTTGATGAATTCGTCGAGGTTGATGACTGTGCTGGCCGTCATCGTCCACGCGGCGAGCATTACCGGGTCAAGATCGGCATTGGGCGTGGAGGTGCCCGTCACGATGAGCTGCTTGGCGGCGTCAGGGTCGGCTTGGTAGTAAGCGAGCTGTTCTTCATGGCCAGCCGAGAGGATCGATAGCTCCTTTTCCGTCGGTTTACGCATCAGCGTTTGAAAAATCAGCCAGGTGATCTGCTGGTCGAGGTCGCCCTTCGCCTCAAGCATGATGCGCTCGCCGAGCCGACGTGCGCTCTCGACGTACTGCGGCTCGTTCAAGATGATCAGCGCCTGCATCGGCGTGTTGGTGCGTTCCCGCCGAACCACACACGACTCTCGGTTAGGCGCATCAAAGCCCACGAGGAACGGCGCCGGGGCCGTGCGCTTCCAGAACACATAGAGGCTCCGACGATAAACCTTGTCGCCTGTGTCGGCCTTGAAGTTTGCGGTGTTTGAGCTCTCGTAACCAACCGCCTTCCAGATCCCCGCGGGCTGGGGCGGCTTGACTGAAGGTCCGCCGATCTTGCCGTTGAGCAACCCACTGACCGCCAGCACCTGATCACGCAGCGTCTCCGCGTCCAGCCGCAGGCGAGGGCCACGCGCGAGTAGGCGGTTCTCCGGGTCCTGCTTGTAAGCCTTGGGGTCTGCGGCCGCGGTCTGCCGGTACGTCGCCGACATCACCATCCGCTTCATCGTCTTCTTAACGTCCCAGCCGTCTTCGATAAACTGCACGGCCATCCAGTCGAGCAATTCCGGGTGCGAGGGCTGCTCGCCCTGTACACCAAAGTCTTCACTTGTTTTCACTAACCCCGTGCCGAAGAGTTGCTGCCAGAAACGGTTCACGGTCACGCGCGCGGTCAGCGGGTGGTCTTGATGAACCAGCCACTGCGCAAAGCCGAGCCGGTCGCGCGACAGGCCCTCGCCCATCGACGGCAAGAAATCGGGCACACCGCGCTGTACCTCATCGCGCTTCTGGTCGTACTCGCCACGATGCAAGACGAACGCCTTGCGCGGCTCCTTGGTCTCGCGATAGATCAGCGTTGTCGGCACGGACTTGTACACCTGGTCACGCTTCTTCTTTGACCCGTCACGCTCGGCGACCAGCTTCGGGTACGCCGTATCCACCGACTTGAGGTAGTGCTGGCGCAGCGTCTGAACCTGCTTGTCCGTGCGCTTGTCCTGGGCAATCGCAAGCAGCTTCTGGATCGCCTCGTCCTTGATTTCGCCCGGCTCCGCAAGCCAGGCCGAAAACGCTGGCTCGGCCTGCTTCGTGTGCTCCGCCAACGCGGTCTCAGCGACGGCCAATTGTTCCTCTAGCTCGGCGAGCTTGAGCCGAGTGGGCTCATCGGGCAGACGCAACGCCGGGGCGTGGTCCGCGCGGTTGTTGTCCATCGGGTTGCCGTCGAAGCTATTAAAGAACGCGAAGAGCTCGTAAAACTCTTTCTGGGAGATCGGGTCGTACTTGTGGTCGTGGCAGACCGCGCAGCCGGTGGTCATCCCCAGCCAGATCGTACCGGTCGTCTCGACGCGGTCGATCACATTGCGGGTGTAGACCTCCTCCTTGATCGACCCGCCCTCGCTGGTCGTCACGTTGCAGCGGTTGTAGCCGCTGGCGACGAGCTGGTCTTGCGTGGCGTCGGGCAGTAGGTCGCCGGCAAGCTGCTCGATCGTGAATCGGTCGAAGGGCATACCCTGGTTGAATGCCTCAATGACCCAGTCGCGATAAGGCCAGATCGACCGGTAGTTGTCCAGATGCAGCCCGTGCGTGTCGCCGTACCGCACCGCGTCGAGCCAGTACCGCGTCATGTGCTCGCCGTAGCGCGGTGACAAGAGCAGACGGTCGACTACCTTCTCGTAGGCGTTATCCGATGTGTCGTTGACAAACGCATCGACCGCCTCGGGCGAAGGAGGCAGGCCAGTCAGGTCCAGCGTCACCCTGCGAATGAGCGTGCGCTTGTCGGCGACTCTCGAGGGCGACAACACCTGCGCCTCAAGCTCTGCCAGGACAAACGCGTCGATCTCGTTGCGCGGCCAATCGTGCTGCTTTACTTCGGGCAGTGGCGCTTGCGTCGGCTTCACAAACGCCCAGTGCGGCCGGTATTCCGCGCCCTGATCGATCCACTTCTTGATGAGCTCGACCTCGGCGAGATCGAGTGTCTTATTAAAGTCGGGCGGGGGCATCCGCTCGCGCGATTTCTTTGCGGTGATTCGCTCAACCAACAGGCTTGCCGCCGCGTCGCCCGGCTCGATCGCCAGGGCCTCATCGACCGCGCTCACGCGCTGGTCCAGCCTCAGGTCCGCCTGACGCGCCTCGGCATCGACCCCGTGGCACGCAAAACAGTTGTCCGAAAGGATGGGCAGGATCTGAGAAGAAAAATCAATTTTTTCTTCCTCTTGTCCGCGCGCCTCCCGCCCCGCTTCATCGGCAGAGACCGGCCGCTCAGTGCTGGTCGTGCCAAACAGAATCAGTAACAGACACGCGACGAAGACGAACGAACCGGCCCGCACGAAGCGGGTTTTGCTTGTCAAGAGTGGACGGCATTCCGGCATCTTGAATTGCCTGCTGCTCTTTGAGAGACCGCGTAGGGGTCTTGAAGAAACACGAGCGTTACGACAGCGCGACGGGTGACGTAATCATAGCCCGAAACAGGCGTGGCGCCGTAGACCTGCCGTTCATTACCGATCGGATGCCGGGCCTGTTAAGCCAGGAGCTGCTGGATCGCGCCGGACTGGTCCAGCTTCTTGCGATCCATCTCCAGGTCGAAGTCGCCGTAGTGCTCGATCGGGTTGCCGTGCGCGTTGAGCAAGGTTGTGTACCAGTTGCCGATGGTTTTGTGACCCTCGGTGCCGTGGAACGGCAGGCGGACGTATCGCCCGAGCATGTTCAGCGCGCAGTTGTCGCCACCCAGGACGATGAAAGGCGCCTCGGTGCCGTGGCTGTGGTGGCCCTCGCCGTTTTCAGGGAAGTAGAGGACGACGCTGTTGTCGAACATCGTGCCCTTGCCTTCGGGAATGGCCTTGAGCTTGTCGACGATCACCTTGACCTGGTCGACGTGGCCGACGCGGATCTTCTCGCGGATGTCCTCGGCCGAGACGCCGGAGTACCCGCCGTTGTGACCCAACTCGTGGATAGAGATGTGGTCGCCCTCGTTGCCGGGGATACCCTTGATCGGGGTGGAGAGCTCGTCGATGGTGTAGGTCACGACGTTGGTCAGCCCGGTCGCGAGCGCCGCGACAAGGATGTCCGTCATCGCCTGCTGCTTCTCGGGGGTCGACGCGTTGAGCCCGCCCTTTTCGTGCACCGGGTCAATCTCGGGCAGGTGCTGCTTGATGACGCCGGCCATCTTTTCGAGCTTCTTGTTGCGTGCCTGGATCTCTTCGATCGAGGCGATGTGATTACTGAGCTTGAGCTTCTCGTAGCCATCGAGCAGTTGGGCCTTGACGTCTTCCTCGTTCTGCAGGAAGGCGAGCATCGCGTTGTCCGAGTCGACCGCACCGGGGTCGATGACGGTTTTAAAGAGTTCGTTGTACGCGGTCATCGGGTCGGCGTAGCAGTAGTTGCGTTGGTGCGCGGCCGGCGCGGAGTAGCCGGAGACGATGCCGGTTCGGAAGTTCGCGTAGTTGCCGGTCAGCGACAGTTCGACGTGCCCGAAGGGCGAGGGGAAGAGCTTGGCCAGCTCGAAGTCGATCGTCGCCCGCTTGATGCCGCTGAGCGAGTTGCGCCCGGACTTGTACGCGCCTAGCACGGACGAGTAGGACCAGTGGCCGTTCTCGCTCATCTTGCACGACAGGCCTTGGAGGATCGACATATTTGCCTTGTAGGGCGAGAGCGCTTGCAGCCACTCGGGCAATTCGTGGTCGCGGAGGTCGACCTCCATCGGCTTCTTGTCTTTGTCCTGCTTGGCCTGGGCCTCGGTGAAGCTGGGCAGCGCGACCTCGTTGGGGCGGATGCCGTTGGACTTGCGGATGAAGACGAAGCGTCGCGGGATGCCGCCCAGGGCGCTCGGCAGCGCGCCGGGCACGCCGTCCTGCACCGTCTGCGCCAGCGCTTCACCAAACGAAGGGCCGAGCGCCAGGGCACCTGCGCCGAGTGCCGACTTTTTCAGGAATGTTCTACGGCTTGGCATGTGCAAGGTCTTTCTTCTCTGGGGCTTTGCGGTACATAAACGAATCGGAAGTCAGCAGCGAGACGATCACTTCGTCGAAGCTGCCGCCGCTCTCAATATAGGCGCGGTCCGCATCGATCAGCGTCTTGGAGTCGGAAAGGGCCTCATTGCGACCCATAAAGTAGCGGAACGCGTGGCGGATGATCGACTGACGGACGCGGTCGGACTTGGCCAGGCGGTCGATGAGGTCCAGAGCGTCTTTCACGTCGCCGTCCAGCTTGCTGTCGCCCGACCCCTTGAAATTGCCGCTCGATACAACGGGCAGGGTCTTGTAGATGTCGCGGAGGTCCTGCTCAGGGCCGCCCTTGTCCGGCGACTTCTTGATCAGGTTCTCGGGATACTCGAGCCGTTCCTCCGTGCGATAGCGGCCGAAGTCGTCGTAGATCTCAAACGGCAGGCCCAGCGGCTCCATCTTCTGGTGGCAGGTCCAGCAGTAATCGACACCGGTCTTGACTTCCATGCGCTGACGCAGGGTCTTGTGCGGGTCTTCGGGGACAACCGCGTCGACGGTAATCGGCACGTCGGGGATCGTCCCGGCCAGGAGTTTTTCCTGGATCCACTTGCCACGGTGGATCGGGTCGGTCTCGGTGTTCTGTGCGAAGGCGATCAGCCAGGCGGGGTGCGTGAGCATGCCCTTGCGGTGGGGCAGCTTGGCGGGTTGGACGGGCTGGTAGTCCCAGTCGTACATGTCGATGCCGTAAAACTTGGCGACTTCCGGTGACTGGAGTCGGCCGTTGTAGCGTGACTGCCCATTGGCGAAGCCGTGCGCGGGGAACGAGTTGTAGGGCGCCGCGGCGGTCTGTCCCTTGCTCAGGCGAAGCTCAAAGCTCTTCATCTGCGACTGGAACGCCCGCAGCGGGTTGTACCGCCCGCCGGGCTTGAGTTGATCGGCATTGATGCCGCGCATCTTCATCTCGGCGATAAAGTCCTTGTGCTTGACGAGGTCTTCAAGCGTGAAGTCCTGCCAGCCCTTGTCCTTGAAGTAGTCGTAGATCTTTCGGATCCGGTCGGACGCAGCCTGCATCGACTCGTTGTTGCCCGAGTGGAAGACGTAGAACTTGTCGGTCGTCAACAGCTCATTAAAGACGTCTTTGTCCTTCTCGACGATGTGCTCGACTAGACGGTCAGCCTCGATGACCAAGCGGGTCTTCGCGTTGTCGTAGTTCGCGCCAAAACGCTTGTTGTCCTTAAAGATCGACAGCATCTTCGGGTAGCCGAAGAACTCACGGAAGAACCGGTGCTCGCGGATGGGCATGTTTGTGAAGCTGGCGCGGTCGTTACGCGAGTCCACCGACTCGTCGATGATGCTGTAGCGATCACGCTGCGCGAGCATCCGCCGGATCTCACGCTCATAGTCGGCGCGGGTGTTGAGCTTGCCTTTCGCGGCGGCCTCGGCCAGTTGCTTGTCCGGGCTGCTGTCCGTCAGGGCGTAAGCCAGCGCATAGCTCGCATCCCGTGGCGAGAGCATCCGTCGGCCAAACGCGTCCGTCTCGCCCTGGCCGAACTCCTGCCGGTAGACGAACTCCGTATTCAAGATCAATGTCTGGATCAGTTTCTCGAGCGTGGCGCGTCGGCCGAGGTTCGCGACGTAGGACCGGGTCAGCCCGCGGTACTTCTGAGCCTCCTCAGACGAAGGCGAACGCTCGAGGATCTTGACGAACAGTTGCTCGATCAAGGCGTCGATTTCGTCGACCGGCGGCGGCCCCGCATCGATCAGCGCCTGTTCGAACTCGGCCTCCCACTGGGCCATGCTCTTTTCGATGACGCTGATGAACCGGTCGCCGGGCTTGCGGTGCTTCTTCATCGCGGCGGTGATCGCCTGCATCTCGGCCTCGGCCAGCGGCCTGTACTCGATCACGCGGTGGCGTTTCTCGTAGTTGTGCTGCTCGATCTGCTTGCGCCACTCATCCATGTAGTTGTTCAGGAAGGTGATGCGGGCCTGGATCTTGCGCTCGTTGTGGCCGAGGAAGAACCACTCCTGCTCGCACTTCTCGATCAGCTTGACATCGCTCTGCCCGTGGCAGTGGTGCCGACGCATCGAGTGAAAGATCACTTGCAGTTCCTGCTGGCCGGGGTTCGCGGCGTGGAACGGGGCCTTCTTCGTCTCGCCGTCGTTGGCGATCGGCTCGGGCACGTCGACGCGGACGAACTTGGGCAGCATCGCTTGGTGCTTATTACCGAAGGTGTCTTGAAGGACACGCTCAATATGGCTGTCCAGGAAGGCCTTGCGTGACGCAAGGGTCTTGTTCTGTTGATCCTCTAGAGCCATGACCGCGCTGATCGCCGGGATATAGCTGCGGTCACGCCCGGCCAGGTACATCATGTACGTCGCCGCTTCTTTCGCGTTGGTCAGCATCGTCAGCAGGTGTCCGCCGTTGAGCGTCTCGTTCGCGTAATAGCGGACCCCGCCGGTGTGGCCGGGAAGGAGGAAAGGGTTGGTCAGGTTGACGCGTCGGCCGTTGTCGCCGGTGACGATGTGCCGCTTGCCATCGATATCGCGCGTGGCGTTGTGTTTGAGCAGCCGGTTGAACTTCTCATTAAAGATGTACTCGCTGATCAACCAACGCCGGTCGTATGTAAAGGCCTTCTCGTCGGCGTACTTGCCGGAGAACAAGTCGTCGTGGTCGACGTAGTTGCCCGCGGCTGGTCGGCGGAGCTTCTCTTCGAGCTTCTTCGCCGCGTCGCCGGTCAGCTTGTCCTTGAACCAGTCGAGCAGGATTTTCCGCTCGGCATCGGTTGGCTGCTTCGCCTTGGCGGGCGGCATCTCCTCGAAGTGCAGCGCGTCCTGTGCGCTCGCGAAGACCGCCTGGAGGTCGACTGTATCGATCGTCTCGAGCGCATCAAAACGAATCTTGCCCTTCTGCTTTTCCGGGCCGTGGCAGGAGATGCAATAAGTATCAATCAACTGGGCGGGCGTTGCTGCGGCAGCTCTGGCCGCTGCGGGCGTCTTGCGTGGTTCCGCCTCTGCGGGGCGCTCGTCGTAAAGCACGATCGAGAGCACCGCCAGTGCACCCAAGCAAGCCCAAATGGTGTGTCGGTTGAGGAAATAGCGCATATTGCAAATCGACTGTCTGAGAAAGATAAGTATTACACCACTCCAAGGCGTAAAGCCAATATAAACAACGATTTGGGTCCCGATTCGGCCGCTTGAGCCGCCCCAGCGGTATCGCGAGCCATGCCTATGCTAGCAGGGCAAGAAAGCCCGGGCTTATGCCAGCAGATCCTTCACCACATGCCCATGCACATCCGTCAGGCGGTAGTTGCGGCCCTGATGCTTGAAGGTCAGCCGTTCGTGGTCGATGCCGAGTTGATGCAGGACCGTCGCGTGCAGGTCGTGGACCGGGACCTCGCCCTCGGTCACGCTGTAGCAGAAGTCATCGGTCGCCCCGTGAACGAGCCCGGGCTTGAACCCCCCGCCGGCAGCGAGCATCGTGAAGCTGCCCGCGTGGTGGTCGCGCCCGTAGTCCTTGCGCACCTTGCCATCCTGGCTGAAGGTCGTGCGTCCGAACTCCCCGCCCCAGAGCACGATCGTGTCGTCGAGCATGCCGCGCTGCTTGAGGTCGGTGATCAGCGCCGCCGAGGCCTGGTCCGTCTCTTTACAGCGCTTGGGCAGGTGCGCCGGCAGGTTGAAGTGGTGGTCCCAGCCCGAGTGGTAGAGCTGGACAAAACGCACGTCGCGCTCGGCCAGCCTTCTGGCCATCAGGCAGTTAAACGCGTAGGTGCCGGGCTTGCGTGCGTCCTCGCCGTAGAGCTTGTACGTCGACTCGGGCTCGTCCGAAAGGTCCGTCAGATCGGGGACCGACATCTGCATGCGGTAGGCCATCTCGTACTGCGCGATGCGCGTCTCGACCGCCGGGTCCTTGCTACGCTCAAGCTCGATCTCGTTGAGCTCGTTGATTACATCGATAACCTTCCGCCGATCGGTGATCGGTTTCTCACTCGGGTCATTCAAGAACAGCACCGGCGTCTCGCCCGAGCGCAAGCGAACCCCCGCGTACTTGCCCGGCAAAAACCCCGTGCCCCACAGCCGGTTGTTCAGCGGCTGCATGTTGCCCAGGTCTCCGCGCGAGACCAGCACCGCGAAGTCCGGAAGGTTCTTATTCATTGTCCCAAGCCCGTAGCTCAGCCACGAGCCCAGCGAAGGCCGGCCCGGCAGGTTGTGCCCGGTGTGCATGAACGTCAACGCCGGGTCGTGGTTGATCGGCGTCGTGCTCACACTGCGGATCGTGGTGATCTCATCAGTGATCTTGCTCATATGCGGCAAGAGCTCGCTGACCCACGCGCCGTTCTGGCCGTGCTGGGCAAACTTGTACTGCGTATTGATGACCGGGTGGGTCTTGTGCGTGTTGTTGAAGCCGGTCAGCCGGCGGGTCTGCTCGACGAGGCTGAAGATGTCCTGACCATGGAACTTCTCCAGCGCAGGCTTGTAGTCGAACAGGTCGACCTGCGCCGGGCCGCCGGCCTGAAAGAGATAGATCACGCGCTTGGCCTTGGGCGCGTGGTGTGGCGCGGACAGCTTGGCCGCAGTCAAGGTCTTCGTCGTATCGGCCGCACTCATCCCCGCGAAGGCCATCCCCCCAAGGCCCGCCGCGCCGAGCCGAAGGAACCGGCGGCGATCGATGCATTCACATGTTTGTTTAAGCTCGTCCATCGTTCTACTTCCGTGTCAGGGCTTCGCTGGTGTTAAAGATCGCCAGTGCCACATCCGCCAGCGCCGCGACCTCGGCCGACTTGAGTTCAGGGTCCGCGGGCAATTCGCCAACAGCCAACAACTTCGCCGCCGCCTGCGGGTCACGCTTGTACGCCTTGAGCCGTTCGACGTAGTAATCACGCAGCGGGCCAAGCTCCAGCTTGTTGGGCATGCGTGACAACACGCGCTTCATCGCGAGGTCGATCTGCGACGTCGGGTCCCCGGGGTGCTGCCTGATGGCCAGCTCCGCGAGCTTGCGCGACGCCT
>Ga0213866_10002659_pt1 | contig 12436 bp, 11 predicted proteins | sample PICome_11_FD_160079 | JGI IMG/M metagenome (GOLD analysis project Ga0213866, IMG submission 160079) | Coastal seawater microbial communities near Pivers Island, North Carolina, United States - PICO284 | ecosystem: Environmental > Aquatic > Marine > Coastal | place: USA: North Carolina... | reverse complement strand
GCGGATCACGGCGGCGCGTTCGAGTCGGGCGCGAACGTCATCGGGTACTTCCTGGTCCAGGAGAATTTCGCGGTTGTCGATGGGCTGTCGGTATCGCCCTCGTCCGGCGCTGGAGCGCAGATCTCCGACTCCTCCGTAGGAGTGACGCTGCGTAACCTGATGGCTTACTCGCCGAACTCTAACGGCATAAAGCTGAACTCTGGCGGATCGTCTTCGGCTCCCGGGGTCGTCGAGAACTGCGTGGTCAAGTCAGACTCCAGTAGGCCCTTCGACATCCGTTCTGCTGCGTCGGGATCGGACTCCCACTGGCGCGTCATCAATAACACCACCTTCGCGCCGGGGATACTTCAGGGTTTCCTTGTCGGAACTGCCAGCTCCGACACGCTCTATCTTGAGCTTACGAACAATCTGAACTTGGGAGATCGCTCCTGGTTCGCCCAGGCAACTGGGTATACGCTGTCTCTGAGCGGTAGCAACAACTTCGGCGGATCGTCTTTTGCGTTCCCCAGCGCAGTCCAGGGCTCGCCCTACCCGGTCACGGCCACGACCAACACCTCGCCCGGTGTCGGCGACTTCGCTATCTACGTCGCGGCCACGGGGCAGCTTGTCTATGGCGATGACAACGATGTCGTCGACCAAGGGGTCGGACCTGCGTCGAACTCGAACGTGCCGACGACGGGCATCGCGGGTGGGGCGCGATCAGGCGCGACGACTCATCCTGGCGCGTTCGCGACGTTGTTCGGCGTTCCAGCTCCGACCCCGCCAGCTCCCCCAGCTCCTCCGCTATCTCGTCCCTTCACGACGAGCGACGCGCACTCGAACCAACTCGAGGCCGAGGCGCCGTGGATCTGGCTCTACGAGCTACAGACCACCGACGACCCGCCCCAGCGATACCGCATGACGAACTTCACCGAGAGCGTGGAGTTCGGCATGAACTCGAGCGGCGAGCCGCTCACCTACTCGCCGACGCCGATCATCCACAGCGATGTCGAGGAGGGCTCGGACGGATCGCTGCCGACGATCACGATCACCGTCGGGCACGCAGGGCCGATCGTGGCATCGACCGTGGACGCGGCGAACGGCTTCGTAGGGCAGCCGATCCGCATCACGCTTGTCTCCTCGCTGGATCTAGGCGCGTCCGCGGCATCCATTCGACAGGACGGCGAGGTCGTGGCGGCGTCGATCACGCCTCAGGGGATCGCATTCCGCATCAGCGCGTTCAACCTGTACCAGCTCCAGTTTCCGCCCTTCATCTTCGCGCGGCGGCGGTGTCGGTGGATCTTCGGATCGAGCGAATGCGGCTACAACACCAGCGCGGTCGGCGCGGGTTTCTCGATCTGCGAGAAGACCCTGGATGCGTGTCGCGCTCGAGGGGATGACGAGGTCTCGCTCGGCCTCCCGCGCCAGCACCCGGCGAGGTTCGGCGGCTGGCCGGGCATCCCGAGGGCCGGCCGATGAAGGCGCGCGCAATCGAGTACCAGGATCTGCTCGAGGTCCCCTACGAGAGCGGTCGCGTCCGCCTCGAAGAGGCCGGCACCCTGGATTGCTTCGGCATGACCGCGGAGGTTGTGCGACGGGCATGCGGCGAGGAGGCCTTCGACGACTTCCTCCAGCTCCTCGAGGACCCCGATCGCGAGCGGTGGACCCAGGTGAACATCCTGCACCCGAAGCTCGGCGACGTGGCTCTGAGCAGGTGCCCGGAGCGCGGGCTCCACGTGTCCGGGGTGGTCTCCCTGGACCCTCCAACCGTCCTGAGCAGCAGCAGCCGGCACGGCGCCTACTCCTGGCGGCTCTCGATGATCTCGGACTTGATCGGCCTGTATCGCTATCCTAGGAGGTGAGATGGTCACGGCGGTCCTGATCGAGAACCCGCTGCGGGCGGACAAGAGAACGGTCGAGGTGCTCGAGGCGGGCGGCACCCTCGGCGACGCTCTCCCGGACCACTGGACGGCGTGGGTCGCTCGGGTGAACGGCGTCGAGCGCGAGGGCGACTACGTGCTCGATCCCGAGGACTACGTGGTGGCGATCCAGCGACCGGGCGACCCGGTCACGATCATCACGAACATCCTGATCTCGCTCGCGATCAGCGCAGTCTTCGCTCTGCTGTTCCCGGCTCCGAAGCCGCCGAACGCGAGGGACGACGAGTCGTCGCCGACCTACACCTTCGGCGGGATCACGAACAACCGCGCCGAAGGCCAGCCGATCCCGGTCATCTACGGCCGGATGAAATCGGGCGGGACGATCGTGAACGAGTTCATCGAGACGCGGGGCATCCCTCCGAAGGACACGCTGCGCCAGATGATCTCGGTCGGCGAGGGCGAGGTCGAGAGCGTCGGCGGCGTCTCGAGCGACACGCCGGCAGCGTTGCCGCTCACCGATGCGACCATACCTAACGAGGTGTTCATCAACGGGAACCCCGCGCAGAACTTCTCGGGCGTGAAGGCGTGGGTCCGGCTCGGGACGAATCAGCAGGAGGTCATCCCGGGCTTCAACGAGACGCGCTCGGTGTTCGCGGTCGGCTCGAACCTGATCTCAGACGAGTCGGACATCTCGGCTTCGCAGACCGCCGTCCTCGTGAGCGGCTTCTCGATTTCCGGAGACGACGAGTTCACGTCCGTGAACGACGCGATCTGGGACGCGAACGAGGTCAGCTTCGACTTCGCGGACGAGGAGGTCGACGGCTTCGTGATCACGCTCAACATGCCGCAGGGTTTCTACGGCACGAACACGAGCACGGGCGCGACGACCTCGGCCTTCCTCGGCTATCAGGTGCGCTACATCGAGCTCGACGGCAGCGGCGTGCCGATCGCCTCGGGCGGCTACAACTCGGACGGCTACGTGCGGCTCCCGGTCGAAGGGCCGTTCCCCCTCCGCGAGCGCCGACCTTTCCAGGTGCAGTTCAGCGGGCGCTTCCAGGACCCGCAGAACTACTCGCCGTCGACTCCAGGCAAGGCGCTCTTCACCGACGCAGGGAGGACTGGGGCGAACGCGAGCTATGCGGTCGGCACCGGCGGGTACTCGAGCGGGTTCGAGATCCCGCACCTCGCTGGATTCGCGTGGATCAAGCTCTCGGCCGCGGGCGAGTACCGCATCTGTTCGTCGGAGACCCCCTCGCCGCAGCGCGGGTTCCGCTTCGGCATCCGGCTCATCTCAGGGAAGCACGTCCTCGCGCTCCGCATCGGTCGCGGTTCGAGGTTCCTCGAGTATGTGGCAGGGAGGATCACGCAGGGCAGTACGATCGCAGTGCCGGCGACTTCACTCGCTGACGGACTGCTCGATGAGAACGCGATCGACCAGTGGGTGCATGTCGGCTTCGCGTATCGGCAGAACGAGTCGATCACCCTGTTCGTGAATGGTCGCTCGGTGCCGACCGTCAAAGATGAGGGCGTCGGATCTCCGGGGGAGATCGACCTCGAGTGGACCCGCCAGCCCATCCTCGTCGGCGGGCATCTGACGAACGGGAATCAGCAGGGTGACTTCCTGGTCGACGAGCTGAAGCTGTACGACGCGCCGATGGGGGCTGGTGATGCGAACGCCGACTTCGGAAGCGGCTCGGGCACGGTAGGCCCCGCGCTCGGCCTCGATAACGAGATGTTCTTCCGCGGCGTCTACGACGACGCGAGCGGCAACAACTTCGCCACGAGCCCGGAGACATGGTTCGCCACGACGCCGACGCTGAACGGCACGGGCACGACCTCGGGCACCGCGGTCGGTTATGTGCGCTCCGGCGCCGGTGGCAACCTGAAGCGCTCGAGGTATCGCCTCGAGATCCTGCGGACGACGCGCACGTCGACGAAGTCGACCGTGGGGAACGACGTGGAGGTGAGCGACATGCAGTCGGTCATCTCCGACTCGTTCACCTATCCGAACGCGGCGCTCATCGGACTCGAGATCGACGCGAGCGAGCAGCTCAACAGCGGGATCCCGACCACGACGGCGATCGTGAAGGGCCGCAGGTGTCCGATATGGGATGGCGCGTCGACGGCCGCCCCAGCGGTTCGATACGAGTGGACCGCGAACCCCGCCTGGATCGCGCTCGAGCTAATCACGAACCGGCGCTACGGGCTCGGGCGGTTCTACGACCTCGCCTCGGTCGATCTCGTGAACTGGAAGGCGTGGGCCGACTACTGCGACGAGGTCGTGTTCGACGGCCGGCCTCGCATCACGATCGATAACACCGGCGGCACCGGGAACGTCTCCGATTTCTACTTCTCGAACGCGCTGACCGACCCGGATACGGGGGACACGCGCGGCGAGATCTGGTTCGAGATCGACATCCTCGACCAGGGGTCGTTGCAGAGCACTTGGCAGGTCGGCAGATATCTCCGATTCTCCGGGCTCCCGGACGCGACGAACCCCGCGGTCGACAACGATCCGAACTCGCCCGACGGCGAGGGCTACGAGATCTTCAGCGTGGAGCTGATCGATGGAGTGTGGACGCTCAAGTGCTACTGGGACCGCACGGACGAGACCGACCCCTGGACCTCCGGGAACCGCCTGGGTGCCGATGAGCTGGCCGGCGGCGTCACCGACCTCGATGGGGCGAAGGTCGAGGGCGGACAGTACCGATTCGAGTTCAACGGCGTATTCGACAAGATCCAGCCGGCGTGGGATGCGCTTCTCGACATCATGGCGACTGGACGCGCTGCGCCCGTGCCGCTGGGTTCGGAGCTCTCTCTGCGCTGGTCACGACCCCGGTCGGCCATCGGTGTCCTCACGCCGTCGAACATCATCGAGGATTCGTTTACGTGCGACTTCTCCTCGGAGCGCACGAGGCCGAACTCGCTCACGCTGAACATCCTCGACGCCGAGCAGGGATTCGAGCCGGTGCCGGTGCAGGTGCAGTCGGACGACCTCGACTCGATCACTAATCAGAGCTTCGTCCGGCAGGAGAATCAGCAGCTCTTCGGCGTGACCGACTCGGGGCAAGCGGAGCGGCACGGTAACTACATCCTCAACATCAACGAGAACCAGCGCCGGTCGGGCACCTTCCGCGCTGCGCTCGACGCGCTCCCGTATCAGGTCGGCGACCTCCTCCGCATCTCGAGCGACGTGCTCCCTCGAGGAGACGCCGGCCGCACGCTGGCATCCTCGAGCCCGACGAAGGCTGCGGCGCTCCTTTCGCGTGAAGCGTTCAGCTCGGGCGACTGGACGGCGAGCAACGTGACCGTGACCGCGAACACCGCGACGGATCCGCTGGGCGGTGGAGCTGTGGCGGACAGCGCTGTGCCGACGGTCGCGAACGGCTACATCTCGCAGGACCTCGACTTCCCGTCGAACGGCGAGGGCTGGGTCTCGGTCAGCCTTCTCGTCGACGCTTCGCTCGGTGCGACGAAGATGCGGCTCGGCCTCGTGACTGATCGGGCAGAGATCATCGTTAGGTTTGACCTCGCGGCCCACACGGTGGCGGTGGCGCAGTCTGTCGACCTGCCGGCGCGCGGGCGCATCCAGTCGATGGGCGGCGCATGGCACTACGTTCAGGGAAGCTGGTATGTCAAGGCGAGCGACGGCGAGCTGACGACCAACACGCTCAGGCTCAAGATCTACCCGGATAGCCCGACGGGTACGAACGGCTGCCGCCTGTCGAAGATCACCGCGACTCAGTCCGAGTACGGCGCGCTGTTCGTGCCCGACCGCGGCGTCGTGATCGACCGGGAAGTGACGATCAGCGGCGCCGCGAGCGTGTACGTGCAGGATCTCCGCGGCCAGCTCGTGAGCGGCAGCGTGAGCACCTCGCTGACCCCGAACGGGACCTATTACCCGGGCGACGTGATCTGGATCCAGTCGAACCTCGTGTCGATCCCGACGCGCGGCTGCCCGTACATCGTCGCCGCGACCGCGGATCAGCTCGTGGTCGAGATCAGCGGCATCTCGAGGTCGCCCGACCTGAGCGCCGAATTCTCCTGGGTCGAGTACGTCGACAGCGCCTATCAGGACGACGCGACCGAGGACGGGAACCGCGACCAGACCATCCTCGACTACCCCGGGCAGTTCCTCGTCAACCCGGGCGTGACCGCCGGAGTCTCGGGCGGCGGGGTCGACACGATGACTCAGACCTCGCCGGGCGTCTTCGTGACCTCGGTCGAGATGACGTGGGAGAACCCGGTCGAGGCCGAGCAGAGCATGATCGGCTCGAGGATCTTCGTCCGCGAACACGTCGCCGGCCAGGACGATAACGGCGGCTGGCGTCAGGTGGCGGACGTGCAGGGCGTGCAGACCCGCGCGACGGTCACGCTCGAGGGCGCTCGCGCCGGCGAGTTCTACGAGTTCAGCGTCGTGCCGCGCCTTCCCGGGCTGTCGCTCCTGCTGCCCCGTCAGGGCGCGCGGTTCGTCCAGCGCATCCGAGGACTCGCGTGGCGCCCGCTCGATCCCACGGCGATCACAGGCACGCAGGAGGGCCGCGAGCTGGTCTATGCTGCGACCTTCGAGGAGAACTCTGGCGAGAGCCTCCAGCGCGTGCCCCGCACCGAGTTCCGACGGGGCGGGTGGATCCTCGGACAGCCGGTCGCGCTGACCGCCGAGGGGTCGCCGTCCGTGACCTCGAGCGACACCTTCGAGGAGCTGTCCGGCGAGACGGTCGGCACGATCTACGGGCGTTCCCTGAACCGCGCCAACGTGTACGGCGCGGCGCTCGAGGTCGACACCGGATACGCGGCGCTGAAGGGAACGGGCACGCCCAACCTCCAGTTCGACGCCGAGGAGAAGTGGGAGACCGCGACGAGCGGCGGCTGGGTCACCGCGATCCCGGGAGTCAATGGGCCATTCGTCACGGACCTGACCGAGAACGCGGCCGGATATCTCGAGTTCGACGGCTCGGCGCTCACCGGGAACTTCCGCACGAGCTTCGACGCTACGCAGGTGGTCGGCGTCGGCCAGTCGCAGCAGCCCCGGCCGCTGCTCGTCATGGCGGCCGTGCGCGCGGAGCAGGTGCATCCGGTCACGCTCGACGAGCTTCCCTACGCGCTCGGCAGCCTCGAGATGCAGCGATGGTCTTTCGAGGGGCCGACCGAGGTCGCGGACGACGATCTCGCGAACTGCACCCTCGAGCTCCAGATCCGGGTGAACGTGGACGGGACCTCGAGCGGCTGGTCCGAGTACGAGCCCTTCCGCTGCGGCGTGTTCAACTGCGTCGACTTCCAGCTCCGGCTCTACGCGACGCGCCCGAGCACGGACTACCAGATCAAAATCCACCAGCTCCACACGAACGTCGCCGTGCCGCTCAAGGCCGCGAGCGACACCGACACGCAGCTCGGATTCCACCGGGACGAGATTCTCTGATGCCGATTCAGCTACACGAGCAGGAGGCCCGGCGCGATGTGCTGTCAGGGTCGACCGGAGGGGGCGCGATCTCGGTCGCGCTGGACTACACAAACGCCGCGGACGTGACGACGGTCCACCATGTCACGACCGGCTACGCCGACAGCATCTGGCTCCAGGCGCACAACAAGCACACCGCGGACGTGACGCTGTCGCTCGTGCTCAACCCGAGCGACGACACGAGCACGAGCGCAATCGACGCGGTGACCGTCGACGTGGTCATCCCCGCGAACGACTCGCTGTGGGTCCTTCAGGGCGACGCCTTCCGCCTTCGCGGGTCGAACACGAAGACCGTGGCAGCCTACACCGCGACGGCTGACGTGAACCGAATCCTCCTGACGGGCTACGTGGTTCGCGTGGCCGGGAGCCTCCTGTACTGATGGCGAAGGACCCGAGCAAGGATGCGAGGTCGAGGACGCTCAAGCAGGTAGCTGCTGCGGGCTACATCACGGAGATCGCTGACGGGTCGGTGACGCTGGAGATGCTTGAGCACATCCAGACGAACTCGTTCCTCGGACGGCACTCTGCGGGTACTGGCGACGTTGAGAGGCTCTCGCCGGGCAACGCCCGCAACATCCTGAACGTAGAGAACGGGGCGACGAACACGAACGACCCGCTCGCGGACGCGAACCAGACGATGACCGCGAGCCGGACCATCGACGACGGCGACAACGGCTACAGCTTCTTCGTCGACCTCAACGCGGGCGGCGGCGACATCTGTCAGTTCTTGCTCAACCCAGCGACGCCGTCGGCGACGTGGAAGGCGCAGTCGGCCGGCACCGACTCGGTCACGCTGCTGAACACGGGCGTGCGACTCAACTTGCTGTTCGCAGGATCGGCTGACCTCGCGCTCGACTCAGACGCGGGTGCTGCGGGCGAGTGCATCACCTCGACGGGCTCGGGGTCCGCGCCGGTCTACCAGGGATTCCCGATCATCAGCTCGGCGACGGCGCCGACAAACACGAGCCTGTTCTGGTTCGACACTGGCCTGACGAATCCCGAGCTGTTCTTCTACGACAACACGCGATCGAAGTGGCTGTCGGTTGCCATCTACCTCGCGCCCTTTGGTCGGGGCGGAACGCTGACCGCGAGCCACTACATGCGCGGACCCGGAAACTTCGACTACACGACCGCCGGGGAGATCGGCGTGCCGCTGAAGTTCGACGCGACGGTGGTCGGCGCATGGGGCAGCGTCCCCGGCGGCGGGACCTCAGGATGGACGAAGCGGGTCATGAAGTACGACGACTCTGCGAGCGCTAACACGGTCGGCGGCACCTATGCGCCGGCGGGCACATACAACCGCTGGGAGAAGCTCGACTTCGACATCGACTACGACGCCGACGATCTGCTCGCGCTGAACGTCTTCGACGGTGGATCAGCTACGGGCATCGCGGACCACACCGCCCTCGTGGCGTACCGCAGGAGAACATCATGACCCATCTCAAACGAGGCGACGAAGTGACGTGGGACAGCGACTCGTGGACCGTCGAGAGGTGCGACGGCGAGCGCGAGGTGTTGGCCGACGGATCGGCTGGCGCGCTGCTCGTCGAGATCTGGAACGAGGATCGAGGGCTGTTCGTCGTGCGCGAGCCCGAGACCACCGTGACCGCGTGGGCGCCGACGCCGACAGCTCGCAACGGCGACGAAGACCGACCCCAGTAATGCCCCCCCCGCTCTCTCCATGAACCTCCACGAACTACTCGAGGGCCTCTCGCTCTCTCTGTTTCTCGAGTCGCAGTCCGACCTGCTCCAGACCGTCGTGATCGCGGCTGGCACAGCGCTCGCCGGCGCCGTCACCTACCTCTTCCGTCAGGTGATGTACCTCGCGAAGAAGCAGAGCGAGCTGCGCTTCGAGGTCGGCGAGCTGAAGGGGCGCCAGGAGGGGATCCGCGACCTCTCGAGGGAGGTGCTCCGGACGGTTCGCGAGGCGATCGAGTCGTCGAACAGCTCCGCGATCCCGTCGGTCGCCGACGAGATCCTCTCCTCCCCCGACAACCCCACGTCATGACCGAAACCACCCACGCCGCCGGCGCGCTCATCATCGCGACCGGCTACCCGCTCAAGGAGATCGAGAAGCTGCTGCGTGAGGAGGCCGCTCGGCTGCTCAAGGCCAGCGCCGCCGACATCGACGCATGGGTCTCGCGCATCGCGGCCCACATGGTCGTCGCTCACGCCGACGGCTCGGACGCGGCGATGGAGAGCCTGAAGCGTCAGATGCACCTGCTCGCCGAGATCCAGCGCGTGCGCGCGTCCGACGCGGCGTGGGATACGTTCACGATGGTCGCGAACGCGATCGTCTCCACGGCCGTCCGCACCGCGGTCGGCTTCCTCACCGGAGGAGCGCTCAAGCTCCAGCGAGGCACCGATGCCGATTCCTGATGACCAGCGGCCGGACAAGGACCCGACCCGCATCTACAAGTTCGCGCTCACGATCAGCACCCTCGTCGCCGGCTCGGCGCTGCTCGTCCTCGGCGGGCGCGAGGGTGACTCGGTCACGCAGACCGCCGGCGGCTCGATGGTCGCGGCCGTCGTCGCGGTGATCGGCTACCAGCGGATGACCGGGGGTAAATCATGAGGCGCTCCCTGCTGCTCTCTGCCGCTCTCTGCGCCGGATGCCTCTGCCCGGACGGGTACATCGACCGGGAGCCCGTGGCGCCCTCCGTGGAGGCCGTGACGGTGAAGTTCGAGGAGCTGGTCCGCGAGGCCGGAGCTCGAGGCGAGCTGTCGCCGATCGAGGAGCGGACCTGGATCGACGAGTCGGCTCTCCTGCGGCACCTGTTCACCGGCGACTCCGAGGAGCCGGTGCCCGTGCCCGAGTGAACGCGAAAGGCCCCCGCCAACCTTGCAGGATGGCGGGGGCCGAGTCGCTCAAACCTTCCTGCGTCCTCAGAAGGGCGCATCCTCGGCCGCCACGTTCGGACGCGGGGCCGCGGTCGGGGCCGCCGGAGCTGCCGGGGCAGTGGCTGCGGGCGGCGGGGTGGAGGGGGTGCCCATCGAGGCGAACATCGCGCGGAGGTGCGCTCCGTGCTTCGCCTTCAGGCTGTCGGTCGCACCCGGCGCGGACTGCGCGATGCGAGCACCGCCGGCGCTCGAGGGGCGGTCGGCGTGGGCGTCGACCCAGTCGCCGTTGAGGTACTTCCCGGTGCGGTCGTACTTCACCACGATGTCGAGGTCGACCGCGTGGGGCGCGGCCTCGAGCTGCTCGAAATCGCCGGGCGTCCAGATGCCCAGCTCGGCCATGCGCTTAAACGCGAACTCGCCGGCCGCGCCGCCGCGGGTCTGGATCCAGAAGCTGCCCTCGACGTAGGTGCCGGGCTCGAACTCGGCGGACCAGCAGTCGTTCTCGGGGAGCCACATCGACAGCACGGCGTACTGCACGTTCAGCGGCTGGCTTCCGCTCTGGAGTTCGTCGCGGACCTGCCAAGCGACGGGGCGAACCCAGTAGGTGCCCTCCTGCGTGACGCGGTCCTGGATGTAGGTGGAAGGGTCGAGATTCATGTGAGGTTCCTCGTAGAGGTGGGGTTTCGGTTGGAGAGCCCCCCGCCCGGAGCGGGCTAGGGGTGGAAGTAGTATCGCTTCAGGAGACCGCCAGGGCGTCCCAGACCGCGCCCGCGGCCTTGATGTCGAACGGGATCACGTCCGCCACGTCGAAGCTCCGGGACTTCGCGACGTGCGTCGCGTACTCGGTCGTGTAGATCGACCTCGAGCCAGCGCCGATCGCCTTCCCGTCACGCACGGACACGTCGTAGGTGACGAAGAGCAGATGATCGCTCCAGCCCTTCAGGAAGCCGCGGATGTCGCCGCGCCCGTTCTTGTCGCCGGAGTGCAGCCGCGGCTCCCAGCGGAGGAAGTCCTCGCCCGCCGGGTTCGGCACGGTCGTGCTCACGTCGTGCGCGATCACGCAGACATTCAGGCCGGCCGCGACGATGCGGTCGAGGTCCGCCATCAGCTTCATCATCTCGTCGGCCAGGAACTTCCAGCCCTTGCCGAACGAGAACTTCTCGAGGCTGTCGACCTTCTCGCCGCGCTCGGTCTTGTAGGTCGCGATCACGTGCTCCTCCGCGAGCGTCTGCGCGCGCGTGATCGTGTCGAGGACGATCGTGCGGAAGCCCTTCGGCGGGTCGTTCGCGATCGCCGTCAGCGTGCCCCGGAGGTCGGTCCAGGTGCTCGCGGTCACGCGGCTGACGTTCAGCTTCGAGCTGCCCTCCTCGACATCGACGAAGAGCGGCTTCGGAAGCATCGCGGCGAGCGACGACTTCCCGACGCCGGCGGTGCCGTACATCGCGATCCGGTCGCGGCCGGTGACCTTGCCCTTCTGGATGTCGAGCGTGATCGCGACCGGCGCGTCGTGCCTCGAGACGTTCGGGCGGGCGGTGGGAGCGGGGGGAGGCGTGGGGTTCTTCATGTGATTCAGGGAGTGGTGTTGGCGACGGAGTCCTCTCCGTCGAGTTCAGGGTGTCGGTGCGTTCTCACGCGGAAGCCAGCCGGCGCCGTCCCGTTCTCCGGGATCTCGCCGGTCCAGCAGATGGATCGGAACTCGCAGCCGCCCCAGTCGTCGCAGGCGTCCGGGTTGCGGTAGAACGCGCAGCGGCTGCCATCGGCGTCAGCCTCGCGCATGCGCTCGATGTTCCCGACCTGCGCGTGGAGATCCTCCACGAGCCGGTCGTAGTCGGCATCCGTCCTCGAGACCTCGCGCCTCGAGAAGTAGTATTCGGGCCTTGAGACGATGTCGTCCGCGAGGCGCGCTCCGAACATGCGGGTCGTCTCCTTCCCGCCGGCCGCGACGCAGTAGGCGATCTCCTCGGGGGGCATCGCCTCGCCGAAGTACTCGACGCCGCGAGCCTCGCCCTCGGCCTCGATCATCTCGGTCCACGCCTTCACGTCGGCGGCCTTCACCGCCTTCGGCCGGATGGTCGGCTTCCGCACAACGTCGTAGAGGATCACGTCCGGGCGGTCGGCGGCGAGGCCGTAGATGCCCACCTGCGTCCCGTGCGCGAGCACGTCCCAGTACATCGACTCGTCGTCGAGGGGCGCCCCGGTCGTCTTCCGCTCGAGGATGCCGACGCGGCCGTCGGGCATGCGGATCTTGAGGTCGATCTGGCCGCGCATCTTCACGACG
>Ga0213866_10002657_pt1 | contig 12436 bp, 12 predicted proteins | sample PICome_11_FD_160079 | JGI IMG/M metagenome (GOLD analysis project Ga0213866, IMG submission 160079) | Coastal seawater microbial communities near Pivers Island, North Carolina, United States - PICO284 | ecosystem: Environmental > Aquatic > Marine > Coastal | place: USA: North Carolina... | reverse complement strand
TACGGCTTTCCTCTCGAGCCCGTCTCAGATCAGCCCATCGACATGATCAGCGGCCCGTCTTCGCCCTATCTCCCCTCTCATTCAGGTCCCTATCGAGAGAACGAACCAGGAGCCTCCCAGCCCAACATGAAAGAACCAGCTATTGGGATGTCCCGGCACTCCGCCCTCAAATTCTGCCAATGGCTTACCGCTCAAACCGGACACTACTACCGCCTCCCTACCGAAGCCGAGTGGGAATACGCCTGCCGCGCCGGCACTACCACACGATACTCCTTCGGCGATAACGAAGCCTTACTCCACGAATATGGTCGCTTCCATGAAAGCGACCTTGATGACCTCCGCCTTGATCCTGTTGCCAGTAAAAAGCCAAACCCCTGGGGACTTTACGACATGCACGGAAACGCCGGGGAATGGACCCTCGACGCCTACAACCCCGACTACCAAAAACTCTCCGGCGTGATTAAAAACCCCATCTCCTTTTCTCCCAAACTCCACCAAGGCGTAGCGCGCGGCGGAAGCTTCGACCACGACCCGGAAGATCTCCGCTCCGCCACCCGCCTCCCCGCTTGTCGTGAATGGAATCTAGGAGACCCTCAAAGACCAGCCTCGATCTGGTATCATTCAGATACGCTCTGGCTGGGATTCCGCATCGTCCGCCCTTTAAAAACTCCTTCACTCGAAGAAGCTCATCTCATCTGCAATGTCGACTCAGGGAAGTTCTGGAACTTCGAGTAACCATCCGCCCACCTGAAACGTATTCCTGAAATGAGAACGCTTCTCCCCTTCCTCTAAATTTTCAGCCTTCTCCCTGTTTCAATTTCAGCCTAATCCAAGGACAAGAAAAGAGCCCTCATCGAGCAGGGTTTGCGCGAAGCTTTTAGCGCCTGTCAAAAAGAGGACCTTGAGACCATCACCTAGCGACTCAAAGAAGTCTTGAAAGCGATTGGCGAAAGGAAAGCCGAGAAGGTTGGCGCCGTCCTTCCCGGTGAAATCGATGAATGGAAGACCGATGAACTGGAGCTCGAAGACCTTGCTGCTCTCGGGGGCGGAATCTCGGTGAAGCGCGCCTACACTCTCGAAGAAAAAAGCATTACCGCAAAGGTCGACTTATACGATCTCGGAACTCCTCGCGGCGGCCGACTGCCAGTCGGTCTCCGGACACATCAGGCGATCCTCCGTGAAAAGCAAAATGCCTGACCGGTTCGAAAATCAGCCAGGCAAACACACAAAACGCCATTATTCCGGCGTGAATCACTCAACTACTTCGTGAGGAGACGCTCCGCCTCCAACCAATCACCTTCAGGAGTTCCGGGAGTCCCAGTTTCCTGACGTTTGAGGAAAAGCAGGTAAGCTGCCTGACCAATATCGTCGGTGGTAATCACTTTCGTCGCAGCTTTCTTCACGGCAGCTTTTTTGGCAGCCGCCTTGACCGTCTTTTTGGCCACGGTTTTCTTCACGGCTTTCTTTGCCACCTTTTTGGCAGCTTTCTTTTTCGCAGGCACAGAGGCTGATCAGCAGGGAAGGTACCAAGAAAAATCGAGGATGCGAAAGAACTCTAAAATAAATTTCTGCTCAAAATGAAATGGGTTCATCGGGCTAATTTTCTCGCTAAAGAGAACCGAAAACCCCGCGAAGACGAATTTCAAGAACATCACCACCAGGAGAATTTTGTGTTCCTGCTAAAATCCGGCCCACAAATTGATCAATCACCATGGAAACTCGCTCCTGAAGGTGATCGCGCCGCATCCCAGATTCCGCGAGGAGCATTCCACAAGCCAAGACGCGCTTTTGATTCACATGACCGTTTAACGGATTCGAGTATTCCTCTAATTTCGCACGGACCATTTCCCATTTTCGGTCAGCCATGACTAAATCTTCCTTCAGACGACTAAATTTCCAGAGCTCCTCCTCTAGAAACTCTCTTATTTTAGTCCAACATCCGGGATCCTCACTCGCCGATTGTAATATTTCACGGCACTTTGTGGTCACAAAAGTAATAGTTTTTGCCGAAAACTCATCTTTAAGACTCAGTTCACCCTCTTCGGGCTCTTGAAAACAATTTGCTAAAACCTTGCTAATTTCCTCAACTTTTCCACTTCCAACGGAGTTTCCCTGACTAAGCATAAAGTCTTCCCTCATTGCAAATTCAGCGAGAGATTGATTGGTTTCGAGGGAGTTCTGGGGAAGCCGCTTGGATTTCATGGGATTGGGAGATTTCTTGTCAAAGAAGTTCGACAGCCCCAAAACTATCAAAAAACTCTCTTGAGTCCAGATTTTTAGAGTTTTACTCTAATTTTCTTGGGTTTTTTATTTTAGATTAGCGAAATATCTTGCATTTCGCTAATTTTTTTTCTAATTCCATCCCATGGATGACTCCTCGGCCCTAAAAAAAATTGCAGAATTAGTGTGGGCTCTCGAACTCGACGGAGCCAAGGCAGCCTGTGACGTCGTCCAAAAGATCATCGAGGCCAAAGAGGCTGTCGAAGGTGGCACTGAGCAGATCGGCATCCGACAGGATCAAAAAACGTCGGACGAACTCCGCGAGGTCCGCCGCTTCCTCGATAACGGCATCCTTGATCTGAACGGCCCGGAGTGCGTCCTCCTTGGCAGTTTCTTCAAACACCGTGAAAACGTTGATCTCCTCGACACCCGCTCCCTGAACGTCACTCTCGACAGTTACGGGCGAAAGCCTTCCAACACCACCAGCACTGTCGAGAATCTGGAAAAGAAGGGCATGATGGAATTTGTGGCCGGCGAAAATCTCAACGCCCACAAAACCTTTCGGCTGACCAGCCAGGGATTTGCCGAAGTCCGCAACTTGATGGGGAGACTGGCCCGCAAGAATTTCTCCGCGGTCGGTTAGACCACTTCGCTCTCTTGCAGATACGCGGAATTGTCTTTTATTAATTCAGGTGGCTCTGCTATTTCTCCCCACGTCGCGGGAGGCGACAAACTTCCACTCATCTAAATTTTCCAAGACCATGCCGATCAACATTGAAATGCCCAAACTCTCCGACACCATGACCGAAGGAACCGTGGTGCGCTGGCTCAAGCAGGAGGGTGAGGAAGTTGAAATTGGCGACATCATTGCCGAAATCGAAACCGACAAGGCAACCATGGAAATGGAAGCCTTTGATGAGGGCGTCCTTTCCAAGATTTCTGTTTCCGAAGGTGGCAAGGCTCCTGTGGGGTCGGCGATTGCCGTCCTACTCGAAGATGGTGAAAGCGACGAGGACGATTCTGCACCCGCCGAGGAAAGCGCTCCAGCTGCTTCATCCAGCGCACCTCCCGGAGTGGCCAAGGCTCTCGAATCAGCCGCCGCCACTGTCAACAAATCGCAAACCGCCACCCCGGCTCCTGCGGCCACTCTCGTCAACGGTGAGCGCATCAAAGCCTCTCCACTCGCGAGGAAGATCGCCGAAGCCGAAGATGTCGATCTTGCCAGCGTGACCGGAACCGGACCCGGAGGTCGCATCGTGAAAGCAGACGTTGTTGCAGCCCCAGCGGCTCCTGTAACTACCGCGCCGGCTCCTTCGCCCTCCTCGGCAGCCACTCCCGCTCCCGCTGCAATTTCGCCCGTGGCCGGAGGCGAGGACCAAATCGTCGAGCTCTCCAGCATGCGCAAGATCATTGCCGAGAGACTTCTTACTTCCAAGGTTACCATCCCGCACTTCTACCTTCACCTTGAGGTCGACGCCGCGCCGCTCATGGCCCTCCGCAAGCAGATCAACGCGCAAGCCGAAGCCACTCACGGTAACAAATATTCCGTGAACGATTTTGTTGTGAAAGCCCTCATCAACGCCTCGGTGGCCGTGCCCGAAGTGAACGCCTCCTACAACGGCGACCACATCGTCCAGTTCGCTCACGTTGGCATCTCAGTGGCCATCGCGGTTGACGACGGCCTCGTCACTCCCGTTGTCAAAAACGCCGAGCAAAAATCCCTCCTCGCCATCTCCAAGGAAATCAAAGAGATGGCCGTTCGTGCTCGCGACAAGAAGCTCGCTCCGAACGAATTCGATGGTGGCACCGTCACCATCTCCAACCTCGGAGCCTGGGGCGTCGAATCCTTTGATGCCATCATCAACCCTCCTCAGGCTGCCATTCTCAGCGTAGGGGGAATCATCGAGAAGCCCGTCGTCAAGGACGGAGCGATCGTTCCGGGCCTCCGTATGAATCTCGGCCTCAGCTGCGACCACCGTGTTGTCGATGGAGCTGTCGGGGCCAAGTTCCTCGGGGAGATCAAGCGCCTCCTCGAGAACCCCGCCCTCATGCTCGTTTGATAATTTTAGCCTAAGATTTCGAAACGCAGAGTATCCGGACGGTCCAGACCTCCGAAACTCTGCGTTTTTTGTTTCAGCTCCTTGCCAGCCGATGCTCATTGCCTTCAACAAACCCTACGGTGTTCTCAGCCAGTTTAATGCCAACCCCGGGGACGAAGGGCAGCGCACTTTGAAGGAATTCGACTTCCCGCCGCGGTGCCTTCCCCTCGGACGACTCGACATGGACTCCGAAGGGCTCCTTCTTTTCACAGACGAAAAATCTCTCGAAGATCGCCTTCTCAATCCCCGCTACGCCCACCGCCGCCGCTACCTCGTCCTTGTGGAGGGAGAGCCCGATGACGCCGCTCTCACCAAACTTCGCAGCGGCACTCTCGTCATCAAAGGTCACAAGTGCCTCCCCTGCCGGGCCAAATCCCTTAAGCAGGCCCCACCAATTCCCGATCGTGATCCGCCGGTCCGATATCGAAAAAATATCATCGATACCTGGCTTCGCCTCGAACTTCGAGAAGGCAAGAACCGCCAGGTCCGCCGCATGACCGCTGCCGTCGGCCACCCCACTCTCCGCCTCCTCCGCGAAGGCATCGGCGCCTTCCCCCTCGGCGACCTGCCCGTTGGCGAATGGAAAGAACTCACCCCGGAAGAACGCGCCGACGTCTTTTCCCGTTGAGACAAATCACCTGAAAAGCCGGGGTCCTCTAAAAATCCCCATGGAGGAACATCATCTAACATATCTAAAATTCATTTCATCTTCTCTAATTCCCGATTAGTGTTCAATTGAACGATGGAACTGCAACAAAAACTCGAGATCCTTGCGGACGCCGCCAAATACGATGCTTCGTGCGCCAGCTCCGGTGCCACCCGCAAAAATTCCTCCAGCGGCAAGGGAGTCGGCTCCACCGGCGGAGCAGGCATTTGCCATTCCTACGCCCCCGACGGCCGCTGTATCTCTCTTCTCAAAGTCCTCCTCACCAACCGCTGCCTCTACGACTGCCACTACTGCATCAACCGCCGCTCGTCCAACGTCCAACGCGCCGCATTCACCTCCGATGAAGTTGTCAAGCTGACCCTCGACTTTTATAAGCGGAACTACATCGAAGGCCTCTTCCTCTCCTCAGGCATTATTCGCAGCGCAGACCATACCATGGAGATGGTCATTGAAGTCGCCCGCTCCCTCCGTGAGGACCACGACTTTCGCGGTTACATTCACCTTAAAACAATCCCCGAAGCCTCGGTCGAACTCATCGAAAAAGCCGGTCAGTTTGCCGACCGAATCTCCATCAATATCGAACTCCCCGATGAAGAAAGCCTGAAAACCTTTGCCCCCGAAAAGTCACTTAGGAGAACCCGGATCGCGATGGGGAAGATCCGCCATCGTGTCGAAAACGCCAAGGAAGTTCGCCGCGAAAAAGGAGGAAAACGTTCCCCGGACTCCCGCTTCGCCACCGGTCAAAGTACGCAAGTTATCGTAGGTGCCGATAGCTCCACCGACCAAACCTTTCTCAAACGCTCCACCGACCTTTACTCAAACTATCGTCTCCGCCGGATCTACTACTCCGCTTTCAGCCCCATCCCGGAGCCCTCCTCGATTCTCCCGATCAAGTCGCCCCCGCTCGTTCGCGAGCACCGGCTATACCAGGCCGATTGGCTCATGCGCTTCTACGGTTTTGATGCCACCGAAATTGTTTCGGACGATCTTCCAAATCTCGACCTTGATCTCGACCCCAAGCTTTCCTGGGCTCTCCGCAATCGCCACCTCTTCCCCATCGATCTCAATCGCGCCGACAAGCTCATGCTTTACCGCGTTCCCGGCCTCGGCATTCGTAATGCCGACCGCATCCTCGGCATCCGGCGCTATGGAGCCATCAAAATCCAAGATCTTATCCGCCTGCGGGTCTCCCTCAAGAAAGTCCTCCCCTTTATCATCACCGCCGATCACACCCCAAGCACCCGCGAACTTGATCACGAAAACCTCCGCTCTAGATTCGCGCCCCCTCCCGAACAAATGGAACTCGCGCTCTCTCCCTCCGACCAAGGATCTCCCCTTGGAAAAGTCATCGATTGAGCCATGCTCACCCTCAGTGTCGAGAACGACTTTGAAGACTGGCGGGAGAAAGCCCGTGCTCTTCTTCTTGCTGGCATTTCACCGGCCAGAATCATCTGGGAAGAGCCCGGCCAGCGCGGACTTTTTGAGACCGACAGGCCCCTTCCGCCACCGGCGACTGCTCCGGCCCCTAGGGTGTCGCGCGAGTTCCTGTCGCTTGCCGAAACAATCGCCCACCACTGCTCTGCCGAGCGCTGGGCCCTGCTCTACCAAACCCTTTGGCGACTCACCTTGGGCGGCGAAAGCAATCTTCTTAAAAGAACGACAGACCCTGACGTTTCACGCCTGTTTCGTATGCGTAAGGAAATCTCGCGCGACATACATAAGATGCACGCCTTCGTGCGCTTCAAAAAAACCGGTGAAAATTCTAAGACCGGCCGCGAGCGATTCATGGCGTGGTTCGAACCGGACCACCGTATCATGCCCCTAACCGCGAAATTCTTCCAAAAGCGTTTCACCGGGATGGACTGGGTCATCTTCACCCCGACCGGTTCCGCTTCCTGGGATGGAAAAAACCTCTGCCACGGCCCGGGCGTTGATAAGGTCGAGGTTCCCGAAGAGAAACTCGATGAACTCTGGCGGGGTTACTACAAGAGTATCTTCAATCCCGCCCGCCTCAAGGTGAAAGCGATGCAGGCCGAAATGCCCAAGAAATATTGGCACAACCTTCCCGAATCCGATCTCATTGAATCGCTCATCTCCGGGAGCCGGCACCGCGTTCAGGGCATGCTCGAAGAGCACCTCCGCCCGACTACCAGCGGAGGAAAAAATCCCTACCTCAAACATCTTCGCAAGCTCACCTCCCAAGATAGCAACAGCGTCTTTATCCCCGACGATCACATCGGTAAACCTCTTGATGACCTTCGTGAACTGTCAACTTGCTGCCACGCCTGCCCGCTTCATCAAGCTGCCACCGGAACAGTGTTTGGAGAAGGTCCGGACGATGCCGAAATCATGCTCGTGGGAGAGCAACCCGGCGATCAGGAAGATCTTCTCGGCCGTCCCTTCGTCGGTCCGGCCGGACAACTTCTCGATCGTTTCCTCGCCGAGGCCGGAATCGATCGAAAGACGTGCTATGTCACCAATGCCGTGAAGCACTTTAAATTCACCCTGCGCGGAAAACAGCGACTTCATCAAAGCCCAAATCAGGACGAAATTTCCCGTTGTAAACCGTGGCTCGTTGGTGAACTCCTCGAAGTCAAACCCCGCACCCTCATCCTTTTTGGTGCTACGGCCGCCCGCTCGCTAATCGATCCAAATTTCAAGATCACCCGGCAACGCGGCATTGTCCCGGACACCGGCCTTGCCGAAAAAGTGATCGCCACCGCTCATCCCTCCTATCTGCTCCGACTCCGGGACACTCCGCAGCGAGAAGTCGAAGAGGCTCTTTTTCTAAAAGATCTCCAACTCGCAAAGTAGCCGAAAGCTCCCACTTCTAGTCACCGAGCCGGAGCGTCTGAAAGCTGGAGCTTTCGTCTACTTTCTCCCAACAAACCGGGGAAGAAATCAGCTCGCCTCGACTTTGTTCTCTTCCTCTTCCTCAAGTTCCTCGGGGAGCTTTACAAAACGCAATTGCTCGATCCGACGCCCGTCGGTGCTGGTCACGCTCGCCTCAAACCCTTCGACCTCAATCGTCTCGCCGGGATCCGGCAGGTGCCCAAGTTGCTGCACGATGTAACCTCCGATCGTGCTCACTTCGCCACTTTCCAAATCAATGGCTGGCTCGTGGTCGGAAAGCTCATTGAGGCTCAAGCCGCCCTCGACAACAAACTCCTCTTCGTTGATGCGGAGGAAATTGGTTTCTTCGTCCTCATCAAATTCGTCGTGAATATCGCCGACCAACTCCGCCATGATATTGTCCATAAAGACCAATCCCGAGGCATCACCAAACTCATCGACGACCAAAGCCAGTTGCGCCCGTTCCTTCAGAAAATACTGAAGCAAGTCATCCAACCTCATCGTGGCCGGAACCATCTTGAGCTCGCGACGAATCTCCATGAGATCGGGCTCTTCGTTCTTCATCAGGCTCACTACATCCTTGATGTGGATCAAGCCCTCGGTCTCATCAAGGTGCCCCGTCACGAGAGGGAATCGGGTATGTTTGGATCTAATAGCAAGTTCCAGATTCTCTTGAAAACTCAATTCCAGATCCAGAACCACGACCTCGCTGCGCGGAGTCATGACGTCCTTCACCGAGACATCGTTCAACTCGAGAGCATTGATAAGGATCTCGCGTTCGGTCTCGGTCACCTCCTGCTGGCGCTCGGACTCCTCGACAAGGAGAGCCAGCTCTTCCGAGCTATGAACCGCTTCACCTTCTGACACCGGGTCAATTTTGAAAACCTTCTTGAGCAACCAATTTGCGGTACCGTTCAGGATAAAAATAAAGGGACGGAAAATGGCATAGAAAAGGTGAAGCGGCCGGGCAATCACCAACGTGGTAGCGAGCGACTTCCGGATCGCAATTGACTTCGGCAGCAGTTCTCCGATCACCACGTGGAGGAAGGTGAACGAGAGCATCGCGACAAGAAAAGTGATGATCTTGATCCATTCTTTCGCCATCCCCGTCTTGAGGAGACTTGGCCCAATCAGCTTTTCGATGAATGGCTCACCAAGAAAAGCGAGTGCCAAGGAAGCAATGGTGATTCCCAGCTGGTTTGCGGAAAGATAACCATCGAGGTTGCTCACCACGTGCTTGGAGATTCCTGCACGCCGCGGTTTTTTCTCCAATTCGCCCTCGATCTGGCTCGGGCGGACTTTGACGATGGCAAACTCCGACGCCACGAAGAAAGCGTTCAGGAGAAGAAAGAAAATAATCCCAAGGAGATACCAGGCGGCTTCGGCCCAAGTGGGATACTCGGTTGGGACTTCTCCCGATGCACTTGCCAGATGAAATAGCGAATCAATCATTTTGGTTAGTCGCTAGACCTTGTCATAGCCACCATCGCAGTTCTTCTTGAGAACGTTGAATCCGGCGGCTTTAGCCTCGGAGTCGGAATACTCCTTGGTGGCAACCTTGGTGTTGACCCGGCTGATTAGCTTCCTCACCGGGCGGCGGCAGAGGGGACACTTTTGCAGCGCCTCTCGTCCTATCGGGCGTTGCAGCTCAAATCCTTTTGCGCAGACGCTACAACTCCCCTCCGGATCATCCGGATTTTCAGATTGATATTCGTAAATTGGCATGGTCGTAACCAAGAAAAGGGTGCCGGCCAGAGAACCGCACCCTCAAAACTTCTGACTACCGCACCTTACCTACCAGGAGGACTTTGTCACTCCCGGAATCATGCCGTGGGAGGCCATCTCGCGGAAGGTGATCCGGGAAAGGCGGAAACGGCGGAGGAAGGCACGACGACGGCCGGTCACTTCACAACGGTTCACAAGCCGGGTCGGGCTTGCGTCACGAGGGAGCATTGTCAAACCAACGTAGTCCTTCTCCTTCTTCAACTGGTGACGAAGGTCAGCGTATTTCGCTACAGTCTTTGCTTTGCGCTTGTTGCGCTCAATCCAGCATTTTCTTGCCATGGGAGCGCTGGAATAGTGGAAATCCCCGCTCAGGCAAGGTTTTTTTAGACAATTACAAAGTATTTTTTACGAAATGCCCTCCGGGCGTCGTGTTAGTTAAAATAACTTAAATACCCCGCCCCAAGATCAATTCAACTTGCCTTGAAGCTCTTGGGAAACTAATTCCGCGCATGGACCGACCTGATGGACGCGCAATTCCCGATCTTCGCCCGATCTTCTTTATCCCGAACGTTGCCCCGAACGCCACAGGCTCGGTGTTGGCCTCTTTCGGGAACACCCGCGTGATTTGCGCAGCCACCGTGGAAGAAAACGTCCCCCGTTGGATGAAAATCCAGAATGTCGACGGCGGCTGGGTAAGCGCGGAATATTCTATGCTTCCCTATTCCACCCACGACCGTAAACAGCGCGACGTCAATCGCGGCAAGCTCGATGGCCGCTCCTCTGAGATCCAGCGCCTTATCGGCCGCTCGCTCCGCGCCGTCATTGATCTCAAGAAGCTCGGAAAACGCACGATCTGGATCGATTGCGATGTGCTTCAGGCCGACGGGGGCACCCGCACCGCGTCCATCACCGGGGGCTGTGTCGCCGCCGCCATCGCTATCAATCGCCTGATGTCGCAAGGAAAACTCAAGGATTTCCCTCTCAAAAAACTCGTCGCTGCAGTGAGCGCAGGGATTTACCAGGGCGAGGCCATTCTTGACCTCAACTACCCCGAGGACCGCGATGCTGCCGTCGATTTCAATGTGGTCATGACCGAAAGCGGTGAATACGTCGAATTGCAAGGCAGCGGAGAGGAGGATGTCTTCACCAGCGAGCAAATGACAGCGATGCTCGATCTCTCGCGGGACGGCATCGCCAAATTGATCAAATTGCAGAAGGAAGCCATCATCGCCGCTGACAAGGCGACCGGTGCTGACCTAGAGGGATTGGCGGCGGCCTTCAAATAAAAGACCATAACAGCCTGCTGAATTGTCTTGCGGCGACTTGTGGGTCGATTATCATTTGTATGTGGAAATAGCTTTCGAGAAGTTCCCGCAAATAAAAACCGGAGGGTCACCTCCAAACCATAGACAAAATCATGAAACTGAAAAAAACACAGAAAGTGAAGGGCTTCACCTTGGTAGAGCTGCTCGTGGTGATCGCAATCATCGCTGTTCTTGCCGGAATCGCGACTCCGCTCATCCTCAAGGCCCAAAAAGCTGGTGACCGGACCAAGGCACTCGCCAACGCCAAATCGGTTGTTGGTGGCTTGCTGAGCTTCAAGAGTGACAAAGGGGCCTACCCCTGCCAGTCCACTCGCGAACTCCTCGAGGACGAGGGCATTGACTTTCTTCCTCCTGGGAATGATGCCAATGCTTACCTCGCCCAGCTGGTCGCAACCGACAACATCGATACCGAGAAAGCATTCTTCGCTCCCGGTGTCATTGGAGCCAAGGAAGGTGACAACATCAAAGGAAGCGCCGACAAGCTCCTCGCTCGTGGCGAAAACAGCTTTGCCTACATCATGGCTGAAAATGAAGCTCCCCTCACCGACACCAAGAGTTACACTCCTCTCGTGATCGCTCCGATCAAGAGCGGCGGCGACAATCCAAAGTTTGACGGTGGTCCATACGGAGACAAGTTCGTTTACGGTCTTGTTGACGGATCATCCACTGCCGGTGACATCGCCGAGGACGGAAGCGCCAAGTCCTCCGGACGCGACAGCTTCTTCCAGACCGGCCGTGACTCCCTCTTCGGGAACGACACTCCTGTCGTGAAGCTCCCAACCGGCATCCAGTAGATCCCGGTTGATTGAACTGAAAATCATCTTTAAAGAAGCGGGCCTCTCACGAGGCCCGCTTTTTTTGGTGACGTGAAATACAAATGACTTCGAACCATGAAATCATACTCGCTTCACAAGGGCCTCAGCTGGCCCGTAATCCTCTGAGGCTTAATCGTCTTTGTCGCTACCATCCTCATCTCCCCACCTGTGATCTTCCGCTCCTCGCCAGGAGGAGAACGCACCAAAGCCCTCGCAAACGTCAAATCCATTATGGGTGGATTACTTAGTTTTAAGCCGGATTATGGAGCCTTTCCCTGCGACGCGACTCGCGGCGAATTAGCGAAAGAGGAATTCACCAACCTTCCAACCAGCAACAGTTCAAACGCCTATCTAACCCAGCTTCTTGTCGCCGAATCCATCGACAATCCGGCCCCCTTCGCCGTCCCCGGAACGAAATTTACCAAAAACAATCGTTGGTCAAAAAATGATATCGCCACAGGAACAAATAGCTTTGCCTACCTCATGGCAGCCGACGGTGCACTCCTAAGCGACACCAAAAGCTTCACGCCACACATCCTCGCCGAGATCGTAACCATAGGAACCGAGCCCGTCTTCGACGCTCAAGTCTTGGGCGGCAAGTTTATTTTCGGCCGAGTGGCCGAGTCATCAGAAGCAAGAGACCTCGACGAAAATGGTCACGTCTTTTCAACCGACGGCGGTAGCCTCTTCCAAACCGGCCCCTATTCGATCTTTGGCAAAAACACTCCGGTT
>Ga0213866_10002656_pt1 | contig 12438 bp, 8 predicted proteins | sample PICome_11_FD_160079 | JGI IMG/M metagenome (GOLD analysis project Ga0213866, IMG submission 160079) | Coastal seawater microbial communities near Pivers Island, North Carolina, United States - PICO284 | ecosystem: Environmental > Aquatic > Marine > Coastal | place: USA: North Carolina... | reverse complement strand
AAAGTGTAGTTGCCCGGCGGGATGCGCAAGGCGAGCGCGGAGGGGGTGTGAAGCTTGCTGCGCAGTCTGTAGGCAGGAATCTCGAAGCCTCCGAACTGCGCGAAGGCGCGCTGATCGTGAAGCGGAATCTCCAAGCCATCGCTGCGAACAAGCGTGCAGAAGGCAAAGATTCGGGGCGTGACTCCGATTAGCCGCAGCGTCGGCGTTACCTCGCACTCTTGCGCGAGATCATATGCCAGCACAGACTTCGCGTTGTCCGTTTGCGCGTCGAGCTGAAGCAAGCACTCCACGGAAGGCTCGGCGAGCTTCGCCTCTGCATAAGCGCGCTTCGTCCAACCAGCCATGCGCGGCTTGACTCGCCACTTCCCACCCGGCAGCCACACGCGCAATCCCCCGTAAATCGCCATGCGTTGGGCGCCGTGCAAAGTGTGGGTTGTGCCGTCGGGGGAAAGCAAGGTGCAGGTGTGGCCGTGAGCGTGGATGATCAGCTCGCGCGCTTTGAGAAGCTGGAAGTCGAGCTTGGTGTCTGCGCTCAAGGTGAGCGACTGGATCCCGCTCGACCAGCTATCAGTCCATGCAATCAGCGTGCAATCACCGCTGCTCAAGTAGCGCTGCTTCCCGTTCACTTCGATCGAGGCGGGCAGCTCATACTCACCATTGTTCACTTCGATTGAAGTCCAGTAGCCGTACTCCTCATGGTCGCGCTTCTGGCCCGCACCGGCGATTGAAAACATCACCGCGCCGTCCACGCGCTCGCCGTTGGCTTTGGTGAGCACGCCGCTCAGGCTTGGCCGCTCGCGCTGGATGCTGCATTCTTGTGGGTCCCTGCTACTGAGCACTTCGACTACCTGCGCGCCTTGACTCAAGAAGCGAGCGCTGCCGATTGGAACGCCATAGAACACCGGGTCCCTTGCTTTGTTGGTGTTGAAGGGATAGGCGGGATTGAAGAGACGCGCGCGCCCCTTGCTGGTGTCCAAGATGAACTCGGGCTCCCCTTTCGCTTCGTCGTCGAGCTTGATCTTCACGATCTCGCCGAAGCTCCGCAAGTTCACGACGAGCGGCGTCACTTCGCCAGCTTCAACGATGAAGGGGATGTCGGGTAGCAAGTCCGTCGATGCTCCAGGGATGAAGAGACGTAGCGTGTGCTTGCCCGGCGGGATGTTGTTGTAGCGCTGAACGGATGGAGCCGGCATGCCGGAGGTCAGCGTATCGCAGCGCCCGCCATCAATGATCGCTTTGGTGAAGTGATGCGAAAGCCCTCCCAGCCCGAGCAGTACCAAGTCGATTGAGCCGAAGTCGGCGTCTAGCCTGATTTCGTTCTCAGGCTCCTCAAGCGTGAGCGTTCGTGTCTCGCCGGGCGAGAGCTTGAGATAGCGATCAATGCTCTGCGCCGAACTAAAGTATTCAGTGCGACTCCAACTCCACATCATGGCGTAGTGCAAGCCGATCCAGCGATCAGGCTCAAGCCCTTCCACTCGAATCTCACCGTTGAGATCCCCGTATCTCTGGGAGATGGTGCCGCTGTAGAGCTCGTCAAGATACTGATAGCGAATAGCTACGTTGCCACTTGGAATGAATGGGACGCGCACGACGAGCGTGGCGAGATTCGGATCGCTATTCGGTGAATCCGCGACGCTGATTTCGAGCGGCTGCTCCAGCGACTCCACGCGATAGCTCTGATTCGTGCGAGGCAAGGTGATGTCGAAGGGCGGATGCGGCAAGCCCTCAAGCATGCACTCGGTGCCTACTGGAATGGTGAAGTCGCGGCCAAAGATTGACGCTTCGAACGGCGTGGCGATCGGCGAGCCATCTGCGCGCGTCGTCTGAAGCTTGAGCTTCTGCGCGCGCTGGAACTGGTAGCCCGCGAAGGTGTAGCGCCGATGCTGATCGCCCTGGGTGGCGATGATTGAAGCTTCCGCGCGAATCTCAGCGGGAAAGCTGCGCGCGCTCCACATGTCGACGACCAGCGGCAAGTATTCGTCGCCAATCGAAAAGACGAGCACCTGATTCTCAGCGATCGGCCCGAAGCGCAACCTGCTCTTGGCTGCAAAGTCGAGCGTGTTCCATTCCTGATGCGCCTGCGTCTCTCTCGCCAGCGCAAGCCACTCGCGTTCGAGCAGCCCTTCGCGATCATCAAGCGGGACGTCGAAGGTGGAGTACGAGAGCCTTCGCTCGGTGAAACCTTCGGGAAAAAGCGTGTCGTGAATCTCCAGCCAGCCGCGCTTTGCGATTTCCACTTCCATCTTCCAGGGCTGCTCACCTCGTGCGAGCGAGAAGATCGGCTTCAGCTCGCCGTCAACCCGCAGGCGGAAGCAGCCGGGAGAGAAGCCCTCTGATTGATGCGCGAAGCTCAGTGTGGCGATGCCTTTGTCGGCGCTCGCAGCACTTGCGATCACCTCGAAAGCGCCATCCTTGCGACCCAGCACTTCGACCGGCACATCCAGAATGGGCGAGTACGAAGCGCTCTCCCAAACTTCGACTTGGAGCGTGTGCGTGTCGGCGGGCTCGCTCACCTCTTCATCGCTCGCTGGCGATTGCGCGAGCAGCGACGTGGTGCGCGTTGCGTTGAAGGCGAAGACGCCGAGTGCTAGGGCGAGGGCCGCGACGATCAGAATGGAAATGCGATTCATGCGAGCTTCTGCTAGAGAGTTGGTTTCTCGCATCGTAGATGCTTGAGCGAGCTGGCGCGAGACTGCGCTTATGCAACACTCCGCCCAAGTGCGCGCTTGCGCCAAAGCCAACGCCAGACGAAACCGAGCGCGACAATCCCGCTCCCGCTCAGCCAAATCTCAAGGGGCACGAACCACGCCAAGCTCAGGCACAACGCAAAGCCCAGCCACGCCAGCGCAACCGGATAGCGCCGCTGATCTTTGGGCAGTCGCGCTGCTGCGAGATTCGTGATTGCGTAGTAGAGCAGCACGGTGAAGGCCGAAAAACTCCACGTCGCGCGGACATCGCCGATCGCAGCGAGGCTCGCGATAATCACGCCGACCAGCACCACCGCAGCGCGCGGGCTAGGCTCGTCGCCTTTGAGCTTCGCGAAGCTGCGCGGCAGATCATCGCGCCTCGCCATTGCAAGGACGACGCGCGAGAGGCCGAGCACCAGATTCAAGAGCACGCCGAGCATCGCGGTCAGCGCGCCGATCACCATCAACGTGCGCAAGCCCGGCATGCCGAGTTTCGCCGCGAGCGATTCGAGCGGGGCGGCGCTAGCCTTGGTCGAAGCAGCGAATGCATCAGCGCCGCTCGATGCGAATGCGCCCAGCGCGACCAACGCGTAGAGCGCGCATGATGCGAAAAGCGTGGCGATGATCGCGCGGGGAATCGTTCTGCTTGGATCGCGCGCTTCTTCGCCGAGCGTCGCGATGCGCCCGTAGCCGGTGTATGCGACGAAGAGCAGCGCGGTAGCTTGCAGGAAGAGCATCAGATCGAAGGGCGAGTTCTCTCGCGCAGCGACTGCCCGCGCGCTCTCGCCGATTCCAAGGTTCGCTGACTCGAACGAGATCAGCCCAGCAATCGCGAAAGCCAGCAGCGCGATCAGCGTCACGCTCACGATCAGCGTGTTGGCGAGATTCGAGCGCTTCAAGCCGCCCGCAACGAGCAGCGTCACGCCGATGCAAATCGCAATCGCCGATCCCCGTCGCGCGTTCGGATCGTCAACGCCAAACCAGTGCAGCGCATAGCCCGCGCAGCCAAGCGCCGCCGTCGCAGCACTCGCAGACTTCGCGCAGAGAAAAGTCCAGCCCGCCGCAAAGCCGATGCTGGGAGTGAGCGTGCGGTGACCGTACTCGTAAGTACCGCCGCTCACCGGATGGGCTGCTGCGAGCTGCGCGGAGCTCAAGCCATTCAGCGCAGCCACCGCGCCCGCCAGCACCAGCGCCGGCAGCGCCCAAAGCCCCGCGATCTCACTCGCCAATCCCAAGCTGACAAACGCGCCCGTCCCTACGATCGAGCCAAGCCCGAGCATGATCGCACTGCCCAGGCCGAGCCTGCGCGTCAGCATCGGCGCGTCGCCTTCCCTTAAAGAGGAAGCTTGAGTCGCAACTTGATCACCCACGCTGACCTCCACCAATCACCCCTTCACGCACAATGAGCGCCGAGCATACTTCGCTGCCCAGCGCTCTCTGTAAGGGTTTGATGAAGCACGCTCGACCAGCCCCCTTTTCGCTGAGCACCCGCCATCCGAGCAAGTGGATCACTATCTGAACGCGAAGCGCCAGGCGCGGGCAAGTAAGCAGCCTTCGCCCAAAGCTCTTGCATCCATCCACCTTTTGGAGAAGATTGCGCGTGCGAGATTTTGACCCTTGAGCGAGCGAGAGAGATCATGAGCGATATCCAATCCCTGCTTGGCAGCGAAGCCGAGAGCCTGCTTTCCCACCAGTGCGCAACGATTGCCAAGGAGAGCATTCATCTGCCCGGCGGCGATTTTGTTGATCGCATCTTTGCAGCAAGCGACCGCTCGATTTCCGTGCTGCGCAATCTCGCAGCGATCTTCGATCACGGTCGCCTCGGCGGCACGGGCTACGTATCGATCCTGCCGGTCGATCAGGGAATTGAGCATTCGGCTGGTGCGAGCTTCGCGCCCAATCCCGCCTACTTTGATCCAGAGAACATCGTCAAGCTCGCGCTGGAGGGCGGCTGCAACGCCGTCGCATCAACGCTGGGCGTGCTCGGCATGGTCGCGCGCAAGTACGCGCACAAGATTCCATTCGTAGTGAAGGTGAATCACAACCAACTGCTGAGCTATCCGAACACCTTTGATCAAACGATGTTTGCCAGCGTCGAGCAGGCTGCCGACATGGGCGCCGCCGCGATTGGCGCGACGATCTACTTCGGCTCTGAAGAGTCGAATCGCCAGATCGTCGAGGTCTCCGAAGCCTTCAATCACGCGCACGAACTGGGTCTCGCGACGATCCTTTGGTGCTACACCAGAAACCCCGCCTTCAAGACGGGCGGCATGGACTACCACACCAGCGCTGACCTGACCGGCCAAGCCAATCACCTCGGCGTGACGATTCAAGCAGACATCATCAAGCAGAAGCTGCCCACCAACAACGGCGGCTACGAGGCGCTCAATCGCAATGAGAGTTTCGGCAAGTACTCGAAGAAGATGTACGACGAACTCGCGAGCGATCACCCGATCGACCTCGTGCGCTATCAGGTGGCGAACTGCTACATGGGACGCGCGGGCCTGATCAACTCGGGCGGCGCATCGAGCGGCGAGAGCGATCTGGCCGACGCCGTGCGCACAGCAGTGATCAACAAGCGCGGCGGCGGCATGGGCCTGATCAGTGGCCGCAAAGCCTTCCAGCGCCCGATGGCCGAGGGGATTGCGCTGCTCAACGCGATCCAGGATGTGTATCTGGATCAAGCGATCACGGTGGCGTAGGACGTCGCCAAAGCCGAGCCGAGCGAGTGCGAGGGTGTGTCAGTGACTGGCCCGCTTTTCGTTGAACCTTAGCGCGCGCTCGTCGTTGATAGGATTGCTCGACTGCTTGCCGCAAGGTTGGCAGACATTTCGCGCTAGTGCTTGCGGGATGGAGCGAAAATCGGGTAGTCTCGCCCGCGGTAGTACCCTGAATAGAGCGGCTAGGCCAAGCCCGGCCCTAATGGAGAAGATCAGATGCGCAAGCTCACTCTTTGCCTGCTAAGCCTGATGATGCTTGTTGGCGCATCCGCTTTGATCGCGGATGAAGTCTCAGTGATGTATTGGAAGGGCGGGGTTTCCTCACCGGAACGCGAGATTGACTACGCGCGCGGCGAGCTTGAGAGCTGGACCTGGTCGACTGGCGTCACCTATTCGACTGGCGCAGATCGCGACAAGAAGTCCGAGACGATCAAGCGCGAGGACATTTACGCGGTGACGCGCACGCAGGGCGACCGCTTCCGCCGCACGCTGCTCGAAGGCACGAACGCTGAGTTCGAAGCGCTGCTCACGGACACGGAGAAGCCTCTCAGCAAGTTCGCGCAGGAAGAGGGCTGGTACATCCTGGCCACGCTCATGCAGTCAGAGAAGTACTTCAGCAACTACATTACGAAGTACCCGAACGGCAACTTCATTGAAGAGGTTCGCTTGGCTCGCGCTGACAGCTTGATTAGTGCTGGCGGAGCGAGCGTCGCTAAGGGCATCGCCGAATACCAAGAGGCAGCTAAGCTGGGCAAGCTCCAGCGCGTGCGCGCCTACATCGGTATCGGCATGTACTACTATCGCGGCGGTGATTACACCAACGCGCTGAAGTACCTCGACGACGAGACGACCCGCGCGAACGCGATTGAGACTCGCTCGGCGCTTGTGGAGCAACAGCTTTTCGGCTTCGCCGGCGAGTGCGCTCGTCAGCTCAAGGACAACGCGAAGGCGAAAGAGCGCTTCGAGCATGTGCTGGGACTCGACACCTCGGAAGGCTCGCACGCGGACGCCCGCGCTCTCGCGAACTTCGGCATGGGTGAGCTTTCGAGTGACGCAGCCAAGCGCTTTGATTACTACATGACCGCTGCCTACTGGTTTGAGGGGCAGTCAAAGGAAGCCGACGCTTTGCTCGGCGCACTCAAGGTTGCTGATTCGAAGAAGACGACCAACGCTGATGACGAGTGGAGCAAGCGTCGCGCAGGAACGCGCGCTGCCTTGCAGAAGCTCTTCCCGGCGCGCCTCTCTGCCTACGAAAAGGGTGAGGGCTGATCGCTAGCAAACTCGATACCTACGCAAGAGCCGGCATGTCCGGCTCTTCTGCGTTTAGAGCAATTCTCGATTTGCTTTGTGCTCATCACCGTCATCCCGAACGCCGTAGGCGGAGGGATCACCCTTGCGAGCGAGACTGCCCTTTTCTTTGCACACGAATCGCTAATCGCGAAGCTTTCTGTGTGCAGTCGTGGGAAGCGCGACTGAATGGAGAGGTGATTCCTCCGGCTACGGCGTTCGGAATGACGGCGCACGCCGACGAAACCAAATCGAGAACTGCGTTTAGCGGGGCGATGGTGAAGCCCTGCTTAGCGAAGCGCGGGCTTAGCGCACTTCGAGCGCACTGAAGATGCCGTCGCTCGACCAGTCCGCAAACCAGCTTTGCATCGAGCTCATGAATTCGTCAGCCGGCATGTCGCTTGCCTCCACGCACTCCATCAGCGCTATGCCGAGTGGCGTGCCTGACTGCAAGCGAGAGAGCAGGTCAAAGCGCGTCGGGTTGAGCTCAACGCGCCAGACTTTGAGCTTGTCGTCGCGGAAAATCTGTAGCCGCGCTTCCGATTCAGCTTCAGGAATCTCGACATCTTCTTCGCGATCCACAGCGCGCAAGTAGGCGTTCACCGGATAGGCGAAGCGATGCAGCGAGAGCGAAGGGCGAGGCGTCAGCACGCAATTCTCCCACTGCTCCGGAGCAACAGATTGCAGCGCATCGGCGGGCAATGCAGCGTCATCATGGAGCAAGAACTTTGACGTGATGATCCCCTGAAGCTGCGCCAGCTCGACCAGAAACGCACGGTGAGGTACATCGATCTTCGTCTCGCGCAGAAAGTCCGGGAAGGTCGAGCCGTAGAAGTTGATGTTGGGATGCCGCGAAGGCTCAGCCCGCACGTAAGCGTCGATCAACTCGTTCATCGCCGGGCGACCTAGCGCGTGCGTGACTGCGCTGAAATCTTCGCGCAAGATGCCGCGAAAGCGCGCGATGTAATCGTCGAAGTAGACTTCCATCCGCTGCATCGCACTCATGCGTGCGTTGGGCTTGATCTCGCGCTCAATCGCATCGGCTTCGTCGCGCGATTCATGCTGAATCGTGCGCAGCATCCACTGATAGAGCGCATCGATCTCGCGCTGATCTTCCGCAATCATACGCGATGAAGCTAGGGATTCAGTCGCGGCCATGATTGACCTCCGCCTGCGCATCGTGCATGAAAGCGCGCGCCTTGTTCACCTCGGCAAAGAGCACTTCGAACTCGGGAATCTCGTCGTCCCACTCGACCATCACCGCAGCGCCAGAAGTCTTCGCGTAGCTATGCGCGAAGAGCTGCCAAACCTCGTCGATCACATGGTCAGAGTGCGTGTCCAGAATGTAGTCGCCCTTGTTCGAATGCCCGGCCAAGTGGTACTGCACCACGCGATCGTGAGGGATGCGATCGACGTAATCGAAGGCATCGAGATCGTGGTTGAAGGCGCTGACATAGATGTTGTTCACGTCGAGCAAGAGCGCGCAGTCGGCTTCAGTCGCGAGTGCTGACATGAAGTCCGCTTCGTGCATCGTGCTCTTGTTGAATTCGAGATAGGAGCTGGGATTCTCCAGCAGCAGCGGAGCTTCCATGAAGTCCTGCACGATCCGCACGCGCTCGGCGCAGAGCTTCAACACTTCTTCCGTGTAGGGCAAAGGCAAAAGCTGATGCGAATGCTCGCCCAAAACGCCGGTCCAGCACAGGTGATCGCTGACCCAAAGCGCGCCAATGGAATCGCGCAAGGCTTTGAGGCGCCCAAGATACGCCATGTCGAGCGGATCAGTCGAGCCGATCGAGAGCGAAACGCCGTGCATCACCATCGGGTAGTGCTCGCGAAACTCCTCAAGCGCGCGGCGCGATCGCCCGCCCGCATCCATCACGTTTTCACTGATGATTTCGAACCAATCAACCTGCGGCCGATGTTCGCGAATGTAATCGTGATGCTTCGAACGCAACCCTAGCCCAAGGCCTGGGTTGGGCAGATCAAAGCGCTTGGTTGGAGCTGCTGGCATGGAGATTCCAGGGTGAGGTCAGCGCGTTTCCTCGTCGACCGCGCGATCCATTTCTCGCTCAGCTTGATTTGAGCGGCGATGCGTCTCGCGTGCCTTTTCGCTTTCCAGGCGGCGTTCGCGCGCGCTTGACGTGCAAGCGGCGAGGCTCAGTAGCATCAGGATCGCAAGGCTGGATGCGAAGATGGAAGTGCTGCGTTTCATGGTGCCTCCTTCGGCAGAAAATGGCTCAGCCAGAGTCTACCGCAGGCGGCGAGGCAGGACAAAGGCAGTGCGCAGCTTGGGTGCCAGAAAAGCCCCAAGCTGCGCACTCATGCCTTTAGGCCAACAAGTTACTTCTTGTCAGACTTGCACTCGGCCTTTTCGTCCTTCTTGTCGGACTTGCACTCGGCCTTGTCGTCCTTCTTATCGGACTTGCACTCAGCCTTGTCGTCCTTCTTGTCGGACTTGCACTCGGCCTTGTCGTCCTTCTTGTCGGACTTGCATTCGGCCTTGTCGTCCTTCTTATCGGACTTGCACTCAGCCTTGTCGTCCTTCTTGTCGGACTTGCATTCGGCCTTGTCGTCCTTCTTGTCGGACTTGGTGTCCTTCTTGTCGGTGACGGGAGCCTTCTTCTCTTCCTTCTTGTCGGTCTTGCCGCCACAGGCTGCGCCGCAGCCGCCCTTGCCGCCGCAGCCCATGCGATCGGTGGGTTGCACCTTCGCTTCGGCGCTGGCCGGCGTTGCGGCGAAGATCGCCAATCCTGCTGACATCATGCCCATCATGGCTGCTTTTACGAACGCGTCTTTGCGCATGGATTCTCCTTGTTGAGTTTGCTGGCCGAACTGGCCGTCTGGATTCTGGTTCTGTTGAATCGAAGTGTCAGGGGTCGCCTGGCCGGAGGGGGATGGCGTGGGTGGCCGAGCGAAATTCGGGGACGCGCAGGGATGAGGGGCTGAAGTAACACTTCGCCCCCCACCGCGCGTGCGCTCAGGATTGCGCTGCAATCCTTAAGCGTTGGAATCGGGCAAGGTGCGCTGCTTATTCAGCGGGGGCTTCCTTGCCGCTGCAATCGGCCTTATTGCCGTCGCAGCTCGCGTCTGACTTTTCTTTGCCGCTGCAATCGGCCTTATTGCCGTCGCAGCTCGCGTCTGACTTCTCTTTGCCGCTGCATTCGGCCTTCTTGCCATCGCAGCCAGCGTTGGCCTTGTCGTCGCCGCCGTCGGTCTTGTCTTCCGAGCCGCAGCCGACCATTGCCGTGGTGCCAACCAGCAGACCGAGAACAGCCGCGCTGAGAAGTGCTTTATTCGCCATTGAGAGCTCCTGAAATTATGCGCATCAGCGCAGCATCCCCCGACGCGAGGCACACACGTGCCTGAGTAAATCATCACGTCAAAAGGCTATGCACGCAGTTTACGAAAGCCGGAACGTATGGAGGAAACAACCTATTCCGATAAAGTGGAAAATCTCGTAGCGCAGAAAGACAACGCGCTACCCATCACCTCAACTCTTCATTCACCCTTCACTCAGTCTTCACTGGCTGGCGCTGAGAGACCACAACTCCCGCTGATCGCCGCTTCCTGCTAATCTGAAGCCCGATTAACCCAGCCCAGAGCGGAAGCAGACATGGCACGAGCGATCACCAAAGACATCGAAGCAGAACTCATCAAGATCGGCACCACCAAGCGCTTCGCTGCGCGGCTGGGAGCACTCGCGCGCGCCAGGCTCTTCATCAGCGACGTCGTGCTCGAACTGCTGAGCGAGGGCGACGACGCCAAGCCCCTGACGCAGTTTCTCTTCACGCCAGCGCTGCTCGAAGGCGCAAGCACGCTGCATGCGGAAGCGTTTAAGGAGCTTTGCTCGATCCACGCGCGCGACAGCTACTTCGAGATGAATCCCCTGCAACTGATCGTCGCCGGTGATGTGCGCTGCATCGCGCTCGCAGACGAGTCCCCCACCATCGAAAATGCTGATGCGACGCAATCGAGCGAGCCAGCGCAACAAGCAACTCAAGCGCAGCCCAACGAGCAAGCGCCGCCCGCTACGCTTGAAGCAGAGCCCGCGCAAAGCGTGCATGCGCTGATCAAGACCGTGCGCGAGCAGGGCAGCCCGGTGCTCAGCAAGCAGGAAACCGAAGCGCTCTTTAGCGGCGACCAGATGGCCGAGATCAAGCTCGTGCTGCTCACCTCGACGAATCCCGATTTGAAAGTCGAGTCCCTGCGCCAGCTCTTTCTCAGTCCGATCAACGCGGATGCGAAGGCCCGACTCTTCATCACCGCGCTGCGCGATGAAAGCACGCGCGTGCGCTCTGAAGCGGCAAAAGGACTCGGAAGCCTGGGCATGGATAGCCGCGTGACGGAGAATCTCGCGCGCGCTGCATCCGGCGAGTTGGACGAGCGCCTTGTTTCGCTCAGCAACATCGCGCACTTCTTCGAGACGCTTGATGAGAGCGAGCAAGCACTCTGTGTCGCCGTGTTGAGCGGCATGATCAGCGCACGCGACGACCAGCGCGTGATCGGCGAAACGATCTCCGTGCTCACGCAAATCCTGCCGCGCTTCGCGCTCACGCAACCCGCTGCGATTCACGAGACGCACACACGCTTGCAGGAAGTCCTGCAAGTCAAACGCGCCGATTTGCTGCCCGCAGCGCGCAAGCTCTATCGCGCGTTAATGAAGGAAGCGCCCGATCTGATCGCGGGCATGCTGCAAAAATCGCTCGACGAAGTAGCGCCAATCTTCCTGCGCAGTTTCTACCTCTCGCTGATCGCGGTCAGTGGCACGGCAGTCGCGCACGAGCGCAAGACGGCGGAGCTTTTGATTGAAGCGATGATCGAAACAGACGAGTTCGATCCCAGCTACATCCCGCTCAACACCGCGCTGCAAGAGATCGGCCTGCGCGTGCTGGACGTCCTGCTCGACGTGATGCGCGAGACCAGCGAAGTCAAGCAAGCGCGACTGCTCGGCATGATCGGCGACATCTCGCGCAGCCAAGATCTCAACCTCGAGCAGCGCGATGCGATCGCCTCGACCCTGCTCGACGTTTTCGATGCTGGCGAGAGCGACCTGCGCGTTCAGATCTACGAGAGCGGCATCCTGCGCACGAACGAATTCAGCAGCGAGCTGCGCGCGCGCGCCACCAAGCTGATGCTCGACGACATGCACGAGCATGAGCTGGAGAGCGGTCGCGAGCTTGTTGGCAGCAGCATCCTGCAATTGGGAGGCGCCGCATTCCCCGAGCTTTTCCAGCGTATCACCTCGGCCACGCACGACTCGACGGGCGTCGAAGCCTGCAATCTGCTGGGGGCGCTGACTGATCGCTGGCGCGACGATCCGATCATTGCGGAGCGCGTCCCGGCATCCATCGACAGCCTGCTCGAACTGAGCACACAAGAAGATCTCAGCGATCGCGGCGCGATCTACCGCACGCTCGGCAAGCTGGGCTCGCACGCAGCAGCGACGCAGCCGCAAGTCGCTACGCTGATTGAGATGTTCAGCGATAAGCTTGGCACGACCTCGGCGACCTACGACATCATCGAAGCCCTCGGCTGGCTCGCGAGCGGGGACTCGGTCGACGAGGCCACGCGCCTTGAGCTTTGCCATACGCTGCTGGGATTCCTCTCCGCCAAGCTGCCCGCGATGAGCGCAAGCGTGCGCGATCACGCCGATGAAAGCGTGCTGCACTTTGGCCGCGAGACGACCGCGTACGTCGACATGATCCCGCGGCTGATTGAAGCTTTCGATCGCATCCTTATAAGTC
>Ga0213866_10002655_pt1 | contig 12443 bp, 10 predicted proteins | sample PICome_11_FD_160079 | JGI IMG/M metagenome (GOLD analysis project Ga0213866, IMG submission 160079) | Coastal seawater microbial communities near Pivers Island, North Carolina, United States - PICO284 | ecosystem: Environmental > Aquatic > Marine > Coastal | place: USA: North Carolina... | reverse complement strand
TTGGAGCTGGAGAAAAACCATGTACCAAATTGCTTTGAATATAAGTCCTGAGCAATTGGAACATATCGCGGCAATGCTTTATAAAGAGATGCTGCGAAATGGTTACACTCATGTAGCCGAATTCCATTATTTGCATCACGACAAAAACGGAATAAAATATAATAATCAAGCTGAAATGAGCGAGCGACTAATGTCGGCTGCCCAAACTGCAGGAATAAAAATCACACTCATACCTATATTTTATCAAAATGGTGGTTTTGGTAAAAAATCAGAGAAGGAGCAGCGCAGATTCATATCAAATTCAATTGACGACTACTTAGGACTTTTTGAGGCTTGTGAGGAATGTATAGGAAACTTTCCAAATGCTTCGGTTGGTTATGGGGTACATTCAATGCGCGCTGTGGATACAGAAAATATCATTCGTTTAAGTCAATTAAAGAAAGAAAGTATCCCGATACATATTCATGTTTCAGAGCAACTCAAAGAAATTGAAGAATGCAAATCTTATTTAGGTCAAAGACCGGTAGAATGGCTTTCAAATCATATTGAGCTTGATGAAAATTATCATTTGGTTCATGCAACGCACCTCATAGATCAAGAGGTTGAATATATTTCAAAGGCAAGGGCCAATGTTGTGTTATGCCCGACTACAGAAGGCAATTTAGGAGATGGTATATTCCCATTGAAACAATTTCTCAAACATAAAGGCAACTGGTCTATAGGAACAGACAGCCATGTTGGAATTAACCCGCTTGAAGAAATTCGAATCTTAGATTACGGACAACGACTCATTACCCACAATAGAAATACATTTGGGAATCAAGACAGTGGAGATAATGGACTACTTGCGATTAAAAGCGCCTACATAAACGGTAAAAAAGCGATGGGTATTGACCAAAATGATTTTTTTGAGATAGGTAAGCCTCTTGATGCTCTGGTATTATCTTGTGAACACCCAATGATGCAAAGTACCTCCTCAAAAAATAGGAGCAATACCATCATATATGCTGGAGATAGTTCCATGTATAACGGGACTATTGTCAATGGTAAATGGGTGATTGATAAAGGGCTTCACAAAAATCAAAATATCGATACTTATTTCGTAAAGACAATGAAAGAGCTTAACGTGAGATAAATAATAAGAGCAAAACTTTAAAATCAAATTTCTTTTTTCTAACTTATAGAGTATATGCTTGAATACCTAAAATTGGTTCGTGATTTTTTCCCTCTTGTTCTTCTCAAAGGTCACCTGAAGTACAATTTCTTTGGGCTTATGTATTGGGCTTTACTTTTTGCCATTATCTTTGAATCATTCGGCGCTAACTTTGGGGTTCCATTCCTATTTTTTTCACCTGAATACCTTGGCGGAGTTAGCTTATGGTCTTTTTTACTATTGGGCTTCTCTTTGGGCGGATTTACAATGGGTTTCAATGTATATAGCTATACAAAATTAGGGCCGAGATACCCATTTTTAGTTGTTGTTTCCACTCCGTTTTTTCGATTTTGTATAAACAATGCATTAATACCACTGATATTTATCATTATTTATTTGGTGAAGATGTCAAAATTTCAGCTTAATGAAGAATTTGCACCCATTTCAACCGTGCTGATATACAATATCTTTTTTATCATTGGTTTTTCTCTTTTTATTCTTTTATCCATCTTGTATTTCTTTCCATTGAGACGAAACCGAGATATAGATGACACTGAGTCTGAATCAAATCCCGTTTCTTCAATAACCAATAAAGGTGCAGGCAAAAAATGGTACAATTACTTTAGGGAAAACAGAAGAAGACATATATACTATATCGGAAGAAATTTTAAAATTTATAAAAGTAGGAGTATTGCGCACTTGGATGAATCAGTAGTGAAGCAGGTCTTTTCACAGAATCGAATTAACGCTTTAATTTTTGAGATCATTACTATATCTGCATTCTTAAGCCTTGGGTTTTTGCGTAATTATTCCCTTTTTGAGGTTCCTGCTTCAATGAGTATCATCACCCTATTAACCATAATCGCTATGGTCTTTGGCGCACTAACATCATGGTTTCACCGATGGGCCTATCCTGCTATTTTTATTTCGATACTTGCCATGTCATATGTTTCCAAAAATTTTGATATGTTTCGATACACTAGCTATGCCATAGGAATGGATTATTCAAAGGAAAAGCTTATCGAATACAATCTGAAAAACATAAGAGAAAAGCACAAACTCCAAGGGGACTCCACCGAATCACATATAGCCATAACAACCATACTTAATAACTGGAAGGAAAAATTTGATGAGCCTAAACCTAAGCTGGTTATTTTAAATACATCAGGAGGTGGTCTTAGAAGTGCACTATGGACCTTTACGGTATTGTCAAATTGTGATGCAATTCTTGACGAAAATTTAAGTGGGCATCTTCAAATGATCACTGGGGCCTCCGGAGGAATGATTGGAGCTGCTTTTTACCGTGAGCTTATTTTAAGAAAGGACCGCGGGCTCATAAAGGATAAAAACGATCCTATATACAAGGAAATGTTAGGGAAAGATTTATTAAATAAGCTATCGTTCTCGGCATCTACTAGCGATCTTTTCATGAGATATAAACAAATGGAATACAATGGAAGAAAGTATACACAAGAAAGAGGTGCCCAATTTGAAAAACAGCTCCATCAAAATTTAAAGAATTATATAGAACACCCTTTGGGTTATTATAAAAATCCAGAGCTTAACAGTGTAATCCCTCTTATGATTTTCAGTCCTACCATTGTTAATGATGGAAGACGTATGTTGATGTCCTCCCAAAATCTGAGCTTTCTAATTCAAGACAATGAAAGTACATCATACGAAAATATCGACTTTCAAACATTTTTCAGCTCAAGTAATCCTCAAGAGATACGCTTTTCAAGCGTTCTTAGAGCCAATGCCACATTCCCAATGATAATGCCGATGATGGGATTACCAACAATTCCCGAAATTCAATTAATGGATTCTGGTATTCGAGACAATTATGGAGGCAAAGTAACCGTAGATTATCTCTTTGCTCTTAGTGAATGGATTAAAAACAACACCTCGGGAGTGGTAATTATTGAAATCAGAGACACAAAACGAATAATGGAAAATGAGCATTACAAAGAAATTTCACTGCTAGATAAGGTTTTCCTTCCTTTTGGAAATGTATACAGGAATTTTACGAGAACACAAGACCTTGACCAGGAACAACTCATGAAACTTTGTGGTGAGAGCTTTGACTTTCCCTTTGAAAAAATAACCTTCAACCTTCGCGAAGACTATAATGAGAGAATCTCCTTATCCTGGCATTTGACCAAAAGAGAAAAACAAAAAATTGGACTTGCTTTTGAAAGCAATGAAAATCAAAGAGCATTGTATCGTCTAAAGACACTTCTTACCCCAAATGTAAAAAAGGAGACCGAAGCCTCCTTTTAATTATTAACCTGTAGCAAAGTTAATTTAGATACAACCCCTTTAACGCAAATTATAAAAAAGGGTTTCAATATTCAATTAACAATTGTTCATTGAAAAACAATTCAGGGCCCATAGAATTTAAATAATCTCATAGATATATTTGTTTTATGGGTAATCAAAAACCTTCTATAAAAGCTTTAGTCAAATTAATCGATGATCCAGACGAAGATATTTTTCATCATGTGAGAGATGAGCTTATAAAATGTGGGAGCAAAGCCATTCCTTATCTGGAAAAATCCTGGGAAGACGAATATTATGGTTTGGTTTTTCAGAGTAGAATAGAAAATATCATTCATGATATTCAATTCGAAGAGGTAAAAAATGCACTAAAAAATTGGAATGATTGTCCCGAAAAAGATTTACTCGAAGGTGCCATTATTATCGCACGATATCAATATCCCGGCATCATTGATTCTGAAATTCGCGATTACATACAAACGCTAAGAAGAGACATTTGGCTCGAATTGAATGATCATTTAACTGCTTATGAGCAAGTAAAAGTATTTAATAAAATATTTTTCAAAGAGCATAAATTCTATGGGGACAGTAAAAATTACCATTCGCCAGTAAATTCATACATCAATACTGTTATTGAGAGTAAAAAGGGCAACCCCTTGAGTATCTGTTTGATTTATAGTATTGTAGCTCAATCACTAGATTTACCTATATATGGCGTAAATCTACCCAACCATTTTGTACTTGCCTATATGGATGAAAAAGGCTCTGGAGCCATGATCAATGAACAAAATGAATTTGGGGTATTGTTTTATATCAATGCTTTTTCAAATGGCGTCATATTTAACACCAATGAGATCAAACAATTTTTAGACGAGCTAAAGTTTGATCATAGACGAGAATTTTTTGAGCCCTGTTCAAACTCTGCAATCATCAAAAGAATGCTTACAAATCTTATCTCTTCTTTTCAAAAAGTTGGAAATCAAGAAAAAGTCGAAGAACTGAAAATTTTACGCAACATCATCGAGGGGATATAATCTCAATTTTATTGTATTCTTATCTTTGCCTTATGAATTATAATTTCACATCGCAAGATCGATTTATACGTTACGCAAAAATTGACACAACAGCTGATCCAGAGTCAGAAACATTTCCTTCTTCAGAGAAGCAAAAAAACTTGGGAAAACTTCTGGTCGAAGAGCTTATTGAGCTAGGAGTAAAAGATGTTGAAATGGACGATTTTGGCTATGTCTTTGGTACTATTCCCTCTAATTCAGCTAAAGAAAATGTTCCGACAATCTGCTTTTGCTCTCACATGGACACTGCACCAGATTGTAGTGGAACTAATGTCAAACCCATTGTTCACAAAAATTATCAGGGACAACCAATTGTACTTACCGATGACAACTCCCAGGTCATTGAAACAAGTAAGCACCCTTACTTACTTAAAAAAATAGGTGATGATGTAATTACGGCCAGTGGCCTTACTCTTCTTGGTGCAGATGACAAAGCCGGAATTGCAATAATTATGGACTTCGTTCAACATTTACGCGACAACAAAGATATTATTCATGGACCCGTTAAAATATTATTCACTCCGGATGAGGAAATAGGAAAAGGTGTTGACTTTCTGGACATGAAGAAGCTTGATGCTGACTTCGGATATACATTAGATGGAGGACCGCTGGGTTCAATTGAAGATGAATCTTTTTCAGCAGATGCCCTGAAGCTAAAAATAACTGGAGTAAGTGCACATCCAGGATATGCTAAAAATAAAATGATCAATGCCATAAAAATAGCATCTCAACTCATTACCTCTCTTCCACAAGACAGAATGACTCCGGAAACTACTGAAAAAAGAGAAGGATTTATTCACCCTATGTCCATCTCAGGAGGTTTAGAGCAAGCAGAAATCGAATTTATCATAAGAGATCACAATACAGCAAAACTTGCAGAATATGAATCACTTATTGAAGAAAAAATTCAAGAAATTGTGGAATCAAATCCTGGAGTCACTTATCAGATTGAAGTAACTGAACAATACCGAAACATGAAGGAAATTTTGAATGATTTCCCTCACGTAACAGGATATGCCGAGGAGGCCATGAAGAATGTAGGAGTTGACCCCTATTTCGATCTCATTAGAGGTGGAACGGATGGATCCAGACTTTCTTTCATGGGCATGCCATGTCCAAATCTATTTACGGGAGAAATGGCGATACATTCCAAGCATGAATACGTGGTGGTTCAAGACATGTATAAATCAGTAAAAACTTTGATTGAATTGATTCAAATTTGGGAGAAAAAACATGAGTCATAAGCTGATTATAAAAGAAATAAAATCTAAAAAATTTCAACCCGTGTACTTCTTACATGGAGAAGAGCCTCATTTTATAGATGCCATTTGTGACGCCGTAATCGACAATTGTATTGAGGAAGAGGAAAAAGGTTTTAATCAGACTATAATTTATGGCAAAAGTGCTGAACCTAAGATGCTCATTAATGAGCTTAAATCATTTCCTATGATGGGCAGCGAGCACAGATTGGTTGTACTGAAAGAAGCACAATATTTCAGTAAACTTGAAGAGCTCTGCCCATATCTAGAAAATCCAAATCCATCCACCGTATTTGTTGTTTGTTATAAACACAAAAAATACGATCAAAGAAAAAAGTCTCTCAAGCTTAGTGCGAAAAATGGACTTGTCTTTCATTCACAAAAAGTTAAAGAATATCAACTCAATGAATGGATTGAAAATTACATTAGAAGCGTTGGATATTCCATTAATTCCAAAGGAATAATGCTTTTGGCTGAGTCTCTAGGAAACGATTTAGGCCGCATCGTAAACGAAGTGAATAAGCTTGGGATTGTATTAGGGAAGGACAAACAAATTACAGAACAGGTCATTGAGGAAAATATTGGTGTTTCAAAAGACTATAATGTCTATGAATTAACGAATGCTGTATCCGCTTTAGAGCTAGATAAAGCATATAAAATCATTAATTATTTCGAATTAAATCCAAAAGCCGCAAAATTACCTCAGGTCGTTTCATCGCTTTTTACTTTTTTTTCTCAGATATTGAAGATTCATTTTATTAAACAAAATTCTAGAGAAGCGATTGCAAAAACACTTCGTGTACATCCATTTGTCGCTGGAGAACTCTCTAAAGCAAAAAACCGGTTTAACCCAAAAAAAATTGCTCGAAACATAGAGATACTTCAAGAATTTGATTTGAAATCTAAAGGTTACGGTGATGCAAGCTCTGAGGATGCTGACCTAATGAAAGAACTTGTCTTTAAACTGGTGAATTGATGATTTTTTATGCAAAAGAATGTACTTCTGGTCACGATTCATATACGCTCTCTGAGTCCGAATCAAAGCATTGCGTAAAAGTTCTTCGCAATAAAATCGGAGATAAAATCGAGATCATTAATGGATTAGGTGAACAATTTATTTGTAACATAATTGACGATCACCATAAGCGGTGTGAAGTGCAAATTGTAAAGAAGATTATACACCCTCATTCAGAACAAATGCTTCATATTGCCATGGCCATACCCAAAAGTAGCGATCGACTTGAATGGTTTATAGAAAAGGCAACTGAAATTGGAATAAACAAGCTGAGTCTTATCAATTGTGAGCATAGCGAACGAAAATCTTTCAATGAAAAAAGATTGGAGAAAATTACCGTCTCCGCACTCAAACAATCCAAAAGATTTCATCTTCCGATAATTGAAGCTCCCTCCACATTTGAATCGTTCCTAGATAAACACCCTAGAGGTTATATTGGACATTGTAAATTAGACGAAAAGGTTCGTGCAAACAAAATGACAGAAGTTCTGCCTTTTCTCATTGGACCAGAAGGAGATTTTTCCAATGAAGAAATCCGCCTAGCGAAAGATTCGGGATATATTTCTGTGCAACTCAGTCAAAATAGATTAAGAACAGAAACTGCTGCACTAAGTGCGGTTTTTTATTTATCAGACCTTCTGTAAACAAAAGTTTCAAATTCGTGCGCGTGCCTCTCATCTATTGATTGTGTTAAGAGCAACTCTTTTACCCATTCTGATTTGTCAAATTCAGGAAAAAAAGTATCCGCGTTAAACTCGCTATTTACATACGTAATAAACATTTCAATTAAATTCGTTTTAGTAATAGCCATTTTGTAAATCTCCCCTCCTCCGATTACAAATATCTTTCTATGGTCATTTTTAAAAAAACTCAATGCTTCTTCAAGTGAGTGAAAAACCATACAATCTGGAGCCTTAAAATCCTTATTTCGAGTAATGATTACGTTTAATCTGTTTGAAAGAGGCCTATATTTTTGTGGTATTGAGTCGTAATTTTTTCGACCCATAATCACTACCTGATTTTCTGTAGTTGACTTGAAGAATTTCATGTCCCGAGGCAAATGCCACATGAGGTCATTGTTCTTACCTATACCATGAACACGATCCATAGCTACTATCAGTGAAAACTTGGTCATACGGCAACTGCCCCTTTTATATGCGGATGAGGATCGTAATTCAGCAATTCAAAATCTTCATATTTAAAATCCAAAATTTCATTGACCGCAGGATTTATTTTCATGGTTGGTAATTCCCTCGGGGTTCTACTTATTTGCAATTGAGCTTGTTCGAGGTGATTTAGATACAAATGTGCATCCCCCAATGTGTGAACAAAATCGCCTAGCTCCAAATTACATACCTGCGCGACCATCATCGTCAACAACGCATATGAGGCTATATTAAATGGTACTCCAAGAAATGTATCGGCACTCCTTTGATACAGTTGACAGCTTAATTTATTATCAGCAACATAAAACTGAAAAAACGCATGACATGGTGGAAGCGCCATATTTTTAATTTCACCTACATTCCATGCGGAAACAATAATCCTTCTTGAATCAGGTGTTTCCTTGATTTGTCTTATTATTTCCTTAATCTGATCTATAGTTTGACCATCACGAGTTGGCCAGCTTCTCCATTGAGATCCATAAACAGGACCCAAATTTCCGTTTTCATCCGCCCATTCATCCCAAATGGATACTTTATTGTCTTTCAAGTACTTGATATTTGTATCTCCCTTTAAAAACCATAAAAGCTCGTGAATAATTGACCTTAAATGTAGTTTTTTTGTAGTCACACAAGGGAAACCCTCATTTAGGTCATAACGCATCTGATAGCCAAAAACGGACAAAGTCCCTGTCCCTGTTCTGTCCTCTTTTTTTGTTCCGTTTTCTAAAATGTGTTTGATTAAATCATGGTACTGTCTCATACTTCAAAAATAGAATTAAATACCCTTTGAGTCACAAATTTGATGAAGGATTTTTTAACAAGTTAATAACCATTTAAAGACAAATAAATATGTTAATTTTAATACCATGAAGATGGTTATTCTTTCATTCTTTCTATTAGTCGCTTACTCAACCCTATCCCAAGTAAAAAAAAGAGATCAGGGTGTATATTCAGGTGTTATTCCTGGGTATGCAATCAACACGGGTCAAGACCTTATTCAGGTAGATTCTTGCACCTTAAAGATTCGACTTGAAAAAAACCAAATCATGATAAAAATCGACGATAAAGTATATATAGGGATATATGAAGTGTATCAAAAAATAAAAAGAACATATGTCTTATATGCCGAGACAGATTATTCCGATATCAAAGAAGAAATTATTCTAGTGGGAAAGAATAAAAGCATGTCAAGGAAAGGTCTTTTTCCTCAACCTGACGCCAAGCTAAAAAAACTTAAGAAAAAGGAAGTCTTATGGTAAAGGTGCTCCCCATGCCATACTGACTATTTACCCCTATTGACCCGTTATGTGACTCAACGATGAGTTTTACATAATATAACCCTAAGCCAAAACCTTTTACATCATGAATATTACCAGTCGGCACTCTGTAAAACTTATCAAATATGGATTTTAAATGTTCTTTTTTAATACCAATTCCCTCATCTTTAAATTGAATAACAATGCCTTCTTTGTTTATAAATGTTGAGATTAAGATACTTGGGTTTTTCTTACTGTATTTTAATGCATTATCCGTTAAATTGTGAATTACATTGGTAATATGTACTGGGTCTGCTGTAATCTCATGGCTACCCTCCCCTATTTCAAGCTTAATTGATGTATCCTCTTGTTTTTCAAACAGTGCAAAGTTTTCACTTAACTGAACCAAGATTTCTTGAATATTAACTTTCTCTTTGTTTAATACCAATTTGTCTTTATCCAACTTTGCCACATTTAAAACTCTTTCTACCTGACTTTCTAATCGTTTATTTTCATCAAAAATAATTCCCGCATATCTTTTTATTTTGTCAAAATCATCCGTTTTCTTTATTCTCATCAACATTTCGCTTGACAATGAAATAGTTGATATTGGAGTTTTTAACTCATGAGTCATATTATTGATGAAATCATTCTTGATTTCAGATAACTTTTTCTGTCGAAAAATCACAGCAAGGCTATACGCAAAGAATACCAGAACAAGCAGAATGATTACTCCTATATAAATCCAAGGGGAAATAAATCGAACAGGCTCGATGGATTTTGCCTCTACATTAGGAAAAAAAACAGTAAAATAGTGACCGTCATTTTTAATGGATAGATTCTCAGAGGTAATTCCTGCCTCGTCCAATGAACTAGGTTCATACGAAGCGGCCTTGGTGAACTTAATTAAATTACCATAGACAATTGAATCGGTAAAGCAATCATAAATTCCATAGACAAAATCCTGATTTATATTCTGTTCATAAAATGCCTTTTTAAGTAATGTCTCGAGATAAAAAGGCTGTAATTCCTCATTGATATCAACTTTAAATCTATTGGTCCTAATTTGCTTAACTGCACCATATAAATCAGAACTATCGGATAAATTTGTGTTGATTTTTTCTAATACATTCCTCAGGGCAACATGACATTGCTCAGAAAATTCCTTAAGATTAAGACTGTCTTCTTTTTCTTGGATCGCAATATTTTTAACCTGCAATTCCATCGTTTTTCTCACCCAAACACCTTGGATTACCATAATTCCTGCAATAGAAATAAGCCCAAGAAATATTAAAGTATTTAGGGAATAACGAGTCATGAATCGAATATCTTATGACGTAAAGATATCAAATTGAGATTTAGAAGCCTTGAACCCCGTTTACTGTTGTATATTTTAAGACATTCTTTTTTTCCGGATGAATCTTAGCAAATGCAGACTGAACTGCCAAAGTACCTTCATGAAAACCACATAGAATTAATTTCAATTTGTTTTGATATGTGTTCACGTCTCCAACCGCATAAATTCCTGGAATATTTGTCGAGTAATCAACTGAATCCACCTTGATGGCATTTTTTTCAATATCAAGACCCCAACTTCCTATTGGGCCTAGTGATGGCTTCAAACCAAATAAAGGAATAAAATGGTCAGTTTCTTCAATCATTTCACCCGTCTTTTGATGGGTAATTTGAATCTTTTCCAATTTGTCTTCTCCCATTACGGCGGTAACCTCCGCCTCCGTAATTAGCTTTACTTTACCCTTTTCAGATAAGTCTATTACTTTTTGAACTGAATCTAAATGACCCCTGAAAGAGCTGCTTCTGTGCACCAAAACAACTTCTTTTGCTATTTTCTTTTCCGCTAAAAAAATGGACCAATCCAATGCAGAGTCACCCCCACCAGCAATAACACATTTTTTACCACGATACATTTCAGGATCCTTAATGATATACTCAATACCACGATCTTCAAAATCAGCTATATTTTTAATAGGTGGTTTCCTTGGTTCAAAAACACCCAATCCTCCGGCGATAATAACAATGGGTGCGTGGTGTTTGGTTCCTTTAATCGTGGTGACTATAAACGACCCATCCTCTTGCTCGGAAATTTCAGTAGCTGCCTCTCCCAATGTAAAACCGGCTTTAAATGGCTCAATCTGATCCATCAAATTATCAATAAGCTCCCCTGCTAAAATAGATGGAAAGCCAGGAATATCATAAATCGGCTTCTTCGGATAAATCTCAGCGCATTGACCACCAGGTATAGGAAGTGAATCTATAAGGTGACACTTGAGTTTTAGCAAACCTGCTTCAAAAACGGTAAACAACCCCACTGGTCCTGCTCCTATAATAATAATATCTGTTTTAATCATTTTTTCAATTCAAAAGTCCTGCAAAATTAATATTATTCTGCCAATCCATAAGACAAGCCTTTACCCTTAAACCAACAAAAAATTAAAATGTTGGATGCTCGGGCTGATTTTGTAAAATCTCCTCAATTTGCTTGATCGCTTTTTCATCTAGCTTATTCAAAGCATCAATTGACTTCATGTTTTCTTTTAGCTGAGACATTTTTGATGCTCCCAAAATTACAGTAGATACATTTTCATTTTTCAAACACCACCCTATGCTCATTACAGGTAAAGTCATTCCCAAATCATTTGACAATTCATTCAATAATGAAATCTTAGCCAATTTATCTTCTGTCAGATTCTTTTCTTTAAGCCATTCTAGACCTTCAACACCCAACCTGGTTCCTTTTGGAATATTATTCAGGTATTTATCTGTTAAAATACCACTTGCTAAAGGAGACCATATTGTTGTCCCGAGCCCTACATTTTTATATAATTGAGCAAATTCTACCTCTACTTTTCTTCGCGCAAACATATTATATTCGGGCTGTTCCATAACTGGCCCGATAAGATGATTTTGTTTAGCAAACATATGGGCTTCCATGATTTCTTGAGCACTCCATTCCGAAGTTCCCCAATACAATATTTTGCCTTGCATAATCAATTGATGCATTGCCCATACCGTTTCCTCTATGGGTGTTGATTTATCTGGACGGTGGCAAAAGTATAAATCAAGATAATCAACCTGAAGTCGTTTCAAAGCCTGGTGACATGCCTCAAAAACATGCTTTCGGTTTAAGCCTTTCTGAGTAGGCCATTGCCCACCTGTTCCAAAAAAGACCTTACTACTAACGATATAACTATCACGAGACCAAGCACTTTTTTTTAAAATCTTT